>Ga0315284_10009639_pt1 | contig 13765 bp, 20 predicted proteins | sample YL17G09_16_MG_FD_203696 | JGI IMG/M metagenome (GOLD analysis project Ga0315284, IMG submission 203696) | Sediment microbial communities from Yellowstone Lake, YNP, Wyoming, USA - YL17G09_16 | ecosystem: Environmental > Aquatic > Freshwater > Lake > Sediment | place: USA: Wyoming | collected...
TTCTGGTTGGGTGGGGGGCAGCGGATATCTAGTCTTTCTCCGTTCCTTTACCCTTTGGCCACTCGTTTAAGTTCGTCCTGCCCCTCTCTTTGTTTTCATGGTTGGCCTACCATTTTATATCTGCCTTTGAACGGTTGGAGAAGGCAAGTTTAAACTGTCCAATCAAAAGAAAGATTCTTGAGTGAAACGCAGGGATAACCAAGTGGTCAAAGGTGAAGGACTTAAGAAAAAGTGTATTCAAGGACTAGAACTGTACCTTTGGCTACATTTTGAAGAAATCCTTTCCTGTAGAGGTTCGAGAGTTCAAATCTCTCTCCCTGCACCAAGCTTACCTGGGTCCATAATTGTTAACAGAATCTTTCCTGGAGAGCTGCCGTAAACTTCCATGTATCCCCATGCGCCTCCTCCAAGTTTCAGTTCTTCACGGACAAGTTTACTTATGACCGTTCTTCCCTTAGAGTCCAGCTGCCATTTTGGGCGTAGTGAATGAGCCACCAAACAATCCCTCAGTGGGAATTAGTGGGAAATTCAGTTAATTAACGTTTTCCATTGGCAATAGTCTTAATACTTTTGTCAGCGTAATAGTTGTTATGGTAAGCGGCAGTGTGGTCGGAGCGATTGTTGGCGGCGCCATGGCTGCGGCGGCGAGTCCGTATGTGTACATGTATGCTTGGGCGTACGCGGGCAACGTTGTTCCTGACAGGCCTGTTGCGAAGGTGGCAATTATTGTTCCTGCTTTTAATGAGGCTCACTGCATCAAAAAAACTTTGCAGAGTTTGAACGATCAGACTGTTGTGAGGGCTTTTCCTCTAATGTTCGACCGTATCGTTGTGGATAACGAAAGCACTGATGACACGGCTAAAGTTGCTGAAGCCCAGGGATGGCGTGTAGTTTCCGCTAAGAGAGGCAAACTGAACGCGCGCATTGCAGGGATGGAGGCGACGGACGCTGAAATCATATATGCGGCTGACGCTGACACTTTTTATTCGCGAAACGTGTTAAACCTGCATCTTAACCATTACAGGGACGCAACTGTTGTGGCTGTCTGCGGCCCCGTCGTGTATGAGGGGCTTGTAGGCTTTCTGGGGGGTCCAGCAGGTTACTATTTGAGTGTTCAGCATGGACAGTTGAAAGGCTGCAACAGCAGCTACAGATTAGACGCTTACAGAAAGTGTGGAGGCTTCAACCTGAACATTAACCAGTTCAGCGGAAAAGAAGTTCTCCAGGAAGAAGAGTTTGATTTCAGCCACAGGCTCATGAATGTTGGAAAAGTAGCTTTTGACATGCGCGCAACCGTCATTTCAAGCATGCGCAGCCTATATTGTCCTGTTGTGGGCCGATACAGAAAAGAGTGTTTAGCGGGCGCGGCCAGTTGTCCCGTGTCGTCAGACGTGGTTAAGTATTGTCAGGAAATAGGAAAAGACAGGTTTTAGCCAGTTGTTTTATTCCAGTAGTCATGCCATGCTTTAGGCGATAGTTGGCAGGGCGGAACTTCTGAGAAAAGATTAACAAATTGTATTACGCAAGCAAGTCTCCCTTCTAGGTCATTTATTCTTTTTTCAAGAGCAACTGTTCTTACCTCTGTTCTTAGCGCACGCGTAATTTCTTCAGGGGTCGGTTCTTTTCTTTTAGGCTCCACATACGCTTCAACAGGGACTTCTTCTGGCTCTTTGCGTTTCTTGTACGGTCCGCCTGCTTTTCCCCTCATTTTTGCGAACTTGAGTTTTATCGCGTGTTCTGTTCTTTCTGGAAAGTCTCTGTTCAAGAAAATTGTGTGAGCCACATCTTTTAGTAGCATGGTTTTATGCAGTTCAGACGCTATCTTGAACAGTTTTTCAGCGTCTTTTTTGGTCCATCGGCTCATCTGCTCATCTTTTTCTGTTATTGGCTTCACTTCAGGTTCCAACGGACTGTCCAGGGTTAGTCGAATCAGCATGGTCGGCTTATCATGCACTAATGTTTCGATGCAATCGTTCGGAATTTCACCTTCCCAATCAGGGTCAAACTGTTCTCCTGGAACAACAATGCACTGGCCGTAGCCGTCGATTGTTTCAATGGGAAACTGTTTGAGGAGCTCCATTATTTCGTGTCGACGCGGAAAATTGGATTCCATACTCTTGTGTCTTGAGAATAAGTTTGTTTAAAAGTTTTACTGTTTTTTCCAGAGCAACGAATTTCCTAATGGTGAAATGTCAGTTAACAGTTCAATCATTTCGTCTCTGGCCTGTTCAATGTCCGTTTTTGTCATTTGTTCAGTTTCCACGACAACGTTGCCTTTCATGTCGGGGCCTGTCATCGCGTATTCTGCTATGTCGCGTGTGAGAATTTTTAATCCAAATTTTTCTGGGGTTTCCCAAGCGGCGCTTCCTGGATGAGGCGTGAATACGCTTACAACCCAATAGTCAGGAGGACACTTTTTCAGTAGCCTTTCAGTTTCTCTGATGGTTTCCCATGTTTCGCCTGGGCTTCCCACGATCATGCCTGCCTTAACCTGTATGCCCACGCGCTTAGTCATTTCTACTGCTTTCAAGTTCTGCTCAACAGTTGCTCCTTTCTGCAGGTTGTTCAGGACTGTTTGATGGTAGCTTTCGATGCCGTAAATGATTTCTTTGCAGCCTGCCCACCGCATTGTTTTAAGCAGTTCAAGGTCAACAGTGTTGGTTCTTGAGAGGCAACGCCACACCACGTTCAATGGTCTAAATGCTCTGCACAGGTCAACTACTCTAGGGTGGCTCAAACAGAACGTGTCATCATAAAAGTTGAAGCCATGATATCCCATTGTTTCGATGACGAGCTTCATTTCTGTGACAACATTTTCGATGCTTCTGAATCGGCATTTATGGCCAAAAATAATGTGTGAACCACAGAATATGCAGTTTCCAGGGCATCCGCGACTTGTGATTATGCCTACTGCCGGAGCGAGCAATTCGTCTTTCCAGAAGATGCCGCGTTTATACTGTTTCCAGTCAATTAAGTGTCTAGCAGGAAATGGAATGCTGTCTATGGGCACCCCTTCTCTGTCTTTAGCCCATGTGTATCTGTCAGCTGATGTGAGATGCTTCTCGAAGCTGCCATCTAGAAGGGCCTGTAACGTTCTTTCGCCTTCACCTGTCACTGCCACGTCAAAGGCAGACCCCCATACAGCTTCAGGCATTGCGCTGATGTGTGGTCCTCCAACCCAGAGGCGGCTTTCAGGATGCTCCTTTCTAAGCCTGTGTGAAAGTATTACTGCGGCTGTCCATTCAGAGCTTGTGGCGGTTACTCCGTAAACGTCAGCGTAGGGCAACGGTTCGTCAGGCGTTTTCATGTCAACAATCTGGGCTTGCCACTGTTCCTGTTCAGCGACGGCTGCCAGGTACATGAGGTTAAAGGGCGGGTCAAGATTGTCGTTGAACCATCCCTGTGCTGGCTGAACAAAACAGATTTTCACTGTTTTATTTCCTCAATGAGCTGTTTTATGCCTTCGTACAGGTGGATTTTGGCTTGGAATCCGTAGATGGCGGCTTTGCTCACGTTTAACTCGTTTCTTTTTGGGTCGCCAACCATGTTCGCGGGAACATGTTCCGTCTTCAACTTTTTATTCAGTAATGTGCCGATCAGGGTGACAAGCTCGTTTATGGAGGTTGATGTGCCTGTGCCAATGTCGTAGGTTCCGCTTGGCATTTTGCCTGTTACAGCTAAGTGTATGGCTTCGGCAACGTCGCTTACATGGGTGAAGTCTCGTGTTTGTTGGCCGTTGCCGTTTATCTGGATTGTTTCATCTTTCAACGCTTTCTCCAGGATGAGGTTGATGCTTGTTTTTTTGCGGCCTTTACCGTAAATGCTTGAGAAACGAAAAACGACTGTGTTTAAGCCGTACAGGTCATGGTACAGGTTCATGTATTTTTCGGCACAAAGTTTAGAAACGCCGTAGGGACTGATGGGTTCTGGATACTGGAAATTGTTGCCGTAAACGGCTCCGCTACTGCTGAAAATAACGCCGCACCCGTTTTTGCGCGCTACTTCCAGCACGTTTAATGTGCCTATTATGTTTATCAATGCGTCATTCTGTGGGTTTTTGAGGCTTGGCGGCAAGAAACATTGGGCTGCAAAATGAACGATCCAGACAGGCTTAAACTTTTCAACGATCTTTTCGAGACAATACTCGTTGCGTATGTCCTGTTGTTCATCCTCGATAAGGTCGTATCCTTTAACTTTGAAGCCGCGCGCGCTAAGAAGTTTTGACACGTAGCCGCCTATGAAGCCTTGACTTCCAGTAATAAGAACTCTCGTCATTTGGTTGCCTTCTGCTTCCACCAATCCACATAGCGGCAAAGACCTTCCTCTGGAGAAACTTTAGGCGCGTAGCCATAATATTTGGCTAGCGTAATGTCGGGCAACAGTTTTCTGATGTCTCTTTGTCTAGCTGGCGCAAAAATGACGGGTAAATGTTCTGATTCCTCTGGGTTCTCTAGTGTTCCTCCGAACCAGACGTTCTGAAGGACCGCGTTGATGTCTAGAACTGACAGGTCTCTGCCGTAGCCGATGTTGACTGTTTCGCAGTGTTCAAGTTTAGACAGCAGGATCATACCATCCACTATGTCGGTGACGTAGGTGAAGTCTCTGGATTGGAGGCCGTCGCCGAAGATTACGGGCGACTGCTTCTTTTCCAATCGTTTCACGAAGCTCGTGATTACTCCTGAGTAGGCGTTGAATCCTTTCATTAATCGTTCCATGTCCAGGTCTTCCCTCTGGAGAGGACCGAACGTGTTAAAGGGCCTGATGATGACGGCTCGAACGTTGTAGGTGTCTTGGAAAAACTTTACGTACTGTTCACCTATACATTTGGTTAATGCGTAAAGGGATTCGGGCCTGAAGGGGGCGTTTTCTTTGATTGGAAACTTGTCTTGGTTGCCGTATTCTTCGCTTGTGCCGATATACACGATTTTGCAGTTGTTTTCTTTGGCTGCCATGCAAATGTTAAAGGTTCCAACATCGTTTACTTCATGCAGTAAGCCTGGACTGTCTATGCCCATCATTAAGCATTGTGTGGCTAAGTGAAAAATGGTGTCCACGCCTTTCGCCATGTATTCGACTGTGGGTAGGTGAGCTACGGACCCCACTTTGAAAGTGATCAGATGTTTCACAGCGTCCAAGTTTCGCACGTCGCCTGAAGACAGGTCATCTAAGACTCTGACTTCGTGGCCGTCCTGTACAAGTTTAGTGACTAGGTGGCTTCCTATAAAGCCGCTTCCGCCAGATACAAGTATTTTCAAATGAACGTTCCCTCACAGTTTACGATTTTTAACCTTTTTTCCCTTTCTTCGGTTAAGTTTATAAGTGTTTGGTGAGTCTTCCAGAAGTCAAACCATTTTTTGCTACTATTATGGCCAGGATACCCGTCTTTATGTTCAAACGGGTACTGCCACTGATGCTCGCGTTTACAGGTTTCGCGGATGTCGCAGCGTTCGGCGCAGAACACTTTTTTCATCCATACTATGTCCTCGTCAGTTAACGCGATAGTGTTTGCTCTGTAACGTTCAAAAGCTCGTGAGTGCCATATTAGGGGCAGGTTGCATTTGATTGTGGCTCCAACCTTTTTTATTGTTTGGTTCCAAACATTCACGTCGGTTGGTATGCGGGTTAGAAAGAAATTTCTGAACAGGGCAAGCCTTTGGCCATATCCTGCCAGTTGTAACCGTGATCCTACGTCGCAGTCAAGCAGCATGCGGTCTCCATCAAAGTTTTGGTTAAACCCGTTAATCTTCAGCATAGCTTCAAGGCTTGCGGAGGAAATTCCGAACCACCAGCCCCAATGAGCAAAAGCCATAGTTGTGTTAGGGTCTTGAAACTTTGAGGTGTAACGGTGTTCAATAGACACGCTTTTGCCCGTGTAACCCAAAATATTGTACGGGATTGGCGTTGTCGTCCTGTCAGGGTAGGCTAGCTTATGTTTTTCTTCACTTACTTCTGCTGAGAAGGAAGGTTCTGAACGTGAATGGTCATACATGTACCATGCTAAGGGAAAATAGCCTTGCGTGTAGTAACTGTTCATGTTTTCCATAAAATCAGGCGTTGCCATGTGACTGTCACCAGTAAAGAACAGGAGTTCGCCGTCAGCGTAGATTATGCCTTTATTATACTGTGCGCAGATGCCTGGCATTCCCTGTTCTATCCACAGGTTAGGCTGAGCCGGTATATGCTTCACTTTGAAGGGCAACTTCATGTCTTTAAAGTAGTCTTTACGCTGCTCATACAAGGCATCTACAATGATCCATTCAAAATCTGTGAACGTCTGTTTTCTGAACGATTCGAGGGTTGGCGTAAAAACGTTCAGGTCAGGATGGTTCAGGTAAGGAAAATCACTGCGGGCCGTAATCATGATAAAACTAAGGCGCGGCATACTCTAAAAGTTTGAAGTTTCTTTAAAAATGTTACTGAAGACGCGCTGCATAAGCAACATCTTTCATGTTGATCTGTTCATCTAGGTTGAAGTCGCATGCTAACGTGTTCCAGGGCGGGTTTAGGTTGTCGTCGTGTTTTCGTCCAAAGTTTTCTGCGGTTCTTTCTAAGAGTGCGCCGTTGTAGTTGCTTGAGCCTATTACGTCGTCGGCACTGCCTGTTTTCCAATGGTTTTTAGTGTAGAGCCACCAACAGAATCCTGCTCCATTAACCATGCAGGCGTTTATCAGTTTCACATTGTAGTATTTTTCTATGAGGTAACGGTCAACTGGCGGTAGGTTAGGGGCTCCTGTGTGAAAGTGGACTCCGAATTCTCCGTTCCAAATGTTGAAGCCTGCGTCTTTAATGGTTTTCATGCTTTTACTGCCTGTTGTGAGGAGATATTTTAGTTGAGCATCTGCGTCTGCAAGAGTCATTGAGTATTGGGTTCCCACCTTCCAGGACCAAGGATGAAAAGTGAAGATGATGTTGCTGTTATGAGCTACGTCTATCACGTCTTGAGGCGGGGTGTTCCATCCTGATAATATGCCTAGCCAGATTATAGGATGCGTAGAGTCAATTTGCCGTATTGCCAGAGTTAACGTTGCGTAGGCTCTCCATGCTTCATCAGACGTCTTCACGTTTATGGGATCCCAATAGTTCTGGAATGGTTCATTAAACAATTCATACGCAGCTACAGCTGGATGGTTCTTGATAAGCGGCACTAGAGTTAGCCAGTTTTGCTTCCATTGTGGCGAGCCAAAATATCCTATCATGTCGTTGTAGTTGTGTAGGTCCAGTATTGCTTTGTAGCCTCTTTGATTTAGCAAGTCTAACACGTCGTTGAGTTTCTGCATGTCTAATGGAGGAGAAGAGGACGAGTTAGTGTCTGTTACGTCTGAAAAAATGAAGGCTAAACGTACAGTGTTAAAATTCCATTTTGTAATTTTATCTAGTAGAGCATTCCATAATTGAATGTTTTCAGTTCTATCTAGCGCACGTAGGTACGTTTCGCCTATTCCAAACCAAGCCATGTTTTTTTCACTACTCTTCCTAGATAGGGTACGGGATATAGGAAGATTGTCCAAATCTTCTGGCTACTTCAGCTATGTCTTTCATGTCGATTTTTCCGTCTTGGTTGAAGTCTATTTCCTGCCAAAATCCAGGTTTAAGTGTTGTAGTGAAGGCTGGCAAGGGGTTGATGTCGTTAGGGTAAATCTCTGCTTTAAGAGTTAAGGTTACGGGCGCCACTCCATCATCAAACAAGATGTGTGGAGGAATAATGGTGGTTCCTTTAATGCCGCAAAGCCTATGAGGATTGCTTATGTACATTGGCGGTGCTGGATAATAACTGAGAAGGTTGCCGCTTATGCGGATTGGTTCATTTGTTCTGTTGATTGCGTAAAAGTCTGTTTCTACATTTTGAGAAGGAATAACTGCTACTAGGATGAGGGACGTAAGAACTGTTGAAGGCGAAAAAGTCGGGGTTGTTGAAAAACAAATGTTGGGGTCTGGAGTTAAAAGGTTGACCGTGATCTGTGAAATAGTCTGAACCATGCTGATTCCCTAGAACGTGACGTGGCTTGGTATTCCTGATTTTACGCCTTTACAGGTGAACCATGAGCTGACGCCGCCGATGACTCCTATGACGGCTGCGATGGCGATGACCCATGCGAGATTGAACTGTTTGCCTGACAGTAGCCAAGCAACTGCTCCTATGGTGAAGGTTAATCCTCCCGCTAGGGCTGCTGAGATTATGCCCGCGTTTTTTGGTGTTCCACACGCTTCACAGTAGCCTATTGTGCCGAATCCGCCTCCGCCTCCGAGGAAGGGCAAGTTTAAGCCGGGCATGTTAATGTTGAACGGTTTTCCGCCAGTGTTAACTGAGGGCGTGCTAATTTGGAAACTCACGGTTTATCTCCTCTTGTTTCTTGAGGCGACCATGTGGATGCCGAACGCGGTTACTCCTGCCACTATGCCCTGTAATATGCAGCTTTGAAACACTTCCTTCAACAGTAGTCGGGGGTCTTTGGGTATGCTGTTACCGCATGTGTCCATGCCGTAGAAGTAGTAAACCATGTTGTCTAGCAGATTCTCTATTTGGCTGACGGCGCCAGTGATGAGGGCCGAGTACGCAAAAGCGGTTTTGGGCGTTAACGGTTTGGCAGGTTTGATGACTTTGGTGAGGACGGCGTAGCTTGCGGCTCCGTAGCCTACCCCTTTCAAAATGTCAAAGATGCTGAAGCTGAAGGGGAACTGTCCATAAATCTTGAAGATCGGATTATCCGTCATCACACTTGTTCGCCTATATTATATAGTAAGAGGCAAGACTTTTAACCTTTTGCAACACACTATTACCTAGTGACAGTTATGGCTAAACAGTCTCAAGAGGTTCCCTGGTGGGTCAAAAGCGCCTTATACATTGCTTTACCCCTTGTCGCAGTGTACTTAGCCTACAAGATTGTTGAAGGCCTGTTTTTAGGCGGAATCAATGCAATTAAAGACGTAACCACAAAGATGATTGAAGAATACGTTAAGAAGGTGAAGGATTTTTCAGACGCGACGGACGGCCAGTTTACGCCAAGCCAGATTGCAGCTATGAACAAGGAAGAAGAAAATATCCGGTTTGGAGTTCAATCGATGGCTCAACTTGGGCTAGTTAATCAAATCGGAGGCTTGATACTTTTTGCTATTGTGGGTGCGTGTGGTGTTCTTGGAGTCAAAGCCATTATAGACTGGAAACTTCGGGCTCAAGGTAACATGGGCACTGCTCATGCTATGCGCATTATTGTTGCTTGCACTCTTGCTGACGAGATGGCTGCTGGCGGAAACCTTTTGGCAGCGTCAACAATTCGTGCGTTCTTGGAAACAGGCTGGATTACTGAACAGGCTTCAATGGCTACTGAATTGGCCTATTATCAAGACTTGATCACTCAAGGCATAACAGGCTGGGAGCTTGCGTACGCGCAGTACATGGTTCAAATGCTTCCTATTGAGATCGCCATTATTCCCACTTGGATCGCCCTGTTGCCTCCTCCTCCCATTTAGGTGACTGTTGTGAAGCGTGCAGAAAAAGCAGCGGCCATCATAGGCATAGGTGGAGCATGCGCGGGAGCCGTAACCCTTTTTGTTCAACTGTCCCGAGCCATGAGTAAAATACTTACTGTTGAGGTTCTTAACTCTGCTGAAGACAATAAACCTCACGGCACCACTGACCCTGCGCCTGGCACATACAGTTTCGGCGTGAACGACAAAGTAACCATTACTGCTGAGCCTGAAACAGATTATCTTCCTGGAATGTGGTTTGTGGATCTTGTGGAGATGGCTCAGGCTGAAACAAGCCTCACAGTAACTATGGATACTGACCATACGGTTTGGCTTGACTTTTGGCTTCACGGTGAACCTCCAGCAAGCGCATTTCATCATCTTGAGTTTAGTGTTCCTGGAAACATTATTCAGAATGTTGGTGTAGCAGCTCACGGCAACGGCAACGACTTAGAATTCTTTGTGAAAAGATGCGATGAACACTGGTTTAGCGCGTTTCCTGACCCTGACAAAATTCCAAACGGCCTTCCACGGTTCTATCCTGTTAAAATAACTGCTATTGACGTTAATGGCAGTGGATTGTCAGGATTCAAAATTGCGGTCTGGACAGATTTTCGAGAACAAACCCGCTATCGAGGAATGCTGAAAATCAACGATAAAGAACACACGCAGACAGCTCCCCTAACAGTAACCACTAATAAGGACGGCAATGCCTTCATCAACGTCAACTACGACTATGGAGTAGGCTTAGTTCAGGAAGAGTATCCCTATAAACTGTTAACCAAAGATGCTGACGTCATGATGGGCATTACAGTTTGGTATGGGCCTGTCCAATACTGGCCTGGCGACGGCGAAAAAGCACGTTGGGTACTCGGCTATGTTATCACGTCTATGGATGGCGATTGTTCATCTGGAGAGGCTCCCCATGACGTTTCTCAATGTGCCATCTGGAATAGTCCAGCTCATCAGCTTTTAGCTAAGCCTGCTACAGGCGTTTATCAGCCACAAGTTGCGTTTCTCAACTGCGGTTTTCATGTGAAATGGACCAAGAACGTTTAGGCCTGATGCGCCTTGTGTACCCAGCCGAAGGCAGTAAATCTTATATCGCAAGAAACCAATTAGTAGTCCGTGAAGTCTATGAATCTTAATGTTAAACAAGCAATGGCTGTTCTACTGGTGGCTTTCGCTGCTCTCGGCTCAGTAGGAACACTACTGAGCACTATTGACACTTCATCAATGCCGTGGGAGCTGGCGAACATTGTGAAGATACTGCAGTACGTGTTTCTCACGTCAAGCGTTGCTCCTGTCTTCACGTTCTTCCGAAACTTCTACGGCTACTTCAACAATAAAGTTAAAGCCGCAGCAGACGGCAACACCGTAAACTATGAAGCGTCAAAACTTTTGCAAACATGGCTCACTATGGAAGGCTACACAAAAGCATTCAGCATTGCAATCGTAGCCTTAACACTGAATACTCCTGTTGGACCTTACGCTTACTGGATCGCTGGAGCCTTAGCCTTCATGGTTGACCTGATTCGGAAGAGCCTCGCGGAAATCGCGGTTTCTCGTGCAGCCTAAGTCTTAAATGTTCTTCCACAGTTTCCCTTTTTGTTTCACTTGAGACATAGCCTTAAATGTTGTCGTGAATCATAATATATGCGTGAGAGGTGCGTCATGTGCCTGATGAAGCTTGTGATGAAAATGGCCATTGTCCCCCCGATGGAAAACCGGGTCGCCGAGGCCTTAGGGGTCCTAAAGGCAGTTCAGGCGTACAGGGCCTCCCAGGTGTCGCAGGACTTAGTGTCGCCTATGTTGTTTCTGTGGACTGCATCAAAAAACATGAAAAAATAGATCTTGCATTATTCGGTGCAGATGGACGGGGCGGAATCGTGAAGGACCTGCAGGAAATCAAAACTGCTACAAGCGCCTTAAGAAGCATTATTCTTCCAGTTGCCATCAGTATAGCTTCTGCTCTTATCACGGCAGCTATTTTGTTGTCTCTTAAGTCTGTCTCTTAAGTCTTAATTTTTTAACAAAACTTATATTCCTAAAGCGGTATTCTGGTGTAGGGAGATTTAAGTCATGGGAAACCTTAACGTGGAGATTCCTACCGAGTTCATGTTCACGTTGGCTGAAGTGAAAAGCAAAGCGCGGATACGGAGGCAGCCTGAAGTCGTCATGGTTCTAATTAAACTTGCTGAAAAGCATCCTGACGAAGTGGCTGCTATTGCAGGCCAAATTCTTTCTGAAGGATCATTAGAGAAAAAGGAGAATGAATAAGTTGTCTAACCCTGATTTGCCTAGAGGACTTCGACTCGAAGAAGGAGACGCAGAAGAAACAGGCGGCGTTCGGTCTGTGCTGAAAGACGAGGGCGTGATTCATGACCTGAACAAACAGCTGGAAGACCTAGCAACTAAAACTCAGGGAGGAGGACGCACCGAAGCCGTCCTAAGCTACGCTTTAATTTCAGACATGATGGATAGGCGAGATAGACGCGAAAGACTTGACCGCCAGGAACGTGAACAGGAAAAAAAAGACCAGAAAAACGGTGGAGTCAACCCTCAGTCTGAAGAGCTGAGAAAAGAAATATCTGAGCTGCGTAAAGTTGTTGAAGCCAAAACAGTGACTGACGCGGCTACGGCTTTCAAAAAGGAAATTTCTGACTCATTCAAAGATGCAATAGCGCCTCTTGTGTCTCGTGTAGCTGTGCTTGAAGGCAGAACAGCTGCCCCTGGATCGGCTGCTCCATCTGCCACTGCAACCGTTCACGGCATGGACGTTGTGCAACTTGGCGACGCTTTAAAAGCCGTTAGGGGCGTTGCAACTGAAATGGGCATGAAAAGTGATTCGGGCCCAACTACAACTGAAACGGCCACTTTGGAAGGGATCCCTGTAAGCGGCAGCGTGCCCGCATGGGTAGCCGCGATTCCTTTAACAATCAAAGCCGTTGTAACCCAAATTAATGATGTGGCCACAAAGTTTGGAGTCTTCGGAAAACCGCCTGAAGGTTCAGACTTCAAAATGCCAAGTTTAACCGGCGAACAAGCTGCAATAGCCAGACCTCCAACTCAAATGCCCAGACCTCCAGCGAGGCCTCCGCCTCCACCAGTAGATAATTCGCCATTGTTACATCTTCCATCAAAAAAGATTGCTCCGCAGTCTTCCCTGTTTATCGCGCCTCCTCCTCCTGCAGTATCCTTAGGTGCATTGATGAAAAATGTGAAAGCTTCTGACGTTCCTACAGTAGATACAGCTCCGCCGCCACCGCCAGAACCCGAAACAGAAGAAGAGCCTGAATTGAAAATGCCTATTGACGATTCCCTTACAATCTTGAAGCCAGCGATTGAAGAGCCCATTGTGGCCGTCGAGAAGCCTGTTGAAGCAAAGTCTAGTGTGGCAGTTCTTGAAAAACCCCTGGAAGTTGTTGAAGAAAAACCGGTTGAGGAGAAAAAAGTTGAAGAAACTAAACAAAATATGCCTACACCTGAACAGGAGCCGTCTGCTTGAGTCAACAAGTGGTAGTTACTGAAGAAATGCGAACGTACGCTGAAGGCGTGCTTGACGCGGTGACTGAAGCGTTTACGACTGTGGCTGAAGGTGACGTTAGACGGTTTCCACAATTAGTGACTGAAGTGTTCACGAATCTTCCAGCAGTTCTTGAAGCCTTTTTGTCAGTGACAAACCAGGCTGAATGGCCGCGAGTGTACAAACTGTTTGAAAGTATCGGAAGTCTTGCTAAACGCTTAAATAATTTCGAGACACAAATAGCTACTAACGAGGTTTAGTGACATGGACATCATTGCAATGCTTAACACAACGCTGTTCGGCGTGTTGCCCGCATGGGTGCTGCTCCTTCTTGTAATCGTGGGAGTTGCGGGCGTAGGCATGTACGTAGCAAAACGACGGTAATGAAATGGTCGATTGCCCATTTTGCGCCAAAGAACTAGCTGAGTCTCCGCTGGAAAAACTGTTTCTGGAACAGACTTTAACAGGCCTGAAGGGTCTTTCTGAAGGGCAACGTGTCAACTACGTGTACCAGGTGATTGCTGAACTGAGCAAAGTATTAGCGGCAATGCAGGGTCAACCTATAGGTGTTCAAATGAAAATTCTTGGCAACTTCCAGAAAGCCTTCAAAGAAAATGGCAGCGCAATCATTGAAGCGTTACTCTACAGCGTGAAGCCAGAGTATAGGCCAGCTTACGGCGGTTTGATGCAGATGCTTTCAGGAATGAGTCAGGGCGCAAATTGGGACGAACAGACCCCCCCACCCTAACCCCTTTTTTTAAGAGAAGTTTTAAA
>Ga0315284_10009640_pt1 | contig 13764 bp, 10 predicted proteins | sample YL17G09_16_MG_FD_203696 | JGI IMG/M metagenome (GOLD analysis project Ga0315284, IMG submission 203696) | Sediment microbial communities from Yellowstone Lake, YNP, Wyoming, USA - YL17G09_16 | ecosystem: Environmental > Aquatic > Freshwater > Lake > Sediment | place: USA: Wyoming | collected...
TAATCTGAAGGTACAGGTGAGGTATATCTTAACCGGCGATAATGAAATCAAAATTGCATATGAGGCTGAAACCGATAAGCCAACAGTTATTAACCTCACCAACCACAGTTATTTTAACCTAACTTCCTGTAAAGAGTCAATCTTAAACCATAAGCTGATGCTGGTATCGGATTCCATTACCCCTACCGATTCCCTGCTTATACCCACCGGCATATTGTCTCCCGTGGCCGGTACTCCCTTTGATTTCACTTCTCCGCATGCCATTGGCGAAAGAATCGGTGAGGTTCCGGGAGGTTATGATATCAATTATAAACTGCGTAAACACGGGAACGAACTTTCCCTGGCCGCCGAGGTGTATGAACCGGTATCGGGCAGGTTGCTTCAGACCTATACCACTGAACCCGCCATTCAGTTTTATTCAGGTAACTTCCTCAACGGGACTTTTACAGGGTATAACGGAGTAAAATACAACCAGCATTATGGGTTCTGCCTCGAGGCTCAGCACTTTCCCGATTCACCCAACAAACCGCAATTCCCCGATGTAGTATTGCGGCCCGGGCAGAAATACAGTCAACTGACGGTTTACATGTTTTCAACACGGTAAGCTGAAATAGTCTACCCTAAATTTTTGATGGGAGAATAAGTGTCCACTTCCTGCTATCAGTTACAAGTGACGAGTAATCAGGGAGTAAGTGATTTGGGCGTGATTGTCAGTTCATGCTATACTGATCACGATTGCGAATCCGTTAGCTGACAGATTTCTTCCCGATATTTCGCTTTGTTTTTTCTCTTAAGGGCAGCGTAAAATAAAAAGAACTCCCATTTCCTTCTTCACTTTCCACCCAAATTTTTCCGCCATGTTTTTCGATGAAATCCTTGCAGATGAGTAAGCCCAAACCAGTGCTGGGTTCGCCGTCTGTGCCTTTACGGCTGGTTTGTGCGCCGACCCGGAATAAATTATCGGCAATATTACGATTCATTCCAATACCGGAATCCCGGATGGCTATTACAACGTTTTTGTCATTAGTAATTATCGCTGAAAAGTTTATTTTTCCTCCTTTGTGCGTAAATTTCACAGCATTGGAAAGAAGGTTCCTTATCAATGATCGTAGTATAATACCATCGGCAAAGACTTCCATACCATCAGGAATATCGCAAGTTATTTCAATTCTCTTGTTTTTAGCGAGTTCCAATACAAAGGTAAGGCTTTCATTAACGATAGGAAGCAATTGGACTAATTCCGGATTATAAGCGATTAAACCCTGCTGCATCATCGACCATTGCAGCAGGTTTTCCAGGAGGCGGAACATATTGATGGCAGATGTTTTTATATCGTCAACAATCTCTTGAATTTCATCAGGAGACATGTCTGACAAATCTTTTGCCAACATCTCCGTCATGCCTAAAAATGATACGAAAGGACTCCGAAGATCGTGGGAAATAATCGAGAAAAACTTATTGTTGGTAGAAATGAGTTCTTGCAGTTCCTGGTTTTGTTGTTGAATCAGCAGTTCTGCCTGCTTGCGTTCAGTGATATCCCGCTGTATCCCAAGAAAACCTATGATTGTATTTTGTTCATCAAGGATAGGACTGGCAGTTCCATCAATAAATACAATCTCTCCATTTTTTCTTTTGTTCAGTATTTCTCCCTTTACTTCCCTTTTACTCTTTAGCTTTGTCCAAAAATCTTCGTATACTTCTTTTTCCAACACCCCGCTCTTGACAATCCTTGGCGTTAGCTTACCAACCACTTCATCAGCGGTGTATCCGTAAAGTGAAGTAAAACCCACATTAACATACGTGATGATACCTTCTGTGTTTGTGAGAAAAATTGCATCACTGGAAGTGTTTACTGCTTTCAGTAAACTTAATAACGATTCCTCAGCCAACTTGCCTGTAATATTTTTTTTATAAACTGTTTTCAATGAACTATACATCTGCTGCAATTCCTGCAACTCACTAATGAGTTCTTCTTTGGTTTTATCATGGTAGTTCATAATGAAAAAATGATAAATTAAATTTCTTGCTTAATTTAATAAATATTTGTTTGTCTGATGCATCTATTTGTGAACGACCGGAATTTTACTATTATTGCCCTATTGGGAAAGCTGGGCTAATCCGGGATAATTGCAGGTTAGCTCCGCCCGCCTGTCGGACGGGCAGGTTCAGCATGACAGTTGACTTAACACTAGTTTAATTGCTTCAGATTATCTATTGCATCCGGTGCATGTTTATGTACAAAGGCAACAATTTCACAGGCTTCCATTTCACCACAATCACCGCAGGTTTTATATCCTTTTTCCTTTACACAATTTCTGATTTGACAGGTGTCACAATGTGAAAATTTAGCTCCATCCATTCTGCACCCCGTACAATTAATCGATTCAAAAGGGATTTCCGGAGCATTGAACATTTTTTGCCAATTTTCAGCCGTTGCTTTTCTAAGTTCATCGCTATTCTTAATGGTTGCAATTCTTGCATCGCAAGTCTCACAATTCAAACCACAACAGGATATTAGTTTTTCCATAATAGTATATTAAAAGTTAAATGATTATATTTTAATCATTAATAAGATTAATAATATAAACGTAATTTTATTAAAAACAAATTTATTTTTGAATAATCAAATAGAGTTCAATAACACCGGAGACAGGATGAACTGGGGAGTTCTGCACAAGTTGAGCCAGACATAGATGGTTATGGAACGTTGATCTCTGTTGCCGGTGGAGTTGGATCATTCTCCTTGATCCTTTTTCTGCAAATTTGTTCAATTTCAAAAACATTTGGTATTCCCGAAATATAGATCATATCAGGGACATAACTGTCGGGTCCATTTTTTCTGGTTACTATTTTTCCTGTTCTCATTCCTAAGGAGATATTGCCTTTTTGGGAATTGCCGTTTACCACTATATCACCCGAAAACAGCTCCCAATCAATGGATCGAATACTGCCTTTGTGAAAATTCACCAATCTTGTCGGTGTTCCGACGAAATAACCACCTCTGCTAAATAGCGAATAAAGACCAAATCCTAACAATGCCAGGCCAATCAATACAAATAAGCCAATTACTAATGCCGGTACAATAATCGGACCCAGGTTTCCAGGACCTGCGACAGTGGGCACATCGTTCGAAGTAAAATGCACCTCCCTGCCTTGAAAAATAGGTCCCAAAAAGGCAAAAACAAAAATACTGGTAAATCCAAGCCAAAACAGGCTGAAAAGAATTAAAGAAAATGAATTTTTAAAAGGTTGTGCACGATTTGCTTTTACCGCAAAGTCTTTGCTTTCAGAGCCGAGATTAGACATTAAATCAGTTGGCAATGTAATGTACTCGTTCATACTTTTTCTTTTAAATAGATTTTACTGTTCAATGATGGAATTGGTTACGACGCATTTCGTATCACTGTGCATGGAGATTCCCGGATAAACCGGGTACCAGGAACCGCCTGTGTTATTGCGGATTGTGGAGTTGTCAATCCGGATATTCCCCGAATGGTCATTTGTAACGAAAAAGATTGCCGAACCATAAGCATTTACTTTGTTTTTTTCAATAACCGTTCCAAGAATAGTTAAGGTCATCGTATTACCATCATTGTATATAGCACCGCCGCTGCCACCGCCTTGAGTACCGGCTTGTGCGGGATTCCCGCCATTGCCTGTGGCCCGGTTATAGGAGAAAAGACTGTTGATGATGGTCCATGAAACACCAATACTGCTGATTCCACCTCCGTTTGAGCCGAAATTTCCATATCCTGCTGCTCCGCCAAAGGTGCTGTTCACTATGTATACGGGCAAATTGTTATATTGACTGAATACACGAAGAGCGGCCCCTCCAACATCCGGTCCGAGACTGTCACAGGCGTTATTAAAAAAACGGCAGTTGATGGCTTTAAATCGTCCTCCCCTTGCCCAAATCGCTCCTCCGCCGTCGTATTCATTCTCGGTAACGGAATTCCCGTCAGCAAAAGTAATATTTTGCACCGTCAGCCGCGGATGATCCTGATTCTGACAATGTGAGGTTGTCCAGTGCTGATCCGGATCGCAGGTATTCATATACAAGATCCGTGTTTTTCCGCCACCACTGAGTGTTATCAATCCACCACCATCGATTACAATATCAGGATTTGCATCATTGAATACCTTTGCCGGCCTGTCGAGAGTTATGGTCACCGGATCAGGACCACAGTCAAAAACAATCTTTCCCCCTTTGGCAACAGCCTCTATAAAAGCATCACATGTACAGCTCTCCGGTGTGCCATCACCAATTATCTGATCGGGATTCGTAACATCTTCCGGTCCGGCTTCCAGGGGAACAGGATACTTTCCGTCCGGATTGCCCGCCGGAGGTCCGTCCTGGGGGTTGGCAAGCGGATTATGAATTGTGATATTCCGTGTAGTATCGTCGCTCTCGCAATGGATCATGCTAAACACCATGATCAGGCTCAGGTAAAGGCTGATCTTATGAACCGTCTGCATTCCCGGCAGCTTAATGTCTCTTGTGCTTTTCAAAATAGTTACAATCAATTAAATATTAACTTTCGGGCCATGACCATTATTGTGTTAAAACATGTCAGAATGATATTTCAGTTAGATAGTAAATTTTTTGTTCAATATTTATTAAAAGTAAGAAATACTTTTTATATTTGATACAGGTTGAACCTTATTCAATACTTCATATATGGAAAGCCGGGCTTACGATCAGTATGCGAAGCATTATGTGGCCGTTGACTGTGTTATTTTTGGCTATGAAGAGGGTGAATTGAAAGTGCTGCTGTATCCAAGGGGATTTGAGCCATCCGCCGGTAAATGGTCGTTGTTGGGCGGATTTGTCAAAGAGGATGAGACACTGGGCGATGCCGCCAGAAGAGTGTTATACAATACCACCGGTTTGCAAAACATATATCAGGAACAGGTTTATGCTTTCTCTAAGCTAGACAGGGATCAGGCAGGCAGAGTGATAAGTGTTGCTTATTTTGCTCTGATCCGGATCAAGCAGCAGGATACAGATCTTGTCAGGGAACATGGAGCGCATTGGTGGCCCATATCCAGATTGCCAAAATTAATCTTTGATCATCAAGAAATGATTCAGCATTCCCTTATCAGGCTTCAGAAAAAGGCAGGCATCGAACTGATCGGCAGGGAATTGCTGGGAGATTTCTTTACTTTAACCCATCTAAAAAAGCTTTATGAAGCTATATTCCAAAAAGAAATAGATGCGGGAAATTTCCGGAAAAAAATTCTCTCACTTGGGGTATTATACAGTACAGGAAAGAAAGATAAAACAGAATCGAAAAAGGGAGCGTATTTGTATAAGTACCAGGAAGATCAGGAATATCAAATAAACTTTACGCCGATTTTTAAGGGATAAATAAAGATCTATATAGTTCTGATTTTTTGTCATTTAACAAAAGTAAAAAGTACTAATAAATTAATATTCATTAATAATTGCATATATGGCAACACTTGACTGGATTATTTTAGTAATATTTCTGCTGTGCTTATTTGGTATTATATGGTGGGTATTAAAACACAAAAAAGATGACACAAGCGATTACTTTCTTTCGGGGCGCAGTGAAACATGGTTAGCAGTTGGTGCAGCTATTTTTGCTGCCAATATTGGTTCTGAACATCTTGTGGGTCTGGCCGGTGCAGGAGCGGAAAGCGGTATGGCCATGGCTCATTGGGAAATGCAGGGTTGGATGATCCTTATCCTGGGCTGGGTGTTTGTTCCTTTTTATGCACACAGCAGGGTATTTACCATGCCCGAGTTTTTGCTCAAACGGTTTAACAAGAACACCAGTTCAACACTTTCCATTATTACCCTGATTAGCTATGTATTAACAAAAGTATCAGTAACCGCTTTTACCGGAGGTATCTTTTTACAATCGGTTATGGGCATCGATTTTTGGTATGGTGCTATCGGGTTGGTGCTGCTTACCGGTATTTTTACTGTTCTGGCAGGCATGAAAGGTATTATGACCATTTCGGTGATTCAAACTCCGATTTTGATTATTGGTTCTATTATCATATTAATCCTGGGATTACTAAAAGTTGGAGGAGGTGGAATTTTAGACGGATGGAATGAGGTGGTGAAGCATGCCGGCAATAACATCCACCTGATACATGCAAAAGGCGATCCCTGGTATGACAAATTTCCCGGCATCGGCGTCATATTTGGGGCTTCTATAATTGGCTTCTGGTATTGGTGCACCGATCAGCATATCGTGCAGAGGGCCCTTGCAGCAAAAAACCTTACTCATGCACGCAAAGGGACTATTCTGGCAGGATTTCTGAAAGTATTACCTGTATTCATGTTCCTGATTCCCGGTATGATCGCGGCTGCCTTAAGAGCCAAGGGTGAAGTATTATTCACGGATAACAATGAAGCCTATGGGAGCCTGGTTCGGGCTTTGTTACCGGTTGGTTTAAAAGGCATTGTGATTGTTGGCTTTATCGCAGCCCTGATGACCTCTTTGGCAGCTCATTTTAACTCGTCTGCCACCCTCTTCACAATTGACTTTTATAAAAACTTTAAACCTGAAGCCAGCGAACACCGGTTGGTTTGGGTTGGACGTATGGCAACCATTTCAGTAGTGTTATTAGGGCTTGTATGGATTCCCATCATGAAGGGATTGGGAAGCGTTCTTTACGAGTACCTTCAGAATGTCCAGTCGCTTATCGCCCCAGCTATTGCGGCCGTATTCCTCCTGGGAGTATTCAACCGGAAAATTACTCCTAAGGCAGGTGAATGGGGTCTGCTTATCGGGTTTATTATCGGAATGTTCCGGTTGGGTTTAATGGTATTTGATCCGGGTACGCATTTTGATGAGGCCACTCAAAAATTAATAACGGACCCTTCATTGCGGTATGGAATTTTTGAATTCGTCCTCAAATTTAACTGGTTGAATTTTTGTGTATTCCTGTTCTTATTGACCATGGCTATCATGGTAGTAATTAGTATATTCACACCCAAAGCCGGTGAAGCGCAGCTGCAGGGACTTACTTATTTTTCGCAAAGTCCGGAACAGATCGCGGAAACCCGCTCCAGTTGGACAAAAATTGATATATTCACCTCACTTGTTGTGGTAGCCGTATGCGTTGTATTTTATATTTATTTCTGGTAGAGATAGCTATTGGCCATTGGCTATTGGCTATTAGCTATTAGCTAAAGGCTAAAAGCTAAAGGCTAAAAGCTCAAATCTATAAACAAAGAAAAATACTATAGCAATGTCAAAATACGTCATAGGAATTGATTACGGGACCGATTCCGTTCGGTCTCTGATCGTGGATGCCGGTAACGGTAAGGAAATAGCCAGTGAGGTTTTCTATTACCCCCGGTGGAAGGATGGTAAGTATTGCAATCCCTCACAGAACCAGTTTCGCCAGCATCCGCTCGATTATCTGGAGGGGCTTGAAACAACGGTTAAAAATGCACTGGCCAGGTGCTCAGCAGACGTTGCTAAAAATGTAACAGCCATTTCGGTAGACACTACCGGATCAACGCCTGTTGCCGTGGATAAAAACGGCACACCTCTGTCACTTACACCTGAATTTCGGGAAAATCCCAATGCCATGTTTGTGCTTTGGAAGGACCATACAGCTACCCGTGAGGCAGATGAGATCAACAAGCTGGCCAGGAACTGGGGTGGAGTCGATTTTACCAAATATGAGGGAGGGGTATATTCCTCAGAATGGTTCTGGGCCAAAGTGTTACAGATACTGCGTGCTGATGCAAAGGTCAGAAATGCTGCATACTCCTGGGTAGAGCATTGTGACTGGATACCGGCTATTTTGACCGGAAACACTGATCCGCTTACCCTTAAACGCAGCCGTTGTGCAGCAGGACACAAGGCCATGTGGCATCCCGATTTTAACGGGTTGCCGTCGGATAATTTTTTGACAAAGCTGGATCCTCTGTTAAAAGGCCTTCGGGAGAGATTGTTCAGTGAAACCTATACCTGTGAGGTAAAAGTTGGCAATCTGACGGCCGAATGGGCAAAAAGACTGGAATTAAGCGAATCGGTTGCGGTAGGCGCAGGCGCCTTTGATGCACACCTTGGTGCCATAGGAGGGGAGATAAAACCCTACTATTTAAGCAAGGTTATGGGAACTTCTACCTGTGATATGCTGGTAGCACCCATGAAGGAAATGAAGGGCAAACTTATCAGAGGAATTTGTGGCCAGGTCGACGGCTCCATCATTCCTGGTATGCTGGGCATGGAAGCCGGGCAATCGGCTTTCGGAGATATTTATGCCTGGTTCCGTGAATTGCTGCTCTGGCCGGTTGAAGAAATACTGGGTAAAACAACGCTTATTGAGAAGGCAACCCAAGAGAAGATTATTCAGGAAATTGAAGACAAAATTATACCTGAATTGTCCAAAAGAGCAGAGGAAATACCCATCGGTGAATCGGGCATAGTGGCACTCGACTGGATGAACGGCCGACGCACGCCGGATGCTAACCAGATGCTGAAAGGAGCCATATTTGGACTTAACCTCGGATCGGATGCTCCGCGTATATTCAGGGCACTGGTGGAAGCTACCGCTTTCGGAGCAAAAAAGATAGTGGACCGTTTTATCAGCGAAGGGGTCAGAATTGACGGCATTGTTGCATTGGGCGGCGTGGCCAAGAAATCACCCTTTGTAATGCAGGTGGTTGCTGATGTTTTAAATATGCCCATCCTGGTGGCCCGCAGCGAACAGGCCTGTGCTTTGGGAACTGCCATGGCAGCCGCAACAGTGGCCGGGTTATACCCTACGGTGCTCGATGCACAAAAAGCGATGGGTAATGGCTATGAGATGGAATATAAACCCGTAAAAGTTCATGCGGAGGCCTATACCCGACTTTACGCTTTGTACAGCGAGGCCGGTGAATTTGTTGAACAATACTCCCGAAAGAAATAAAGTATGAATAAATACGCGCAACTCCGGCAAACGGCCTATGATGCCAATTTTCAGCTTCCACAACTGGGACTGGTATTGTTAACATTTGGCAATGTAAGTGCAGTGGACAGGAATCTGGGGTTTTTTGCCATTAAACCCAGCGGCATTCCTTATGAAGAACTTACACCTGAAAGCATGGTAATTGTCGATTTTAAAGGAAAAACCGTGGAAGGTAAATTGCGTCCCTCCTCAGATACACTGACCCATGCTGTTTTATATGAACAATGGCCCCATATCGGGGGTATTGTTCATACACATTCAACCTATGCCACAGCCTGGGCGCAAAGCTTAAGGGATATACCCATTTATGGAACCACCCATGCAGATCATCTAACCTGTGATATTCCATGTGCCCCACCCATGGAAAACAATATGATCGAAGGGAATTATGAACATGAGACAGGATTTCAGATTATCAATTGTATGAAGTGGAAGGAATTGAATTATGAAGAAGTGGAGATGATGCTGGTTGGCAACCACGGGCCTTTTACCTGGGGAAAAACTTCCGAAATGGCCGTATATAACAGCGCTGTTTTAGAAGAACTTGCTAAAATGGCTTATCTCACAGAACATATTCAACCCGGTGTATCCAGGATGAAAGATGCACTCATCAGGAAACATTATGAGAGAAAACACGGGCCGGGATCGTATTACGGACAGAAGTAGGCTATTAGACTGTTAGACTATTAGGCTAGAAAACGATTTAGTAACGAGTTAACAATTAGAAAAATGTACTAATAGCCTGACAGCCTAAACCCCTAAAAGCCTTTATTCCGATTGCAAACAAACACACTAATAAATAAAGACATGATTGACCTCCAAAAACTCGAAGTATGGTTCATCACCGGAAGCCAGCATTTGTATGGTGAAGAAACCCTGAAACAGGTAGCTGCTGATTCGCTGCAAATTGTAAAAGCACTTGATAAAGCCGCCAAAATTCCGGTTCATATTGTATTCAAGCCGGTGGTAAAAACTCCTGACGAAATTTATACTACTTTACAGGAAGCCAATGTGGCAAAGGATTGTATTGGAGTAATTACATGGTGTCATACCTTTTCACCTTCAAAAATGTGGATCAACGGTTTAAAAATTCTGCATAAACCAATTCTGCATTTGCATACACAGTTCAACCGTGATCTTCCCTGGGCTGACATTGATATGGATTTCATGAACCTGAACCAGGCTGCGCATGGCGACCGTGAACACGGATTTATCATGAGCCGGATGAATGTGAACCGTAAGGTGGTGGTGGGTCACTGGAGCGAGGCAGATGTACAGGAGCAGATCAGCATTTGGACCAGAGCTGCAGCTGCCTGGTACGATTTTCAAACCCTGAAGGTGGCACGTTTTGGCGATAATATGCGTGAAGTGGCTGTAACCGAAGGGGACAAGGTGGAAGCACAGATCAAATTTGGCCTGTCGGTTAACGGTTATGGCGTTGGGGATTTGGTTAAGATTGTAAATGAGGTCCCCGACAAGGAAATCGATAAACTGGTGAAGGAATACCTGGATGTTTTTCAGGTGGTTGACGCCGGAAAACCTGGCGGAGCATACCACACGAATGTCCGTTACCAGGCACGGCTTGAAATAGCCCTGAAAAGTTTTCTGGAGAACGGTGGTTTTGGTGCGTTCACCACCACATTTGAGGATTTACACGGCTTAACGCAGCTTCCCGGATTGGCCAGTCAACGCCTGATGGCCGCTGGCTATGGATTTGGCGCTGAGGGCGACTGGAAGCACTCGGCCCTGGTACGCGCGGTAAAGGTCATGGGCGCAGGATTAAAGGGCGGATGTTCGTTTATGGAAGACTATACCTATCACCTCAATCCCAAAGGAATGAAGGTACTGGGCGCTCATATGCTGGAGATATGTCCCAGTATTGGTAAGGGGAAGTCCCGTCTTGAAGTGCATCCACTGGGAATTGGCGGTAAAGCTGACCCGGCCAGACTTGTCTTCAATGTTCCTGAGGGACCGGCTGTGAATTCCAGTTTAATTGACCTGGGAACCCGCTTCAGACTCATCGTGAACTCAGTGGATTGTGTAAAGGCTGATGCCGATATGCCAAAATTGCCGGTAGCACGTGCCATGTGGGTGCCTCAACCTGATCTGAAAACCGGAGCCGCAGCGTGGATATTGGCAGGAGGTGCACACCACACCGCTTTCAGCCAGGCCGTTGATGCCCGGTATCTCGAAGACTTCGCTGAAATAGCCGGGATTGAATTTATCCATATCGGAAAGAACTCAACAGTAAGCGATATGAAGAAGGAACTGAGGTGGAATGATTTGTATTATCGATTTGTCACTTCTTAGCAAACATCTCCGCCAACTCCTTCGGTGCCGGCACTTCGCTTTCATAAGTGGCGAATAAAATGCCATTCTTGTCGTGCAGCGCGAGATATGGGAATTGCATAATGTTATAATGATATCGCACAACAAAAGCGTTTCCCTCTGTACCGACTTTAATACCAGGGTATTTGGCAAGACCCACTCGTGTTATGAAGCTATTAACGGATTCAATAGGTACATAGGTGATCATCACAATCTGAACGTTATTGAAAGTATTGATCTGCCTCAGCAATTCTTCCGTAAACAATAGACAGTGATCACAATCAGGATCAAAATATACCACCATTACCGATTGACCTTTTTTCAGATCAGCGACCTTGAAATGACTGCCATTTACCTGTAGGATATCAAATGCAGGAAGAGTTTTTTTATTTTGGTTTTGAACGGTCTGGGCATGCAACGAAAATACTAGGGTAAGGAGCCATAAAAAATAGGAAAGCTTCTTCATGGAAAGGAAATTTTGTTGGTAATGTCAGTCAAAAATAACAATTACTGTCGATATCTGCACAATTCCCAATGCTCAATTCCCGCTTATCCCTTGTCACTCGTATTTTAATGCTTCCACCGGATTGATCCTGGCTGCCCTTAATGATTGGTATACAACTACGACAAGGGCAATGCTCAATCCAATACATGTTGAGGCCAGGAATATCCACGGGCTGATACTGGTTCTGTATGCAAAGTTCTGCAGCCATCTGTGCATTACGTAATATACAACAGGCCAGGCAATTAATGAGGAAATTGTAATTAATATGATGGTTTCCCGTGACAATAACCTGAGTATGACCGGAACCGACGCACCATGGACCTTCCGTATTCCAATTTCCTTGGTACGTTTTTCGGCCATGAAGGCACTCAGTCCAAGCAAGCCCAGACAAGTCACAAATACCGATAAGACTGAGAATACGGTAAAGATCCTACTGGCTTTGATCTCTGCACGATACAGGTTGTCTAAGTTTTCATCCAGAAAGAAATACTCAATGGCCTGACCCGGGATAAAGCTGCTCCACGTTTTTTCAATTTGCCGCACAGTATGCTCAATATTCTCGCTTCCTATTTTGATGACGGTATATCTATGAGAATTATTAGTACTTAAACCAATCAGCATGGGCTCAATTTTTTCATGCAGGGTTTTGTAATTAACATCTTCAAATACGCCGATGATTTCATAGATATCCTGACCTCCCTGAGCATTGGGTGCGGTTAACCTCGTACCCATGGGCTTGGTTAGTCCAAGCGATTTCACGGCAATTTCATTAATCAGTATGGTCTGATAATCCGTAGCAAAATCCCTTGAAAATACTCTTCCATCCTTCACTTTTATACCCAAAGTCTTGATAAAATCATAATCGCCATCTATTATTTCAAAACTATAGAGCTTGGTGAGAGCATCTCCCTGTATTTGCAAAGTGGATACATTATAGTCTCCACCGGGATATGTCCAGGATCGGCTTGCACTTATTACACCCGGGATGGTCAATACCTGTTGCCGGAAGGACTCGGAATGTTCCCCAAGATCGCTCGTATTTCTTACCACTAATAAGTTTTCTTTGTTAAATCCCAGCTTTTTATTCCGGATGAAACTGTTCTGCGATGAAACGATGAAAGTACTGATAAACAGTATAATCGTAATGGTAAACTGAACAATAACCAGTACAGACCGAAGCTGAATTTTAGCAGATCCGGTAGTGACTTTCGATTTTATGATTTCTGCAGGCCTGAACGATGAAAGGTAAAAGGCCGGATAGCTGCCGGATAAAATACCAATTCCCAAAGTAAGTGCAACCAGCGAGGGAATTGTATACCAATGATTTAAATAACCAATGACCAGATACTTACCGGTGAAATTATTAAAATAAGGCAAAATGAGTTCCACCATGGTCAGCGCAATGACAACGGCAATGATCGTGATGATCATCGATTCAGCCAGGAACTGCCGGATGAGTTGTCCCCGCGTGGAACCAACCACCTTTTTTATACCTACTTCTTTGGAGCGATAAGAGTATTTCGCAGTAGACAGGTTCATAAAATTAATACAGGCAATAAACAGCAGAAAGACTGCCACAATGGAAAAGAAATATACATACACTTTGTTGGTAACCTGTTCAAATCTTCCCAACGGGAATTCAGTGTTAAAATGGATATCAGAAAGGGGCTGCAGCGAGTATGTAAATTTATTGCCTGTAGCTTCGAAATCCTTATAATTGGTAGCTTTTATGTGAAGAAACATCTCTAACTGCGGAAGTACGTATTTGTCCATCAGCATTACGAATTTCGATTCCAGGGAATCTGCCGGATATTTTTCAGGTAATTGGATATAGGTTTCCACCATCAGTGAAAGCCATATTTCACTTTTACTGAAATCGAGGGTGTTTAATGAGGCCAGGTAATCAAACCTGAAATGGGTGTTATCAGGAACATTTTTGGCCACACCGGTCACCTGATATACCTGATCGTTGTCCAGTATAATATTTT
>Ga0315284_10009642_pt1 | contig 13762 bp, 12 predicted proteins | sample YL17G09_16_MG_FD_203696 | JGI IMG/M metagenome (GOLD analysis project Ga0315284, IMG submission 203696) | Sediment microbial communities from Yellowstone Lake, YNP, Wyoming, USA - YL17G09_16 | ecosystem: Environmental > Aquatic > Freshwater > Lake > Sediment | place: USA: Wyoming | collected...
AGACCTAACCAGTGCAGGAAGGTTCATGTCGCCTCCCCACATGGACTTGATGTCCCAGATCAGCCTGTCGCCAGAGAGTGGCCAGTCGATGATGCGACGCAGGTCCCATACAGCAATATCGACATTGGTGGCGAGCAACTTATCGCGGAAACTTACCCACATCTCGTCAAATGGTATGTAGTAGTATTTGTTTCCGACAGCGAATGTCATTCCCCACAAGCCATCACGACCCTTGACAGGATCGATGACGACCGCGCCGTTCTTGACGATCTCATCGTAGATGTGGGAGTAGTCGTAGGACACCGTGGTATAACTATACCACAGTTGAGTTAACAAAGAAACCTATTTGTATTCGTTGTCGTTAGCAATACGCTCAGCATCAGTCCAGCCATCTGGTCCAACGCCGGCACTCGGAGACTTATCTGCAGTAAGATTATCAATAAGTGATTGATCTTCTGCTATCATGGTCTCAAGCGAAGTAGGTCTAGACATGAAGTCGTATATCTGATGACAGGCCATAATCTTCTGTCTGACCCAGTCTTCTGCAGTCTCACCGCTCCAACGAGGAGGAGTATTCAGCGGGTTAGAGCCCTCAGCCTGCATGTGATAGTCGCTGACGAAACCATCTCTGCCAATGTTGTCTGTCTTCTGCATCACATAGAACAGGCCATCGATGTTAGGGATGCTAAAGTTTATCCATACCAGGCCGGCATACGAGAATACGAAGTTACCTATCATCTTGATAGAGCCCTTCACTGCGCTACGATACAGGACGAGAGGAGCAATGGCACCCTGATCAGCAGAGATGCTTGACGGGTTCGTTCCTACAACCTGCTGTGTTCTGTTCTGCTGGTTACGAGCCTGTATGAAGAGAGACCGCATACGCTCGTCCTGGACAATCTCAAATTTGGCGTCCTGGAAGAATGAACTCTGATGGAACAACGTGAAGTATGGAATGTAATTGCGCTGCAGATTTTTGAAGAGATCCTTTCTGAATTCAGACTTTGTCTTTCCAGCATTCTGCTGCGTCATATGCACAGGTGATAAGACGGACAGATAACGCTTGCGGTCAGACAGTTGGATCCTGGCATAACTCGCCTCTGGATTGAAGATCGTGAATACCTGGGCTTCTGGAACTGATGTCACCTCTCTCTGAGATGTGCTGAGGTCCCAGATAGCCGGACTATTGAGATACGAACTGAATCTTTCCATCAGATTGTTGACAGTTATCTGGCCGCCATTGGAAATAACCTCATTCAGAATCTTCTTTACATCGTCTGTCTTCATCAGAAAATTTCCGATAGACATGCCACTATAGTCTTGGCCACCATCGTATCCCACCTGTGTGCGACAGAGTTTCTCCTGGAACGCGCCGAAGTAAAGATGGACGTGTTTGTATCCGATGTTATTCAGAGCCCGAACAGTGGGCTGCGCAAATAAGATGTTAAATACAAGTTGTAACTCTATGAAATCCGCCTTCAGCGGACTCTTTGGTCCATTTGGCTGGTTAATATCTGCTGGAACATTAAACTCACGCTCGAACGAGCCTGCTTTGAATTTCTCATTGAAGTAGTCAAAGTTTGATGTTAGAAGTTGTCCGGCAGCCTGCGTCTCTACCAGATTTTTCAGATTGCCAGGCTCGAATTTCGATATTAGGTCGTCCTGGTCGAAGATGTTCGACGACGCCACATTCAGGATTCCGTCTTCTTTGGCATGGATGGTCAGTTTGACCTGGTTGTCAGGCATGATGGTGAAGTTGTAGTGTGTGACAGAGAACCTCACATCATCTCTGGCGCGGAAGATCGTCTTGTAGAACTTTGGTTCCTGAGGATATGCAGTCTGGAAGCCAATGGCTGCACGGGCTTCCTGGATCTTCTCCATCACCTCTTCCCAAGCCTGTACCTTCTTCTCTTCGGGAGGGTTATACTCTGGCCGCAGTTCCTCTTCCTGACCTCCCGGACCCAGCGCTGCGTTCCGACCACCTATCCATCCATATCGCAGCAAGAAAACCCTGCCAGGTGTCATCAGGGAGCCCAGAAGTTTGCTCTGATCAGAGATGCCGTTGAGAACATCAGGGCGGTGAATCATGATGTTGATGGTGATATCACGCCACTGGATCCAGCCCTGTGGCATGTGGTTCTTGACCTGCACAGACTCTACTGAGATCGGCGGTCTCTCACCAAATTGGTTGCCAAGAGATTTGCCGAAGTCCGCATTCTGGTAGAACTGGTTGCTGATCGAGGCGCTAACTCTGGCGTTTGTCTCTCGATTGACCTGCCAGATTTCAATGTATGGGACAGCCTTCGCTTTGTCGGCCGCATCGATAGAATAGAGAGCCTTGGTCCCCGCTAGCGAAATACGCCTGATGACATCGTACTCGCCCTCATTCCAGCGGTCGATGGGAAACCACATCTCTCCTGCCATATCACATTCCTAACTGCTCAAGAATTGACTGAGCATTGGCCGGTACCTTGATGACAGTGCCAGGGATCACACTGAGTGGATTGTTGATCCTATTCACGAGACAAATGATCCAGCCGTAGTTGTCATCGCCAAGATACTTGCTAGCGAGTTTGTCCATACGATCGCCGTTCTGCCATACATGAGTATATGATACTTGTCCTGCGAGCAGATCGATGGCTCCGTATCCTTTCATGCTAGCAGGCAAGTCCCAAGTAGCATAATGGCGTGGCTCATTTAGATTCGGGTTTCTCATGACTGATGTATTTGAAAATCTGCTCTTGGCCATGATTATGGTGTCCCTTCAATTCCCACATCACCAGTAGTAGGATCTATCGTATTGTCACTCTGTAGTCTCTGATCATTGAGATAGTCCTTGCCAAAGATTGCACGGAACCTATCCACATTGATGTATGATGTCGCTTCGCTGTTCGTCTCATCACCTCCAGCACGAATGCCACCGAACGATAGATCAGATTCATCCTGACCGAGATTGTGATACAGACCGATAGGATACTCGTGTAGGACGTGGAATCCCAGGCTAACATCGACCTCACGAGGTACGCGCCGACCATTCAGCAACTCCCAGGTAGATTGGTCGTAGTTGTAATTCAAACTAGTTATGACACCAGGAACTCCACGATTTCCTTCCTTACCGACAGCATTGATGATATCACCAACACGCATTCTAATGACAGGTCCCGCGAAATACATGCTGTTCCTGAACTGAGGATAGACCATAGAATTTAGCCACCCGAGTTTCTGATACATTGTGAGTAGATCCTCAGGAGCGAAAGCGACAACTTTGAAAGCCAGGTTGATAGTTCTATTCGTATTTTGATATGTGGCGACCGGATCTACACGGCCGAAGTAGTTGGCCATGTTCCACTGCGGCGAGAGTTCCTCAGAAAGACTCTTGATGAACGGCCTGAAATACACTGAGCGATAGTGCTTACCTTGCAGAGGGCGGAGGTCCGTGAAGACAAGCGGCATGTAGGAATCGTCATCAGTTGGTAGCGAATTTTCACGAGATGTATCGTTCGCGGCATTCACATCAAAGAAACCGCGGGTCTCTTTTGCACTAGTTGAAGCCTTTATTTCTACTTGCTGAGACTTGAATGCTTTGACAAGTTCGTCACTATTAGGATTAACCATAACAACATATGGATTCGGAATCTGCCTCAGCGTGAAGGTCGGCTGCGTCCAGATTGCTGCCAATCTTCTTTGTTTTGTTTCTGGATCTGCAGTGTCGGGATTGTTTAGATATGGAAGACTCATGGGCTCAGGTATTGTATTCTGAGCGGCATGATCAAGATCATCTGGCGTATTGTGTCTTGTAGAAGGATAGTATCTGTTAAAATCTGGTAAGCGGCTCCACTTTGGATGTGGCGTAAAATCTTTAGAGTTATCTACTGGATGGTACGTCTCTCCTCTCATGTTACCGAATATGGCGTCATTCGCCACGTCAATGCCCATGGCAATCAATGTCGATTGCTGCTTCGTAGCGATGGTGGCGATGTTCTTGGCGTTATCAATAACCTTCTGGGCGCCAATACGAGCAGCCAGAATCTGCGCTTCTGTGATAGCAGCCAGTTTCAAATTATTCGGCAGTGTCGCAGGATTGAGACTGGCAAAACCAAAACTTCCAATGAACGGAGCAGGTACATTAGAAGAAATGAGATCCAGATTGCCGCCACTCGTATTGACCTTGTCAGACCACTTATCCTGGCGACCCAGAGCCATCTGCTGCCGACCAGGATGAACATCAAGCAACCCATCAGAGTAAGGACGCTCTTCAGTATATGTCGGAGCATGCACCTTCTCAGGAACTTCAGAAGGCTGTGAGGCTGCTGGTACAGACGGAGTTATACCCGGTGCGGGAGTGACCGTTGTCTTATCTACCGTGCCTTCAAACAGCGTCGTGTCGATCGCCGGCATGTCCTGAAGCGGAGGATGCACATCCAGAAGTCCATCAGAGAATGACTTGTTGATGTCTGTCTCTGTTGGATCATGGATTGGAGGATTTACAGGGGCTTCCTGAAATGGAATGACAGCAGGAAGTTGCTGCGGAGGAGCAGGTTGGAACGCAATCACACTCGGAGTAGGTAGAGGTGGTGCCGGCTGGAAGGGGACATCCGATGGGACAGTCAATGGGGGCGCCGGCTCAAAAGGAACAGGAGTCGGAGCGCTCAGAGGTGGTGCTGACTGCAACGGGATGACAGCAGGTGTCGAAAGTTCAGGTGGACGTTGGAATGGGACATCTGACCGGACAGTCAATGGCGGTGCAGGCTCGAACGGAGCGATCGGAGCAGGATCGGACAGCTCAGGAGGAGGCTGGAAAGGCACCGGCTGAGGCGTGGTGAGCGGTGGCGCTTCCTGGAATGGCACAGGCTGCCTCAGAGTGATCGCTGGGGCCTGCTGCGACACTTCAGACTGCACGGCCATAGGCACGGACAGCTCCGGCGCAGGTTGTGTCTGAGGGTCATTCGGTGTGCTCAAGGCAGGAGGCGGCTGGAACTCCAGGGTGCCTGGCTGAGAGAGGAGAGGAGCCGTCTGAAGCTCCAGGGTGGCCGGCTTAGAAAGAGTGGGAGCCTTCTGGATCTCCTCTTTCACCTGATCGGGAGTTGTCGGAGGCGGATTCACAGGCACAGGCTGGCTTCCTGGCCGTGGAGTGCCAGTCATGTTCATGTATTGCCCGATCTTGATGGCCATCTTTAGCCGCTCCTGAGGTTGGCCTTGTACATCTTGTCCTGGATGACCTCTCCGTCCAGAATGACCTGCACGATGATCGGCTGGTCTAGTTTATTATTTGGAGTGATGGTTCCATTCGTGCCAGGCGTGAATTTCTCTCTTCCCATCTCACCGACCAGATATGGAACACCTGCTTGAACATCTCCACCCGATGCTCTTGCCTGAAGTGGCTGTCCTGAGGCCAACTGCTGATCTTGTGGAGATCCGGCAAAGTAGTCGTACAGCCAGCCACCAGTGACAGAGCCCATCGCACCGCCAGCCATTCCCGCAGCGATCGCACCAGGTCCAGATGGAATTCCTGCGATTCCTCCTAGTGCGCCACCAACGATACCACCTGCAGCAGACGAAAGCGACCTGCCCCAATTCATGCGCTCGCCAGTGATGGCCGAGGTTGCCATGTCGATACCGATGCCGCCAATACCGCCGACAGCACCAAGAGCACCTTTTCCAAGAGCTCCCATACCTGCTTTAGCTGCTCCTCCTGCGGCTCCAGCAGCTTCTCCGCTTCCAAAAATTCCGAACAGCTTCGAAACCCATGTAGGAATCTTGATTGCTGCCCATATAGCAGCAAAATCAGCAACGTACTTGCCGATCTTACCAAAGATGCCGGCCACCCAGCTGATCGGCTTCATGAGGAACGTGATTGCATGCGCGACGTCAGCCATACCTGTTACGACGTCAGAGATAGCAGTCCTGATCTCTCCCCAGTTCTTTGGATCTGCAAGATACTTGAACGCCTTGATGATAGCATCAGCTATGTCTGTGATTCCCTGTATGAATGCGGGATCGTTGCCAAGTTTGTCGATGAACTCTACTACCTTTTTCGTGCCAGCTTCGACAAGATCGAAAAATCCAGCAGCTTTACCAACACCGACGTCCAGTTTGATTTTGAACTTATCAAACATCGGAATCAGAGCTCTTGAAATAGCTACGCCGATACGATCCATGATTTGCGCGACATTAAACAACGTCGTGCGCAGTCCCTGCATCATGTTATCGAGACTCTCAGTGATCTTGTCCTGCTTCTCCATAGCAGCGACCATGTCCTTACCTTGCAGCAAGGCGTTAGTCTCTTCCATGTTAAGACCCATAGTCTGCGCCAGGAACTTCTTCTGCTGACGTGTCATCGTCTCGTAAGTCTTTCCCTGGATGCGAAGCTGATCAGAGACCATCTGCATGCGCTTGGCAGGATCCTGCTCATCAAACATTTTCAAAGCATCGATGTGCAGTCCGAATGCTGTGTTAAGCTTTGCCATCGACTCTACTGTGGTGTCGAAGACATCTGTCATGTCAGTGAATTTCTCCATCGCCTGGACAGAGATACCCATCTTTCTGATTTGGACGATGGCGTCCTGCATCTGGCCGCGCCACTTCGGTCCAGCCATGTCCAGCAGATTCTTGCCGAGCACGAATACATCCTTAGTCAGCATCCTGGAGTTCATTCCTAGCTTGACAGCGGCTCCACCAACCATACGCATCTCTTCCTGCAGTTGTCCCATGCCGATGTTCATGAACTTGCTGCCGCGAAGCAGATTACCCATCTCTTCTGTAGTCAATCCAAATGCTTTGTGAAGTTTTGTGGCAGTGACATAATCACCAGCCATGATAGTGTCAGTATATTGCATCGATGTGGCGAGAGCACCGAAGTTCTGTGTGATGTCAGGAAGACCCATTCCTAGCGCGCCGAGACCGTTACCTTCTGCGAGGTACGTCTCCATGGCTGTACGCTGCAAACCTTCGAGTCTGCTGTCAGATACACCGATGGTTTCCGCCATCGCGCCCATGGCGCCACGGAAACGATTGACCATGTCATAGTTTGACTTGAGTGCACTCTCGAGATATTCGAATCCCGTTCCGACGATGGAGAGTGAGAGACCGAGAGCCTTTGTAGCAGTCTTGTCGACAAAGGCTACACCATCAGTCCTCAAAGCATGCTGAAGAGCCTTACGCTTGCTGAGATCGTCAGCATGCTGCTTCATCCATTTTCTTGTTTTCCTGCTCTCCTCGTTAGCTTTTTTACGAGCGGCAGTCAAGTCGTCTATAGTCTTCTTTTCTTCAGCTGACTGATTAAGACCTCTCTTGTTTAGATCTGCGATCTCTTTCTTTAGTGCGATCTTCTGTTTGTCTGCTTTCTCCTTGATCTTCTCAACTTCCATTATTCGACGAGTGACTTTCTCGTAATTTTCGCCGTAGGTCTTCCAGGCCTTCTTCATCTGTTCGATTTTGGCGAACTGCTGCGCGAACTTTTCATCGATTTTGTCGAATTCTGGAACTTGGAAAGGCTGGATGCTGTCAGACGCTTTGATAGAGTCCAGCTTGGTCGCGATGTCCGTTAGGACTTTCGAGACCTTGCGTCCTACCCGTTCCATCTCTGATAGAGGTGTCTTGGCCATCGATGTAAGTAGGGAAAAGTCTAGAATTTCCTACTGGAGTACTTCTGTGGTATTATCTACCCATGGAGACATATACACATGGACTTTCTTAGGCTTATCCTCTTCGGATCGATAATCTATTTCTTCTTCGGTCTGATTGGAGCCCTGTTAGGCCTGATCGGTCTAATAGCCACATACGCAATTCTATATCGTGACGCAGCACGTGAAGATGAGGAGTATCGCAAGAAGTGGTGTTAACGCTTCTTCTTAGCAGCCTTTTGAGCCTCGTCGTGCTCTTTCTTCCGCTGCTTCTGCTCACGCTCCAGAAGCCACTTTCGGTACTCGATGGGCAGATCCCAAGCCTCAGTCCAGGAGATGTTCTTCAGATATCTGGTGATGTTGAACAACTCTTCCAGCAGGACCTTAGACTTGTAATCAGGACTTAGGCCAAAAGAACTCGGAGCCCAGGGGCACCTCGACCTCCTTGGTTTCCTGACCACAAGCGCCACATACAAACGGCATTGTCAGTTCTACCCCTGGAGTGATCTTATCGACATACTTCCTGAATGCTCTACTGTCTGATGCTGGCATACTGCGGATCGTAATGGCGAGCTTGCCCTTATCAGTCTCTCCGCCAATCGACTGGATCATGAGCTTATGGCGAGTGGTGATGAGCTCTTCCACGATGCCCTGCTTCCGGCTTGCTTCTGCGTAGGCGATCAGCTCCTTGTCGTCCTCGCCAGTCATGAGTCTGAACATGACTTTCTTGTTCAGTCTGGGGAGATTGAACTCGAACTCATTCTTGCCAGGTGAAGTTGGCTGAGCATCTGCCGGGAAATTCTTGACAGGCAATTCTCTGAGGTCAATCGTCCTCTTGACTTCCTCTTCACATGCCGGACACTTGATCGCCGTGTTGTATTCTGGTCCGTAGCCAGTGATGCGAATGCCAATGAGGATGGCATTGCGATCGCCATTCAGGAGTTTATCGACATCGACAGTCTTGTCCACGATGCACGCCTTCAGGAGCATGGAGACCGCCCTATTACTGCGAAGGAGAGCGCGGCTGGTGAGGATGTCTTCCTCACGGGCTGTCATAGATCTGATCTCTACTCCTCTGGCACCACAGAATGGATGTCCTTGCGGATAGACCTTACCTTCAGAAGGCAAGGGAACGATGTCTGTGGGAACTACGAAGTCTTGCGGTACTGGGAGCGGCTGTGATAGACTGACTTTTTCTTCTGACATGTGCGACCTCCGGGATAACTAGATCGCTGCAGAGAAAATAAAAGGGGCGGCTGAAAGCCGCCCCTCTCGACTATCTATCTGTTTTTGTCTTTCACCTGGGTTTGTTGAACTTTGGAAGAAGCCACCACATGAGCCCACCGACGATGCAGAAGACAGATGCTGCTATTCCCAGAGAGATGTACCAGGGCATGGCTCAGTACTGGAGGATTGCGTTGTCGAAGCGGAGCGTGAAGGAGATTTCAGTGTTGTCCGAGGAGGCGTAGTCGAGGTCGCCGAAGTTGACATCCTGAGGCCAGGCTCCGATGATGTCCCAGAGCTGTACCACTGTGCCCTGAGGATCCAGAAGCTTGAGGCTGATGTTCTTCTTGTAGTATGTGGCGTAGCCCATTCTGCCGGTCAGAGGCTCGTAGTTGATTCGGACCCAGTCCATGATCTTCTGGGAGGCGGAGGGAGCGATGGGGTCGTGTGTGGTGATGGCGATCGGATTCCATGTCTGCTTGCCAGAAACATACCGCTTCGTGTTGATGTAGTCGATCACCGTCTCATCGAAGGTAAGTTGCGGGCGGGCTGCCGTCTTGAGAGTGTAAGCATCCACACCATCAATCTGGAGGATCCACCGGAACTTCCGGAGGGGTTCATAGGTATTCGCCAGGAGCGAGTTGACATCTAAGGTCTCAGGCATTTTCGTGTCCTCTGTAGAATGGGCTTTTGTGCCCTTCTGGAATAACTAAGAGGCCAGTGTTTTTTGTCCTCTCTGCACATTTTTCTTCTTGTCTGACACTTTCACGATGGCGGATGAACCAGATGATTTTATTAGACTTTACGCATTGGCCAGGAGTACCTTGAGGATCTTGAGGGTGTCCTTGAGGGCCTTACCAGTTGAACCTGTGATGCCATGGTTCGCGAGCAGCTCGTCCCAGACCATGGCTGCGACCAGGTCGTTGTTGACCTTGTCGATGAGGTTCGAGACGGTGCTGTTGACGAGGATGTTCCAGTCGCCGAGGGTCGGGACGAACACCGGCTGGCCGCTCTCGGTGTAGACATTGCCGACGACGTCCAGGGTGTGGTTGCCCTCCCAGGTCCGCATCTTCCAGCCGTTCATGAGGAAGAACGTGGCTCCGAGGTTGTCGCCGCTGGGGAGCGGGTCTCCTCCCACCGCGCGGAAAGCCTGCTCGTACTTCATGTAGTCGTAGACGCCCTCCCACTCTTTCCAGTTGGAGTAGACGTCGTCTTTGATGTTCAGATCTGTCACACCGGGATTGACGAGGACGAGTTTGTTCTCGCCATCGAAGGTCACCTTCGACTGGTTTGACCAGACCCAGTAGTCTGCGAATGCGGGCCACATGGGCGATTACCCCACGTCTGCCCAGTTGAATGTCGTCCAGACGGTCGCGTCAGCCGACCCGGAGATAACCTTCTTGGCGGCGATTGTGTAGGTGTCGCCGTAGATGCTGCTGCCCTTGTACGCCATCGCTTCGCCGCGGATGTTCCAGACGTGTTCGTCGAAGTGGTGTTCGGTGGCTCCAACGTCGCAGATGAACGTCGAGATGTTCCGGCCGCCGCTCATGTACGTCGCGGCGTTTTCGATCTCTGCGCCGGTGTTCGTCCCGGCCGGACCGAACGAGGAGGTGTTCAGCGTCGCGTTCTTGATCGCCGCGATGTGGATCGGAGACCCGCTGACGTAGGCCGTGAAGATGTGCGGCACGGTGATGAGGTAGTTGTCTACACCGTTGAACATCGACATCGAGCGGAAAGTGCCGATGGGCTGCCAGTCGGTGCCAGTGATAGTCGAAGATGCGGACGACGCCAGCGACGAGTAGCGGGAGATCGACGGAGTGTCTTCAACGATCGACCTGACACCCTCGAGCAGGCTGCTGGCGGCAAGAAGCTTGATCTGGCTGGGCGAGACCGTGGTGGCGGCGTTGTACTGGTCGATCCTGATCGGGAGCGTTAGGTTCCTGGTGCCAGGGAAGGCGGCCGAGTTGATCTCGGTCTCGTTGTGGCAGACGACGCGCTCGCCCTGCTCGTTGATGACGCCGAAACGAATTCGCCCAGCGGTGAACGTCTGCACATTGAACCAATAGATATTGATCTTCGACACGTCCAGGTTCATCCCGCTGGGCCCGTTCCCATCTAGCGGATCGACATTCCACGACGCCTGCGTGAACTTCGTATCGACTGTCGCGCCCGTCGAGTTCGAGCGGCGGACGACAGAGAGAGCAGTCCCGCTGAGCTCGAAGAAGTAACCGTTGCTGTTGCTGAACTTGCCCCACCGGCGGACGACGTCTGTCTTGCCCGCATCGCCGACGACGACAGCCAGCTGATCGAGCATACCCGCGCCCGGGAAGACCGGAGTACGGATGCTCTGGCGGAACGATGCGTTGCTGCCAGAGTCAGCTGTAGCGTTGAGGATGACCGCGTGCTGGTAGCTGTTGTGTGTAATGGTCCCGCTGGTGCCAGAGACAGCGTGATAGTCTTCAAGCTCAACACCGTATTTGAAGTCCATCGTCGAGATGATCGTCGGCTGGACCATGCGGCTCAGGCCGTAGACGTCGAGCTGCTGCGATCCCTCGGTGAACCGTATGAAAGCGGATCCGTCCTTGTCGACGTGCTGACCGAAGCGGGCGTTGTTCTTGCCAACTACGATCATGTCCTGGGCGTAGCGCTCGGTTACAGAGGCGACTGTCGCAACTGGACTGCCATTGACCAGCAGCGATTCGCCGACCGTGAAGGCGATGCCAGTTCCGTCCTGGGGAGACAGGCCGACAATACCCGTCGACGCGTCTGTCGGGAAGTAGTTGTTCACCTCGCCGACCGTCAGTGAGGTCTGCCCAGTGACGATGTCACCGACAACGAACACCCCTGTAGCGGCCGCGTAACCGACCTGCCAGTACACGTTCGCAAGCAGGTGCTTGCCCGCACCGTCTGGCGGGATTCTGAAATATGACATTCCCTGCTTGGCGTTGAAAGACATGTGTTACCTCGCCTGACGGGTGAATGCGTTCGGGTGGAATCGCGCCGCCGTGAAAGCTTCTCCCTCTCGAGGATCAATAGCTGCTCCACCTTCTGTCAGCCACTCACGTTCTGGAATAGCCTTCAACGGATCTGCCGGAGAGATGTCCCAGACATAAGAGAAGTTGTCCCAGTTCCATCCTACTCTGAACTGGCTCTCAAATAGCTCTACCAGTCCAGGAATCAGCACCTCGCCAGTATTTCTGAAACGAAACAGTTTGTACCTGATGTCAGAACGGAGAGGGTGAATCTTAAAATTCTGGCCCTCTGCCCGTTCTGACATGGCAGGCGTCTTCCTTATGATCTCTGTAATATGCTCAAGAGAACTTGACATTCACATTCTCACTTTCTATTACGGGTTGCTGTAGTTTCTTTCGAGAGCGGCAACCAAGGACACCGTGTTTGCCTTCGAACGCTGGATGGTTCCGATGGCATTAACGTACTGAGCCGTGGTAAGACCGATGGCGACCACCGTGATGGGAGCGTCTGTGCCAGTCGTAGCCGCGCCACGCTGAGCATTTCCGTCATAGTCATACGTCCAGATGATGCTGGCGGAACCACCCACGGTGCCAGACATGAACACGCTGTTCTTGTCCTGGACGGTGATCGCCGTCGAGGTGCCGAAGTCGCGGCCCGTGTTCGCGCCGGGCGGATCGTCGTTGGTGAAGAACACACGATAGATGGACCCAGAGTCAGATGTAAGGTTCGAACCGAACTGAAGTGTGAGAACGGCTGAGTACGGGTAGTAGCGATTGACACCGTTATCGTCGACGAAGAATACGTCGTTGACGTTCAGAGAGCTGAGGTTGTCGATGAACGTACCGGAACCGGCCGCGGGGCGGAGGGTGTAGAGGGTATCACCGACGAACTGGAGCAGCGGAGCGGCCGTCTTGCCGATGACGGATGCGAGCTCAGAGCCGGCGTCGATGTCTGTGGCCTGGCGCAGAGAGTACTGGACGAACTCGTATACTTGCTGTGTAGAGCCAGAAGCCGTGCCAGCGTTGATAACGACGTGGAATGGGAAAGTTCCTCCGACCAGACCCGATCTGTTCAGTGATGCAGTATGATAAGTGATGGTCATCAAGCTGTATGGTGAAGCCGACATGGAAGCGTCTGGCACACCGATCTTGAGGTCTTGACCGTTGGTAAGAGGGAATCGATACACCTGTGGGCTCATGGTCGTAACACCGATGGCCGTCAAGTCTGAGCCGGCGTACGTCTTTCCTTGCTCGCGGACGAAAATCTTGAAATACGACCTGAGGTCTGCGGCGCCAGAAGTGTAGACCTTGATAGCCTGGTTCACGCCACCTGTTACCTGAAGGACGACGTCGGCTGCTGTTCCAGTTGACGACTGCTGGTAGTAAACACGACCAGAAGTACCAGAGAATTCGAGATTACCGAGGGTCACTACTCCGATCCACTCTTCCTGAGTGATCGAAGCAGTGTTCTTGAGGGCCCAACCTCCGGTCCTGATAAGGTTCACGGTCGCCGACACGCTGGTGACAGCATACGACTTGTCCCAGTCCCAGCCATTTCCGACTTCGAACTGTTCGTCGGTGATCGGGGTGAAGGGGAACGGATAGGCAATGTAGAGCGAAGAGCTCTTCCAGAGTTCCTTGGTCTTAGAATAGACGCACTTCAAAGTGACGCCGTCATCACTAAGATTTCCCGAAGCCCGGTTGAGCTTAATGGTCTTACTACCAGTCAGGATTGAGATTTCTGTTCCATCAGCTAGGCTGTCTGGATCAATGATAAGTGCCATAAGCTTTTATTCTCCTTGGTATTACTCCCGGGCCCAAAATACTATCACTTCTAAATAGCATCGTCCTTCTGTTATCACTGCTATAGCCGAAATTTTATCTGATTACGGCGGATTGTAGTACTGCCTGTCAGTTGTCTGCTGGATAGGGACCGAAGCATCA
>Ga0315284_10009643_pt1 | contig 13762 bp, 12 predicted proteins | sample YL17G09_16_MG_FD_203696 | JGI IMG/M metagenome (GOLD analysis project Ga0315284, IMG submission 203696) | Sediment microbial communities from Yellowstone Lake, YNP, Wyoming, USA - YL17G09_16 | ecosystem: Environmental > Aquatic > Freshwater > Lake > Sediment | place: USA: Wyoming | collected...
CGAACAGGATCTTTGTCGGCCTGCCTGCTCTGTCATCTTTGGTCATGGTCCAGCTTCCTTTGTCAGATGTCTCGATGGTATTTAACGGCTTCTCGGGGCCGCCACTGGAGGAGGGCTATGTCGGAACAGGCACTGGTTGTCGTCCTCATGAATAGAACCCCAAATCTCCCTATATCAGGCTCATACGCGTCTCCCGAGAAGGATAAAATAGTTGTTGACCCTTCCAAAGAGCCGAGCGGTTTCCTACGAATCGGCATGCGCTCGGAGGTGAAGGGGGCAAATGCTGGAAGCTCTGAGGACCGAGAAGGACCTTTGGGATCTCTTCGTGAAGAAGGAGGAGTACGAATCCTCCTCGCTCGACGAGCACGGGAGGTTTCTCTACCGATCCTCGGTGCACAAGGACGTAACAACTCCATCCGTGTCGCAGTTCCTCGTCCGGAGCGGTCTGAGAGCCGAATACCCAGATGGCAGGAAGTTCTGCGTATGTCTAACCCACGACATCGACCTCATCAACCCCCATTTCACGGTTTCGCTTCTCAAGAGGGGAGGGGTCGGAAGGGCGGCGATAAAGTGTTTCGACAAGAACGTGAACCCTCGCTGGAACTTCGGGGACACGATGGAATTGGAGGAAGCCCATGGTGCCAAGTCGACATTCTTCTTCCTTGCCTTGGAACCTGGAGGTAAGGATTTCAACTACTATATCGAGGACATGAAGGACGAGATCCACAGCATTGTCCAGTCCGGCTGGGAGGCCGGGCTTCACGGAGGTTACGGCGTCCTCAAGGACATAGCCGAGCTGGTCAGAGAGAAGCGTGCTATGGAGGCGGTTGCAGGATCGTCCATCGTCGGCTACAGGAACCACTACATGCAGTTCAATGTCCCTGATTCCTGGAGAGTCCTTGAGGAGGCCGGTTTCAAGTACGATTCCACCCTAGGATATCCTGACCATATCGGTTTCAGGAACGGCATGTGCCATCCGTTCAGGCCCTATGATGCGCGGAGAGGGAAGACCCTCGACATCATCGAGATACCGCTAACGGTGATGGACGGCACCCTCTTCACATACATGGGCATGGACTCGAAAGCGGCGCTCGCGCAGACTAAGAAACTGATAGACAGCACCGCGGACCTGAACGGCGTGATCACGATCCTCTGGCACAACACGCATATCTGGAGAAGGAAGACTCGCGAAGTCTACAAGGCCATCCTTGAGTACTGTGAAGTGAAGGGAGCTTGGATGACCTCGGGCGCCGAGGTTCTCAACTGGTGGTCGAAGAACGATTTCTTGAAGCAAGGCTGATTCCGATCTGTAGACCCCGGAGGCGCGACAGACGACGATTAGGACGTCCCCTCGGTGAAAGCCATCGTGATGTACCAGTTCCTCGGGTCAGCGGCGAATCCCTTGTCCAGTTTCTCATCAAGCATCCGGTATATCAGGTGAAGGCGCGCCTTCTTCACCCCCGTCGGGAGATTTATGAATCCTGCGCGCCTGAGAATTCGGAGGTACTTGTGCGCCTGCTCACAATCGCTGAGCCAAGTACGGACACAAAAATATCCCTCTTTCCTAAGCCTTCCAACGACCTCATCAATGAGGTCGGCCAGATCGCTCTCGTAGCCTTTGAGTGCCAAGAGGTCCACGATATCGGCGTATCGACCAGCACTCGACTCGACCGCGCTCGTCACGAGCATTGCCGTAATCTCTCCTCCTCTATCCGCGACGACCACCTCATGCCGTATTACGGGATTGTCAAGAAATCGCCATCGCACGTATTTTGGGTCTCGGTTTGTGGTTATCTGTCTATTCTCTCGAACATACTTCTGGAGGAAATCCTCATAGCGGCTGTCCAGATGATCCGTTGTCATCCTCCTGACTTTGAAACCAGGTGCTTCTCCCTCAGCCGCTCGTCTGCGATTCGACCTGGCCAGACTGCAGCGTGCCCTGCCTGCAATTGTCACGACCCTTCGCAACAAGCCCTGTGGGACCTTGGAATACGTGAGCTCTACGGTCTTGGCGCTGTCGATCGGGAGGACTCTTCTGTGGACAACTATCGGGTGATACGAGTATCCAGCGCGGATCTGTGGTTTGAGGGCAGCATCGTTCGGGAAGGCGTATATCAGGGATGTGCCGTTTCGCTGTGCGTTTTCGAACAACAGCTGGACCAGCTCGACTAACACCCTGAAGCTCTTGACCCCCAAGTGGAATTTCTCCGCGATATCGCCCCTATAGTCAGGATGCACCGCGGACCCTTCCGCCTTCCCGCCCTTCACCACTTCTGTGCCGAACTGCATCGTCAGCGGGAACATCGCATAGTGGCCGATGACCTTCTCGTCGTGTGTGCCGAGGAATATCAAAGCCCTGCCGTGTGCGCTCCCGGAATAGAGCCATCGCCAGATGCTAAGGGCATCGTCCCTCCTGAGGTAGGTCCAGTTGTCCTTCAGAAGTCCGATGATCTGTGGCTCGTCCCCCACAGCGTACTCCCGTAGCTTGATCTTCCCCACTCTGCTGTTCCCGTCCATGCTTCTCACTCATGTCGAGGATCACATGTAAAGTCCGCCGTTCACACTAGTGACCTGGCCTGCGCAGCGCGGACGTTGGTCTTGAAGCTGACCGAGACCTTGCATCCCCTCTCGAGGAGGGCTGTCGATATTGCCGCCCCGATCCCTCTGGTTCCCCCGGTCACTATTGCAGCCCTACCATCGAAAGCTGGCACGGAATCACTCCTTGAATGTTCAGTGCTGAAGTCGAAGAGAATCCCAGTACTTTATTGTTTGGTGTGGCTCGGTGCCGGACAGCGAAGAGCTGGCGGAGGGGGCGACAGCGAGGCTCAAAGGTCGAAGGACCCCCAGCTAGACTACAAAGAACGGCTCACCAATCTCGACCCATTTCCAGGTCTTCCTGATGCCTTCGTCAAGCCCGACTCTGGCATTCCAGCCGAAATCTCTCCTCGCTCTGGAAGAGTCGAGCGCGATCGAGGATACAACGTCCGATGGCCTTGGCGGGACCTTGTTGATGTCGAGGCGCTTATTCGTGACCTTTCCGATTGCGAGGATGAGTTCGAGGAGTGTGGTAGCGACGCCGGAGCCAATGTTGTACACCCCCCTTGCATCCTTGCTTGCCAGGGCCATGATTGCCGCGTCAATCGCATCAGAGACATAGATGAAGTCCCGGGCCGCCTTGCCTTCGCCGAAGAGCATTATGGGCTTCGAGTCCCTTGCTGCCTCTAGCCATGCGGTCACCACGCCTGTGCCCTTCGCAGGGTACTGGTTAGGTCCGAAGGGGTTGGCGTACCTGAGGATGATGGGTATCGTTTGCGTCTCATCGCAAAGCTCCACGAGCTCGTTCTCTATCGCGAGCTTGGTCCTGGTGTAGGGGATCGTTGGGCGCGTCTCTTCAGTTTCATCTACAGGTTCGTCACCCGCGTCTCCGTAGACCGTTCCCCCAGAGGAGGAGAACAGGATCTTCTTGACTCCTGCGTCGATGGCTTTCTGGAAGATGATGCTGCTGGCTGTGAGATTCGCCTCGTCTCTGTGCGGTTCGAGCATCGAGCTCTTAGGGCTCGTAGTGCTTGCGAAATGTACGAGCCAGTCAACGCCTTTGAAAGGGATATTTTCAAGGGTTTCTAGTTTCAGAAAGTCCCCATGGATGACCTTGATTCCGTGTTGCTCGAGGATACGTGATCTGTCACTTTTGGGGCTGAAGGCGATGATCTCGACCTTGCGCCTCATGAACTCGGAGATGAGGTTGGAGCCCAGGAAGCCAGTCGCGCCTAGTATTACAGCCCTCATCTTCGCTTCCTCCTGGTTTTCGCTTCCATCTCCGTCAGCTTGAGGTCCGATTCCATCATTATCCTCACAAGTTTCTTGAACTTGGTCTTCGGGGCCCAGCCGAGCTTCTTCTTCGCCTTCGTCGCGTCGCCCCTAAGATGGCTGTAATCCACTGATCTCAGGAACTCCTTGTTCACCTTGACGATTTTCTCTGAATAGTCAACGCCAGCCACGACGCAGGCCTCTTTCAAGAACTCTCTGACGGAGTGCAGCTCCCCAGTGGCGACGACGTAGTTGTCCGGTTCCTTCTGCTGCAGGGTCCTCCATGCAGCGTCGACGTACTCGGGGGCGTATCCCCAATCGCGCTTCGCGTCGAGGCTTCCGAGCTCAATCTTCTTCTGGAGGCCATGAGCGATCCTCGCGACTCCGAGCGATATCTTCCTAGTCACGAAGTGAGGAGGTCTGCGGGTGGATTCGTGGTTGTAGAATATGCCGCATGAGACGAAGGCGCCCAGATTGTCTCTGTAGTATGCGGATGCGGTGGTAGCGAATGTCTTGGCGATGCCGTAGGGCGTGATTGGTGCGAACGGAGTGCGTTCGTTCTGCGGAGAGGTCTTTGTCCCTGCGAATATCTCGCTCGATGACGCTTGGAATATCCTGGCATCTGGAACGAGTTCCACTGCGGCAGCCATCACTCTGATGGCTCCGAGGGCCCCGATCTCCGTAGTCGTTGCTGGGTCTTTGACTGATGACGGCACGAAGGTGGGCGCTGCGAGGTTGTAGATCTCGTCCGGCTCGGATTCCTTGATCGCGCATCTGATGGAACTCGCGTCCGCAAGGTCTCCGGTGATGAGACTCACCTGATCCCTAGTCGGCAGCCTCTTCACCCCGTCCGTGTCGCACTCGAGCACGAGGCCATAAACCTCATATCGCTTGGCCACAAGGAGCTCCGACAGATAGGACCCATCCTGGCCCGTGATGCCAGTGATGAATGCTGTCTTGACCATCAGTACCGATTGGGCAACAGTTCGCAGACTCATAAACTCTCGTGCTGACACTGGCTATGCCAATGCCGTGCTTCGACAGCTATTTATGAGGGTCTAGGCGATACCAGCGGGAACATGAAGAAGGCATTGATAACGGGGATAACTGGCCAGGACGGATCGTACTTGGCAGAGCTGCTGCTGTCGAAGGGCTACGAGGTTCATGGGCTCAGGCGGCAGACGAGCACATTCAACACGTGGCGGATAGACCACATCTACAAGGACCTGCACGACGCGGACGCTCGGTTCTTCCTGCACTATGGCGATCTCACCCACTCCGAGGAGATCTCGACCCTCATCTACAACTTCAGGCCTGACGAGGTGTATCATCTGGGCGCTCAGAGCCAGGTCAGGATAAGCTTCGACAATCCTACCTACACCGGGGATGTCACCGGGCTCGGGACCACGCGTCTGCTCGAAGCCATCAGGAGGAGCGGCTTTCCGATCAAGTTCTACCAGGCGTCGAGCTCCGAGATGTTCGGGGATGTCAAACCGCCATTGAACGAGAAATCTCTCTTCAGCCCTAGGAGCCCGTACGCATGCGCCAAGGTGTACGCCTACAACATGGTCAGGAACTACAGGGACGGATACGGCATCTTTGGCTCCAACGGCATTCTGTTCAACCACGAGAGCCCAAGAAGGGGCGAGACGTTCGTCACCAGAAAGGTCACCAGGGGGATCGCGAACATCCTGGCGAAGAAGCAGAAGGTCCTTTTCATGGGCAACATGGACGCCCACAGGGACTGGGGCTACGCCCCAGAGTATGTGGAGGTCATGTGGAAGATGCTCCAGCAGAAGAAGCCCGGGGACTATGTGATCGGGACAGGTGAGACTCATTCTGTGAAAGAGTTCATCGATTTGGCCTTCGCCTATGCCGGTCTGGACCCCAAGAAGCACATCAAGATAGACAAGCGCTATTGCAGGCCAACGGAGGTGGAGTACCTCGTGGCGGATGCTTCGAAGGCCAAGAAAGAGCTCGGGTTCGAGGCGAAGATCAGGTTCAACGACCTCGTGAAGATCATGATTGATGCGGACATACGCGCGGTCGGGTTGAAGCCCGTGGGTGAAGGGGATAAGGTCATCGCGAAGAAGTTCCCCAAGCACTGGTGGACCGCGGACTAGGGCCGATCAGCTCTGATGGCTCAAGAACGAGTCGATTATCTTGGCTATCCTCTCGCTGGCGCCGGATGGTCCGAAGATCTTCGGCCTATAGCTCGGTGGCTGGAACTTCGTGATCGCATCGTGTATCTTCTTCGCGTCAGCCCCGACGAGCACGTTCCACTTCGCATTGATGGTCTCGACCCACTCGGTGTTGTCCCTGAGAGTGATGCAAGGCGTCCCAAGCAGGTAAGCCTCCTTCTGGAGACCTCCTGAGTCGGTCAGGACACGGGCTGCGTTCGAGACGAGCCAGATGGCGTCCATGTGGCCCAGAGGCTTGGTCGTGATCACGTTCCTGGGGATAGTCTTGCCAAGACCGTAGTCCTCGAGCAGCTTCGCGGTACGAGGATGAACAGAGAACACCGTGGTGACGCCGGAGTCGCCTACGGCCTTCAAGATCCCCTCAAGGTTCCTCTTCACGTCAGTGTTCGAAGGACGATGGACCGTCAGGAATTGATATTCGCCCTTCTTCAGATTGAAATGCTCGAGGACCTTCGAGTGCTTCTCTGCTGCCTTCCTGCTCTCATCCAGTGCGTCGACCATGACGTCTCCGACGACATGGACGCCTTCGGTAATGCCCTCACGCTTGAGATTGTCCTTCGACACATCGGTGGGGCAGAAAAGCAGCTTGGAGAGATGATCCGTCAAGACGCGATTGAGCTCCTCTGGCATGCTTGTGTCAAAACTCCTCAGACCAGCCTCGACGTGCGCCACCGGGATGTTGAGCTTCGCGGCTGCCAGGGCGCCTGCGAGGGTCGAGTTTGTGTCTCCGAAGACGACGGCTAGTGCAGGCTGCTCGGCAATCAGGACCTTCTCGAGGGCTATGAGCATCTTGCCCGTTTGTTCCCCGTGGTCCGCAGAGCCTATTCCGAGGGCGTGATCCGGTTTCGGTATCTTGAACTCCGAGAAGAAGTTGCCAGCCATCTCGGCATCATAGTGCTGGCCCGTGTCTATGAGCACCTCGCGATTCCTCTTGCGGATCTCGCGCGAGAACGGAGCCAGCTTGATGAACTGCGGTCTTGCGCCCACGATCGATGCGATCTTCATGTGCTTCCGACCTAGATAAGTGGTTTCCACCACAGCTGGTTCGCGAGATACCAGTCGACTGTTTTCTTGAGGCCGTCCTCGAACTTCATCTTTGGCTTCCAGCCCATCTTCCTGATCTGGTCCCAGTTCAGGGAGTACCTGAAATCGTGCCCAGGCCTGTCCTCGACATACTCGATCAGGCTCTCGGGCTTCTTCACGTGCTTGAGGATGAGCTTCGCGACATCGATGTTCGGGACCTCGTTGCCGGAACCGATGTTGATGATGTCACCCGGTTTCCCTTTGCTGAGCACGAGATCGATCGCTCTGCAATTGTCGTCGACATGGAGCCAATCCCTCACGTTCGTGCCCTTGCCGTAGATCGGCAGAGGCTGGTCTCTCAGGGCCTTTATGATGAGGACAGGGACGAGCTTCTCAGGGTACTGGAACGGGCCGTAGTTGTTCGACGACCGAGTCACCGTGACGTTGAGGCCATATGTGCGCACATACGATCTTGCCAGCAGCTCACCACCGGCCTTGCTCGCTGAGTAGGGAGATGATGGATCGAGGATGTTCACCTCAGAGAACGAACCGGAGACTGTGGATCCGTAGACCTCGTCCGTTGATATCTGGATGAACTTCTTGATGTCGCTCCTCCGGGCCTCCTCAAGCAACGTGAAGACCCCTAGGACGTCCGTCCTCACGAAGTCCTCTGGCGACGTGATGCTCCTGTCGACATGGCTCTCCGCAGCGAAGTTCACCACGGAATCGCACCCAGGGATCACCTTGTGGACTATCTCCTTGTCGCAGATGTCGCCCTTGACGAAAGTGATCCTGTCCTTGATCTCCTCTAGGTTCTCGAGCCTGCCTGCATATGTGAGCTTGTCCAGGACGACTATCTCGATGCCGGAGTGCTGCCTCAGCATGTGTCTCACGAAGTTGCAGCCAATGAATCCCGCGCCGCCGGTGATCAAACATCGCATCAATAGGTCCTCCGTTATCAGCACTTGCAATCGGGTGCCAGGACAAAAAGCTTCGCCATCGAGGCGTGGAAGGTAGCATTGAGGATTACAGCGCCAGATGTTCGTGCGCAATTATACCAAATTGTATAATACCAAATAGTATAATACCAAAAGGTATAACTCTACAAGGCTAGTGTTTCTTGCGCCACTGGTACCCTATACCAGGGTCGTTCCACTCGAGCCTATACTCGTCCGGCGTTTTGTAGATGTACAGCTCGGTGGGGGTGTTCACGACCCAGATCTCATTGTCGTCCAAGGGCGTGAAACCGTGGTACACAAATGGAGGGATCTTGATGAACTTGGGCTCCTTCTCCCAAACCTCGATCTCCTGGACGATGCCCTTGGTCTTGGAGTCCTCCCTGGCGTCGTAGAGCGCGATAAGAGCATTCCCTCTAATTGGCACGAAGTGGTCCCACTGAATCTTGTGGTAGTGCCAGCCCTTGACGACTCCGGGTCTGCAAGTGGTCATGTAGGTCTGGCCGAACTTCTGGAACTCAGGCCAATCGCTCCTGAAGATCTCCATGAGCCAGCCGCGGTCGTCGACGATCCTTTTGAGGGGCTTGATGATCACTCCATCGATGGAACCCAGTCTCGTCTTCATGTCGACCACCCCGAGAAGATTAAGGACATATTAACTTGTCTCAGGGGACCTCGGTCCCCCTTGCGAATGCGTGTGAGATTCTTTCGCGCGCAGCAGATGCTCATACAGTCTGTCTCCTGCAGCCTCCAGCGTCCAAGACTCGAGAACCATTCTGCCCGCGTTGTTCGCAATCATCGCTCTCCTTGGAGCATCACGAAATAGAGCCTCGGTCGCCTTGGCGAACATATCCTCATCCCGGTCTACCAGCACACCACTCTTGTCGTGAACTATGCTCTCTCTCACTCCCCCTTCTTTGACCGCCACGACCGGAGTGCCGCACGCCATGGCCTCCAGTGGCACCAGTCCAAACGGCTCGAGATATGGCGCGTAAAGGACCAATCTCGCGCTGTTGTAGAGTCGGACGAGCTCCTCATCCCCGATCAGGTTGCGGATGTCGATATCGACAGAGAGTCTGCGGGCAAGCTCCTCTAAGTAGCTCTTCCAATTCAAATCCACGGAATTCGACACGGCGATCAACTTGGGGCGGATTGATGGGTCGATTCGTGAAAGAGAACGCACGATGAAGTCAAATCCCTTGGCTGGGATGCAAGCGCCAACCGTGAGAACCATGTTCTCTCTCGACAGCCCCATGGGCCTGAACAGGTTCGTTTCGACCCCGAGATAGGAGACAAACGAGTTGAGGCCATATGCTCTCATGATGGACTCCCTGGAGAAATAGGAGTTCGCGAGAATGTAGTTCGCAAAAGAAGCATTCGATCTTTCAATCTCAAACCGTCTCTTGGCAGAACCCCTGCCCCTCATCGACTTCCTCAGTGATTGATTCGTCTTGTATCCGGTATCATGATGAACATCTGCAATGGGGGCCTCATGGGTTCTCGAAGGCTGCTGACAATAGTAGACGAGTGGTTTGCGTACGTACCTGAGAAAGAAAGGAGACATTGTGTATTGATCTTGCTCGCTGAGGACGACGTCATAGTCACCACCATCGATCGTTTCGGCGATCTCACTCTGGGTCCTCTCCATGTCATAGAAGGATATCCCCACCGACGGAACATATCGGATTGCCGAATAGGCCCTTCCGTATATCGTCGCCTTCACTGGATAGACACGGAGAGAGGTGGCTACTTCCTTGAGTGACTGAAACTCCTCGTTTGCCGTCGATGGGACATGGACATCCACGATGTGGCCTGATCTCGTCAGGTGCATGACGTGATTGCGGAGTGCCCTCTTCGCCCCGCCTGATCGGAGGTCGTGAAAGACCGCTATCTTCATGGATCATTCCTCCGAAGCCCGCGACTCGCTTCCGGAGTCATATGGACCTTCACCCGTTTCATGTTTATGAACCCTCACTTCTTTGATATGAACAATATGACTAGGGCGTTTGCGGCCGCATACGGCGTTCCACATTTGGCGTCTTTGCAGCCGGCCCAATCAGATTCCACCCACTTGTTCTTTGAGATTCGCTTGAGGCAGAGCCGCTTGGTGAACCCGATCCTCCCCTCCGCCAACGACTTGTCAAGCTGAGGATTGTAGCCTACAGGAATGGTTATGACCATCATTCCTCCGGGGGCCAGGCATTCCTGGAGGTTGTCCAAGGCTCGAAGTATCTTGACCGGCTCCCCGAGTATCATCGATTGATCGCGCGGATCTTCGTCCCACCCGACATGCTCCATTGTGGAGATGCTCACTATGAGGTCATATCTCACGGACGATTTGAAGTCCACGACGTCCTGGTTGATGACCCCGCTCGATACTTCGTACTTGTCGACGATGTCGTGCTTCACGGGGTGGTAGTGCGACAGCACGTTTCCCACTTCGAGGATCCCCTTTCCCGAGTGCTCTTGGACGATCTTCCAGACGATAGGGATCTCCACGCACCGTTCATTCCTCCAGGTCGTGTTGTGTCGGTGGACGAAGTAATGATATCGGGCTCCCTGAAATTCAAATGCTCTAGACGACCGAAGCACCTTGTGGTACATGTATTGCGAGTTGATCGTCACTTTGTGGGCAACGATGTTGACCCCGGAGCGAACGACGTGGATCACGCCTTTCTCTCTCAAGGCCTTCTTGGTTCTGGATAGAAGATCGCTCATCGTGCACCTCGGCCAGCTCAGTTGCTCGCGCTCTCCTTCGGGTGAATGTACTGAAGGACCTTTCTGACCGCCTGTCTAGAGCCCTCCTCTCTTAGGACTCTGAATGCCCTGCGTGCGAGGGAACCGAGCCCACGGAAGTCCTTCGCAACATGATGAGGTATCCATCGGAGAAACTCTCCGTACAGCTTGTATCTCCTCACAGACGGTAGCAGTCGAGGGATGTGCCTCAAGCGCAGCTTGTTATCGTTGGTCTCGAGGATAGCCATCAAGTACGCCTTCTTTCGGTCCTCGATTCCGAAGTCAGGGGATTCGGCACAGGGCTCCTCGCAAACGAAATCACCGTCGATGTAGGATGAATGGTTGACGACATCGAAGACCCTGCCGTTCTCGTCGTACCATTCTCGGATCTTCGTACCCTTGAAAGGCGTTATCATGTTCCAGAAGATGTGGTCTGGCTTGAGCTCCTTGGCGAGGTTGATCGAGTCCTTGGTCTTCTCGAGCGAATCGCCTTCTAGCCCGATCACGAAGCACAAGCTCAGAGGGAGCCCGTGCTTCCTTACGAGCCTGGCAGCAGTCCTGATCTCCTCCAGGGTCTCCCCTTTTCCTATCCTGTTGAAGACATCGGGGCATCCTGATTCCACACCGAGCCCGATCGAGGGGCACCTCGCCTTCTTCAATAGAGTGATGATCTCCTCATTCAGCCCGTCCGCCCTTGTATTGATCACCGTAAGTGTGAGGTTGATGTTCTCTTTGATGTAAGCATTGAGGAAACGTACGATGTGATCATTCTTCACGGTGGGGTTGTCGTCGAATATTATCACGGAACTGAGGTTCGGCAACTCCTTCTTTGCCTTCGCTAGCTCGTCCACGCAGGTCTCAGGCGTCCTCGGCCGCCACTTTCTGGTGGATACGAGATGGACTGCACAGAAGGAACAGGCATTGGGACACCCTCTGCTCGTCTGCATCGGGTAGATCGTTATCCCTTCGCGACCGTGGAAGGAGAATTCAGGATAGGGCAGCAGTTTAGGATCAGGAGGGGTTGTTCTCACAAGCAGAGGCTTCTCGAGGAGTCTGGCGCTTTCAACGACATCCACGATGACGTTTTCGGCTTCGCCTGTCACGATGTAGTCCAGTCTCGCATCCGCAGCGAGTTCGTCATGATACAGAGTTGCGTGAGGACCGCCCACCATGATCGGCAGATCGAACTTCGAGACCTCGTCGATGACTTCGTTCGCCTCCTTCATGGTCGCGGTATACAGGGTTACGCCCACAACGTCCGGGTGAAAACTCTTTACGAACTCTGCTGGTGATGGCGCTGTGTGCGTGAGTTGGTAGTCGACGACCAAGACTTCGTGCCCCTTCCTTGTGAGCACTCCCGACAGCATCGCGAGGCCTAGGTGAGGGGAGACCGCATCGCACTTCTCGCGCTTCGCATTGAAGAGCAGCACTCGTTTCTTGCCTGCTTCCATTTCGACTACACATCCCTGTCGCGCCTCATACCGACTAGTACGAAGACTCCCTCGCCGAAGATGGGCGTCGCGACCGACAGCGGCAAAAGCCTCTTCATGCTATTTTAACTTGCATCCCGATGCCTTGACTGGCGTGTCCGATTATTGGGACTCTGGGACGGACGTACAACTTGAAACAAGACCATGTTGACGGGCCAGGCCAGAGGATCAGCGTGGCCACAATCTCACCAGGGTCTTGGGAAATCCTCTTTTAACACTGGCATCATGGGGAACTTTAAGGGGAAGGTCGCCAATTGACCACCCTCTTGTAGTCGCCGTTCAAGACAATCAGGACAGAGGCCTCCTAGATGAGCAAGATAAAGACGGTCATAAAGTGCGCCACAACGCTCCTGGCCCACCCTAGCCGGCTGGATCGAGTCCTGGAAGACGAGGACGGCTGGAAAGATCACGTCACAGAGAAATACGGACGCCCCAACGGCCTGTCGACCATTGACCTGCCCTTGGAGGAGACAATTCAGCCTTACAGCTTCCTAGATGGCACTTCGATGCTGACGGACCTAGCACTGCTGAAGTCTTTGGCTAGGAGGTTCGAGCATTGCTCGTTCCTGGAGATTGGCACATGGCGCGGTGAGAGCGTTGCAAACGTTGCGAGCGTGGCCGAGGAATGCACCACCATGTGCCTGTCAAATGAAGAGATGAGGAAGGCGAAGTACCCCGAGGAGAACATCCTCAACCACGCCATCTTCTCGCGTAAGTTGAGAAACGTCACCCACATAGGTCACGATTCGCGGACATTCGATTTTACAAGCCTTGGAAAGAAGTTCGATTTGATTTTCATCGATGGCGACCACAGCTATGAGGCGATCAAATCCGATACTCAGAATGCCTTCAGATTGTTGAAGAACGGGTCTTCGATCATAGTCTGGCATGACTACGGCTATACCCCCAGCAATATTCGTTGGTCGGTCTTGGCCGGGATATTGGATGGATGCCCCTCTCACGCACAGAAGAGCTTGCACCACGTAGCCAACACCATGTGCGCAGTGTTTCTGCGGGGCAGTTTCAAGGAATCCTATCCGACCACATGGCAGCTTCCGGAGAAGATCTTCACGGTGAGTCTGCACGAAGAGAAATGGCCGAACGAGTGACTGCTGAACGAATAGACACTGATGCATACTCTGCGCGGAAACCGCAAGATGCAAGCCAGCAAGTTGTTCAACAAGGTCAATCAGCACGGGTTGACGGCTCGGCTCAAACCCCTTTCTTTTCCTTGTCAATTCTGTGGTGACTCTTGCACCATTTCGGACAACTCTTGCACCATTTCGGATGCATCTTTCTTCAGTTCGGGCGACTCTTTCTTCGGTTCGGACATGCCATAGGCGATAACGCCAATTGCCAAGGCGATGAGAATGAGGCCGAGATCGAACACCCCTCCAGCCAATACCATGTGGTTGTGCTCAGCGACCATAACCTGCAAAGCCTCTCTATCATTGCTTAGTGCGCCTCCCTCATGGTTCACGTAGTTGACCGATGCCACAAACCGCCATATTCCTCCTACGGCCATTATAAGGACACCGACAAGGACGAC
>Ga0315284_10009644_pt1 | contig 13761 bp, 21 predicted proteins | sample YL17G09_16_MG_FD_203696 | JGI IMG/M metagenome (GOLD analysis project Ga0315284, IMG submission 203696) | Sediment microbial communities from Yellowstone Lake, YNP, Wyoming, USA - YL17G09_16 | ecosystem: Environmental > Aquatic > Freshwater > Lake > Sediment | place: USA: Wyoming | collected...
TTTCAAAAAGATTGGAATGTATCTCGTTCCATTTATCGGCAAATTTATCTGTACCAGTAATATTTAGATAATCTTTTCCGAAAGCCCACAATGCAAAAGAAGAAGGATTTTCCCCATCCTCTAAGATCCTTTCAACATAGTCACGTAAACCAAAACTCATCTATTTTTTCTTTGGTGCAGCTTTAACAGATGCTTTTACGACACCCTTAGCTGGTTTCATTACTTTTGCCATGATTTGTACCTTTGTAAATCCGCTTTACATTTGTTTAATTATCGGTTTCATTAATAGGAATATGCGTCTTAGGCCATTCCTTGACACCTTTTGCAATCCAATTGTCCTGTTGTACATCTTTACGAGGCTTTGGGAATATGGAATCTGACACATCCATTTCCCAATGACTCTTTGATTTCTTTATAGCTTCTGAACGGTAATCCATGAAACACCTCTTAGTATTTCATTTTGTTCTTTTTAACATAAGAAGCCAAGCCGTCTACTGATCTCTTTAGATCTTCTGGATTGTTACCGCTGCCATATTTCAGATCAGCTACCATTGTTTTGCCGGCATCTTTTTCAAAATGTCCGCCTTTAGTTGCATCTTTAAATGCACCGTGGTTTCCTTCACGTTTCATACTGCCATCTCCTGCCCTTCTGGGGCTTTTGTGGGGGTTACTAAGGTCTTTATGTACTCTGCCATCTCTAAATTATTTCGGAGATTGGCCAAGTCCATATCTTCTAATAATATCATATTCTTAACAAGTTCAAGATCTGTTTGCACGCTCTTTTGTTGAGCACTAGCTGTATTTTCTTGAATCTTAGAATACTTCTCTTGAGCAGAGGCAAGCAGATCTTGCTGTCTAGCCATTTCTGTTTGCGATTTAGATTGATTAAGCAAATTCTTAGCCTGTTCGGATTGCGCTTCCATTTGCATTTGTTGCTGTTGCTGTTGTGACTGAGCCTGCTGTTCCTCTTCCATCTCTTCAACAACTTTTTTCTTATTAGTGATGAAGGCCGATCGAATAATACTTTTATTAGAAATAGGTATACCCAATTCACGGAATTGAAGAAGTTGTTGCAATTCCATCTGTCTCTGTGTTGCCGAGTAGTTACCCTCTTCAACAGCCACACCGAATTTCTGTGAGAATTTAAGGAAGAATCTAGGATCAGGCTTATGACCTATTATAGATGTGATTTTACCTTCTGAGAAACCTGCTCGGATAGCTTCTAGTCTTAATTTACCATACAATCTTTGAGTCATATCTGAACGATCAAATATATTCTGTAGGGTAACAATACCGGCTGATTGACGCAGCATCGATTGAATGCCTGTAGTATCACCATCGGCAACACCTAGCAATTCCTCGTTGACACCACTAATCTTTGTTATATCTTCAGCTAGACTTCTTGATAGTTCCATTAGTGATGCAGGTAAAGCTGACGGCTCTATACGTTGCACTTCACTGGCCAAACGTCCGGCCTTAAGAGGAATAAGAAAAGCTTCACCTCCGGAGTTCTGTCGAAATGCTTTTGGATCTACCACAGCGTCAACAGGATATATCCATCCAGCATTAATTTGAGATTGGAGCAGCTGGAGTTCAATAACGCGTCTCATGTTATAAAGAAATTGTGCATCGCGCAAATTTCTTATGTAACCCATAATTCGGCCAGAGTAACTAAGTACATCCGGCTCGTGGTAACATAGGTGTGGCACACATGGATATAAATCTACGATTCTTTTTTCGTTTGAGAGAAGGTTTTGTCCATGATATACAATTTTGTCACCGAGTTTAAGCACGAGTTTAACAGTAGGAATCTGTTTTTTCATTACCTTTAGCCAAGGCTGTTGTTGCAATACCATTTCCAACATACCCTCGGGATCTCCCTCTCTCTCTTCCCACTCGTCAGCTTCCCCAGTGTATGGATCTAGAATGATTGTAGCTTCTCTGGATGATCTATAATAGAATTCGTCAAGTGTGAATAGGTTTGATAGTTGCAGGTTTTGCAGTTCGGCTTGTAATGGGAATCTACCATCTTTAGCACCAGAGGGGCGCATCTTCTTGATTTCGCTCTCATATCCGGGGAGAATAGAATTAGCAGCCTGTTTAGATATCCACCGGCGTCTCCACACCCCTTGGCAATCAGTTAAATCCATCTTGTGGAAATTTTGATCCCACAACACATTATTAAATGATACAGAATCTGTAAATAAATCGCCCGACACCGGATCATTTGTATAGTCTGGATACATCCATAGCCAGTTAATACCAACGTCAATACCACCTTCAAAAGACTCTGAAAAGTATTCTTGAAAATTATCTCTATCTTCCGACCATCTGATTACTTTATTATAATCGTCAGCGAGTGCATCGGCATCCTCTTGATTTGGTAACGTAATTGTAGATTTTCTATTCTTACGTTGAAAACCTGCCATCATATTGCCGTGACGGCGTGTCAGATTGAAAAAGAATTTTTGATATTGTTGATAATTGTTTCCGTAGGCTTGTGAATATAGAGAGGAGTCGCCTATCTTGAAACGCTTGTCAATCATGCCTTGCATCCAGATAGCAGATGCACCGGTATAGTTGGCGTTATAAAACCAATCCATCATTTGGTTCAAGTCTTTAGATTGTACATCGGAAGGATCAAGGAATCCTAGCCCTAGAGAATATGATCCCGATTGATAGCTTGGCATGAGAGCCTATTTATGAATGTTCAGGTCACGCTCATGTATAATTAAAATTAGATATTTAATCAAGGAAGATGCAACGTCTGATAATATAAACTATGGTTATTCAAAACGGCTGTTTCAAATATTCCATAATCTCTTTAGCCATAGAATATGATACTTTTAATTTGCATTGCAGAAAAGGAATAGATAATCGCCCATGAATGAATAAATATTCATTAGAATTATCAATTAATTCTTTATTTATCATCTAATTATACGACCCATTTCCATCCCCTCCAATAAATCCCCAACCTTGCTCACCATATATCTCCCTTCTAATCTCGTCATAAGATTTACCAAGGTTAGGAGATGATAGTCCGTGTTTAAAGGCTGTGGCCACTGCATATCTTAAACTATCGATCGCGTGGTCATTATGCTTAATTGGCTTGTCTTCTCCCCTTTCTTGAGCTTTTGGACACCATGAATAGCTCTGTATCTGCTCTATAAGGTTTGTGCATGACTTGTGTACTAGGATATTTTTCCCGGCAATATATTGGGATACCAATTTAATGCCAAACAAAACATCGTTGTTAGCATCTATAACAGGCATATCGTTATTTCTTAGCTCTAGTTTTAATGATGCGGCTGCTGGGTCTACATATAATGCTGTCAGTGGAGTAATACCTATGAACTTTTTCAGTTCATGGGCTAGTTCCGAATCTGTTTTCTGACGACCATGCTTAGATGAATCGAAATAGTATTCACGCTCTACCCTTATCTGAGGCCACATGTTAGGTGTACAGGCTAATATATGGCATGCTGTGGGATTAATTGTTCCGTAGTCTATGCCTGCACAGTAGAATGTGGGTGCTGGGAAATCATTTGTGTATGTATTTATCTCATCCCAGGCATCGAATATAGCACCTGTGGCAAGCGTCCATTCACCTAATATATAACGCTTGTAGAACATTCCTGAGAATGATGATTTGATAGCATTCTTGTAAGCATCATCTAGAACAGGGTTATCGTCTAGTTCGAATTGGAATACGACGATATCGTGAACATCTTTACGATCAATGTATTGTTTCTTTAGCCAATGTGCCGGGCCTTCTGGGTTGGCTGTAGCATATAGACGGGCTCCGGGGACGCTTAAGCGGGTCTCTAGCATCTTCCAGAATACCTCTGGTATACATGTAGCTTCGTCAACATAGGCCATAGCTAGAGTGGACCCTTGTATAGTAGTAACAGCAGAGATATCGGGAGCACCTACGAAGTAGACATCTCTGCCATACAAAGTGGTTTTGTTAGACATGGGAGAGGGGCAAGGAAAGCCGAGCAGCTTATACATAGTAGAGAGGACATTTCTCTGAATTGTACTACGATTAACACCTATTATCATGGCATCCCCTGGAGGGCCATTCTTTAAGAAGTCTATTAATGCGTAGATGGAAGAGTGTGTTTTACCAGAGCGAACGGAACCGACCCAAATATTGAATCTGTGTTTTGCATTTACAAAGCTAAAGGCTTGTTTGTCGCTAAATAGCTTCGCCAAGTTTTTCTTTTAGTAAGAGGATTTCTTGTTTATTTTGGGCTATTTCTGCTTGCTGATCTAGTATGATGACAGACTGGTCAATTTTTTCTTGATTTGGTGCTAAGTGAGGGACATCGTGGTTTTCTTTTTGTCCAAGCCGATTTTTTCCTAGCCAAACTAACATTGTATTGTCGCCTTTAATAGCCTTTTCAAATTGTTTGGCTTTTAATAAACTATCGCCTTGAACCTTTTTAAGAGCGGAATACTCCGTAAAAGTCACACCGAATTTATCAACTACTTTCTTATAAAATGTTTTAACGTGCATATCGAAATGTGGAGCGATTTCCGTTCCCATACAATCGGCCAAAAGAAGCTGATCGACCTTGTTCCAGTCGACAACTTTTTCAGTTCTTCCTAGATAAGAAATTATTTCATCTTTTTCTTCACTCAATTTGTTCACCATTTTTCTTTATTGAGTAAGGTTTACCAGATTTAATCATGTAATTTTTCCATCGGTTGACGATGATGTCGCAATAGGCTGAGGATAGCTCAATTCCGTAGCAAATGCGATTGAGTTGTTGGGAGGCAATGAGTGTTGTGCCAGAGCCTAGGAAAGGGTCGTAAACGCCCTCACCTTCGGCTGAGTTGTTTCTGATGGGTCTAGCCATACATTCGATAGGTTTCTGCGTTGAATGGGCTGTGCGTTCGTCTTCGCCCTCTTCTGATTTACCACCAAAAGCATTTTGGTTTGATATTTCCCATGTGGTGGATTCTTTACGAGAACCTTGCCAGTTATGTGGATGACCTTTACGAACGGCATACCAGCAAGGCTCGTGTTGCCAATGATAATCGCCACGTGATAAGGCAAAGTTTTGTTTCACCCAAATAATCTGTGAAATTACTTCAAATTCGCAATCTATTATGTCTTTTGCTACATCTTGTGCAAATTTTCCAGCATGCCATACATAAGCAACGGAACCTGGGAATAGAGAATAAGTTATTGCCCAGTTTGCTTTATCATCATTTTGTACTTTGCCTGCAGCTTTTTGTCCTTTTCCAGCTTTTCCTCTCCAGTTAGGATCATATTCTACACCATAGGGTGGATCGGTGACCATTAGAATAGGTTCATTGCCATTGAGAACAGAAAATACGACATCGGGAATTGTGCTATCGCCGCAGATTATTCTATGTTCATTTAGTTCGTAAATGTCACCTAATTTTGTGATAGCATCTTCATCTTTTCCAGGTTCCATTAATTCGGAATCTTCATCTTCATTAATGATTTCTTCGACGTCAAGCATGCCGAATTCAGCTTCTGTAAATCCGTAATCGAGCAGTTCTTCTAAATCCCATTCATTGGCGAGGATATCAAAATCCCACTCGCCTGTGTTTCTGTTTAAACGGATATTTAATTCGTCGGATTCTTTATCTGTGAGAGTACGATTAGGAACCCAAACGTCTACTGTTTTGTGTGCCATTTTCTTTAGTATTTTTTTTCTTTGATGACCGCCGATAATTGTGCCGTCGGTGTTAACGATCATTTTATCAGCGATACCGAACTTTTCCAGACTTGTTTGCAGGTGTTCAGCATCGTGTTTTGATAGTTGACGGGGATTGCGAGGATTGTCTTTAAGGTCGGAAAGTTTTCTGCTTTCGATAGACCATTGAATAGATGTATCTGTCATGGTTTAAGAGATATAACAAATTAGTTTAATGGTCAAGGGTGATGTTTTTCTTGTTTGTATATCGTAAATGAGTTACAATAAAGGTAACAATAAAAAAGGAGTTTGGCTATGGAGTCAGTATTAGGTTTAATTTTAGGAAATATGGCTATCATCGTCCCACTTTTTCTGTGGAATAGATCAGAGTCAAGGGCGGACATTCGTCACATGGACGCAAAACTTGAGTCTACAAGAGAGCTTGTGAAAGCTATATATGACGAGAGTAAATCGTTTCATGCGAGATTATGTACGATTGAAGAGAGAGCGAGGAAATAATGGAGAATAGAGCAACTATATTTATATGGATGGTATTCGGCGTGATTATTTTTTATGCAATTTCAGTTTTTTTTTGTAAGGAGTAGATATGGCGAAGAGAAGTTGGGCGAAGAATGACAGCGAGAAGTTAAGACTAATTCGGGTAGATCCGGAGGTTCACGAAGCGGCGAAGCTGGCAGCGCATGAGTCTTTGATGCCGTTAAAAGCGTGGGTATCTATGGTTTTAAAAGAGAGGCTTCAAATGAGTATATCTAAGCAGTTAGCTGAAACTCTTTAGGGGCTTCGTTGAGGTGCTGCATGGACGGGAATACTATTTCTGCATCTTTAAGGACTTCTGTATCGATAGTAAATATTTGTATGGAGTCAAGGAAGTGTTCGAATGTGTGTGTCTGCCATGAGTTATATTGTGGTGAGGTTAGTTCCATGGTGTCAATGCGGATTGACTGGTATAGGTTATGAGCAGTTTCCAGGAGTGCGGGCATGGATTCGAAATAATATTTTTTATAATTGGCTAGGGGTGGGAGGATGCGTAGCATATAGATTTTCATAATACCTTAAATTAAAAAAGACGCCCCAGGAGCAAGCCTAGAGCGTCAGACACTAACAAATCAAAGAGAAATGCTATGGAATTAACATTCCTTTTTCATGTGTAAAGTATTTATTTTTTATATGCAAGTAGATTTATTTAAAGACAAAGAAGGGAAAATTTAGTGAACAAGATAAGTGATAAAATGGCTAATGATTTGACGGGTGTATTGAGTGATATTACGAATATTTTGTGGTACTACAAACCATATCAAAGATCTTTTATTTTAAAATTATTAATTAACTTAGACTACTGCGTGGATTGTGGAAAGAGCATAAAGTTTAAAGATTGTGGATGTGGGTGTGAGCATGAAAATCCAGCTTAGAGAATATCAAAAAGAATGCATTAAGACAATTTACCAGAATTTTAAGGGAAATAGGAAGCAGTTTATCCAATTGCCTACTGGAGCTGGTAAGACGTTTGTTTTTCTACATTATTTGAGGGATTACAGTCGGAAAGCTGTAATTGTGGTACCGAATAAGGAGTTGGAAGAACAGGTAATGCATTGGGGTAAGATTATCCTTAAAGATCGGCGGATTGTCGCGAATCGATCCAAGAAAAGAGAATATGGTGAAGTTGTTGTAACAACAGCACAATCTCTAGTTTATGATAAAAATATTGATAAATTTAAAGAATTTGATTTTGACACACTGATTATTGATGAAGCCCATCATGCTTTATCTAGGACATACAAGAATTTTTTACATTGCATTAGGGATAAGAATTTCAATTTATTGGGGTGTACCGCAACCCCTGAAAGGTTAGATGGCCAATCACTGAATGATATATTTGATCGGATGACCTATTCGAAGAATATCGTTGATTTGATTAGGTCGAAGGATTTGTGTGAGATTGAAGCAACAAAGATTAAGACTAATTTTAAATTAAGTATTATTGGTGTAAGAAACGGTGATTTTTTACCTAGTTTTTTGAAAAATTTAGATCATCCAAGTCGTAATGCGATAATATATAAATGTTTTTTTGATAATTGTGCTGACAAAAAGACTTTGATTTTTTGTGTGAGTGTAGAACATGCCATTACAACAGCGAAGCATTTCAAAGATGAAGGTGTCAGGGCTGAATGTATTTACGGTGATATGGGTTCTTCTGTGAGATCCGCAATATTAGAACGGTTTAAAAGTGGTGAGACGCAGGTACTAACTAACTGTCAGCTTTTGACTGAGGGTTTCGATGAACCTAGCATTGAGGCGTTGATTATAGCGCGTCCCACGCTGTCTAAATCACTTTACTGCCAGATGGTGGGTAGAGGTCTGAGAAACTTTCCTGGTAAAGATTTATGTCATTTATACGAGCTTGCGGACAATAACCATAATATTTGTACATTTAGAGTGATTGTCGGATTTCCCCAGAGTTATGAAAAAGATTATAGAGAAAGAGAAAGAGTTTTGAATTTGGCAAAGGAATATGAATCTATTGACATCAAGGAATTGGAATTCGTTAAGGAAAAGCATGAGATTTTCAATAGTGAAGATATTTTACCAAGTGATGGTAAGACTTTAGATTTTTATAAGATTGCATTTTTTGAGATGAAAGTTACAGAGAGACAAAAACAGCTGTTAAAAGGCTACCCATATTTGGAAGAAATGAGTTATTTGGAGGCTGCATTTACGCTATGGAAACAACGATTAAGGAAAAGATATGGCTACGTTTAGAGAAAGAACACCTGGGAGATGGACGGTTGATATAAGAAAGAATTCATCGCAGACTATATCAAGAACTTTTCCTTGCAAAGAAGATGCTGAGCTATGGGCTAAATGGAAAGAGGACTTGCTAGATAATATTGATAATTTTGAAGCATCTGTCGAGGAATTAATGACATTGGATACTGCAATTAGCTTAAAACATGAAGACGGTATAAAAAACGAATTAGATAGCCACACTCTTGGTTCTATTATTAATTTAAAGACTCATTTTAGCGATTTATTGGATATGAATATGACTGAAATTACCCAGGATATTCTGTTAGATGCTGCTAAGACATTAATGACAAAAGAAGTCAAGAGGGGTGGTTCGAAAAATTCGGGTGGTTCGATGAGACTTCCATCCAAAGAGACCGTAATTAATAGGTTTAAATATCTTGGTACTGTGTGGGGTTTTCTTCAAAAGAGAGGAATAAGTTTAACGAATCACCCTTTATCGGTGTCCAATTATCTTAAAGACAAATGTTAGACTTTAGAGACGATTTTGATTTCAATGGGGTACAGATCTTCTACCTGTTTTTTTTTAAGGATAAAGGTAGGAGTCTGCACCCCTTTTGTGTCGACGAATTCAATGTCGCCGTTTGATAGGAATACCATAAAGTCTAGAACATAGCGCGTATTACCTGGCAGGTGGAATGGGACTGATCTAAGGAAGAATAGGACGTCTCCGGCCTTTTGGCGTAGATTAAGCATGTCGAAGTACGTGGCCTCTAGCTTGGAGGCGAATGCGATGTCTCCGCGCTTAGTGCGTATGGCACCGAATTTATGCTTTAGGTTTCTTTTTGGGAACACTGGGTTTGTCTTTATTTTTGATTAACTTTTCTATGTGAAATGCGACATTATTTTGGAGCACGGTAAATCTTACATCCATGTCTGGAGATAAATTAATTATAGATCTTTTCAGTACAGCTAATTCATTTAGGATTAGATCTAATTTTTTTTGTAAAGCTTCCTCATTTTCTTTCCAGTAGAACATTGGATTCCTTTTTTTTATCTGAGTAATTTTTAATGTATTCTTTTTTTGATACCATAAGGCACGAAGGGCTGCAATACTTTTTTGGTCTGGTGGAAGTGAATGTTTTTTTACAGTGTATGCAGAGGTTAACATTTATGGTGGGTTTTTTATGTTTTCTTTGAAATTGGTTAAGTCTAACCGCGTAGCAATGTGATGAGCATACGCTAGTACGGTTAGTGGATTGGAAGGTTGCTTTACAGATGGTGCATTTTTTATCCATCAGAAAGGTAGCTGCTCTTGGTTAGCTGGTTTCTGGTAGATGGCTTGGTTAGGGGCTGGGCTGAATGCTGATGGTGCTACATCGGAGTATGATAACTTAGAGATGCCTTGGCGTATCAGTGTCATGAGCATTTCGTTTTCATGCCGGCTATCGATCATAACGGAGTCTGTGTATTGCTTTTGGCCGTTAGTGGTAGTACATACGGATGAGGCTGCAAAGTAGGTGCCTGAACCATCCTTCTTTTGCATGTGCTTATATTTTAGCATTAGCTTACCATAGGCCATGATGGTGGCGATGCCTAGTTGTAGGCCATCTTCAGGTGTTTTTTCATAAGATATAAATTCGTAATTATTCATTATTAGTCCTTTAGTTTTTCATTAATTTTTTTTATTTCTATGCAAATATGATAAAGCGCTCTTGCAACATGAAAATCACATTTAGCCCACTCAGAATCTGGAACTGTTTCAAGGTGTTTTAATCTTCCAATTTCTGCATCTGCTGCATGTTTTTCAAAGATTTTAATAAGGCTATCCATATCGTATTTTTGTTTCATATTTTAGCTATTACGTTTGATTCATCGACGAAGGTGTAGTCTTGGCCGTCGAAAGGTATTACGTGTTTGTGATACTCAACGAAGAAGACTAGGTCGTCTATTTTTAATTTTGTTACTTCATCGCCGATGGCAAGGACTTTGAAGTGGGAGGGTTTTTCATCGGTGAGGATGATACCTTTCTTTTTTGTGATGGGCTGGACGAGGATTCTTTTACCTAGAGGTTGCATGATTTCCTTTTTGTTAGATTCAATAGGAGGCTCTTGGCTGTCCTATCTTTGTTAAAACTTGTCATGAACCATAACCGATATTATAAACGTTTGGCGGGGCTGCAATCGGCCTTCTTGCCCTATCGGCTAGATCCCCCACCAACCTTAAAACTCAATTGCGCCCTTTCTGAACGATTTTTTGAGTCTAACCAGGTAGTTGATCCATTTTACAGGATTTCGTTGGTTGTAGCCCGTTTCTGTGAGGATTCGTTTTTTGAGTCTGATGTCCATGATTTCTCCGTGTTAAGCAGGGATTTTACCACGTATGATAATTTCCCTGCAACAATTTTAATGCGGTTCTTGCATTATAATCCAGCGATCCCAGCTTTTGAAATATGCAACTAGTTCTCCATTGTTTGTTTCATAAATCCTTATAATCTTTTTTAATCAAATCCATTTCATGTTGTTTGATTGCTTCGGAGCGTAGCCATCTATCAGGAATTTTTAAGATTCTATTTTCTGCTAATCGTTTGCTAAACCCTTTTAAAACTTCTTGTACCGCAAAAGGTGAAGTTTCTCGCATAGCAGAAAGTATGCCAGCTTCTGAAAAGGGGAAATCTAGCTTTTTGCATAAATTTAGAATGCTGACTAATTTCTTATTAAATTCTGGATCATCCACCAACCCACCAGATGAGGGAACGGAGGGAGGGATGTTCTTCTTAAGAGGGTTCTTCTTAATAGGTTCTTCTTTGGGTGCATGTGGTGCACAACCCTGGTGCATATTATGCACAACCCCTGGTGCATATGGTGCACAACGTTGTGCATTTTGTTCACTAGGTGGTGCATAATATGCACTACCCCCCCCGTCCTTTTTAAATCTTTGAAAGTTTTCTGGCCATATATCATTTATAGTTAATGAGTTTGTATCTGAATCGCCATATTCGTGACGTCGTTTAGTTCTCGTGATAAGAGCTTTTCCCAAAAGTGGATGGATTTCGCACAAAGTTGGTATGATTTTCTTTATTAATCTTGCGCAGATACCAATTTGTTTCGACAAGGTCTCATAGGATTTGATGCATTGACCACCATCTCCCGCTGTTTGTTTAATGGCGCAATAAACAATAAATTGATGGGGTGTAAGCTTTAAATTAAAAATTATATTAGGAAGTTCTGTTCTATAATCGTGGTTTGAACTTTTATCTTCTGAGTAAAAATTGTTCATGCGTTTCACCTTTTTTTTATTCAAGTTAAGGTAAACGCTTGAGAGAAATAGCAAGTAATGCTACAATGGAGACACACTCTCAAGTGTCTCTACGCTCTCAAGCGTACTGAACAGCCGCCCCCGCAAAGGGCGGCTGTGTCATTTCTACACTCTAATCCCCTTCACCTTTGAAGTCAATTACTCTACACAGGCATGTACCAGAGCAGTAAATTAGAGTTTGTCCATCGTCAAGCAATATTGTGCGCGGCTTCGCAGAAATTAACTTCTCCGCAGTTTCGCTGGTGGTTATAAATCCATTAATTTCTAGGAATCGTAACGCTGTCGTGAAGTAGGGTTCGTAAACAGAAAACGATCCACCAAAGATGGCGTAGTTTTCACATATCATCTGGTACAAAGGAAAAATAATCCCTTTGTCAGCTAGATCAGAAAAGCATTCAGGACAATACATCTGCATGTAAGTCTTTTATTTAAAAGTATTTGTGGAAATAAATTTGAGTGTGGAGTAGCATCAATGACGTCAAATTTGTTATTTTTGTTTTCAGGCCGTTGGTATATCGTGTACCAACGGCGTTTTTATATCCTACCAATCGCATTTAATACAAAATAAAATCTTTTACATAAACCTCTGTATGTGTAATTTACGGGTAAGAGGTCACTGTATGGATTGGAAGGATTTTATTTTTGCTTACAGAACGAATCCGGAGTTCCGCATGTTTATTTTGCTGACTCTTTCTTTTTTTGGTTTACTTTTCTTGGTTGTTTTCTCGATATTTTGGGTTTCGTAAGTTCCCTTTCGGATAATGTTTGATCTAAATCTGTTATTCTCACGTGCCCTTTAGACGCTTTTATGATTCCGATAGCTGTTGATAACTTTATATCATGCCCGGAAATGGCGTGTAGTATAGTTGCAAGGCTTGTTCCGGCCATTGCCGCGAAGTGGTTTTTCTTGATCCCGTTTTCTGATAGATAATCGACTAGCTTCATCTTTTTTATCCTTATACTTTTTTTCTTGTTGCTTAAATCGGCGAACATGTGTTATATTTACGAATAACAAAATAACACACCTTTTTAAGGAAAGCAAGGAGAAACAAATGTTGACACGTCAAGAGCAATACGAAATGGATATGGAGTATGCAAAGTTGTTGATCGATGAAGAACAGGCGCAGGTGGATTACCACAAGGCCATTTGGGATGCTATTGAGCATTCGGATTATGACTCGCTAAAGAACTATTTTATGAAGATGTCGGGGGTTTAACATGGAGTTTAAAGCAGATAATTTTGAAGAGTGGATTGATTATAAAACGCATGACACGATGGATGATCTTGTCGAAGAAGTTAAGGCGGAAATTAGCGACGGTGTAAAGCCGCTTTACATGGACTTGTTTTTGAATCTTTTGGCTTCTGCCGTATTCGAGGAAGATGAAACTGCATGCAAATTATGGGAAAGTTTAGGTTTTGATGAACACCATATGTACGCAGTACTGAATGATTTCCAAGAGGTGCGTAAGTACACGATAGAACAATATGAGAAAAACGATGGATATTAAAGAAGGATACGACCGCATAACCAGCATACTTGCTCCATTTTCAGGAATAGACAAGATTCCTAAAGACATTCTGGATGCTGCATCTAAGCGCGGCTCTGACGTGCATCTGATATGTGAAGGGATCATCCAAGGTATAAGTATGGATGTGCCGGAGCAGTATAAAGGGTACGTGGACAGTTTTATGCAGTGGAAAGAGGATAAGAAGTTCCTTACTAATCCTGGACGTCTGTACTGTGATAAATTAATGATTACCGGAGAATCCGATGGTATCTATATGTGGGAGGGATGCCCCTGTATATTTGATTTAAAAACGTCTCAAAAAGAATCAAAAACATGGCAATTACAAGGTGCCGCATATGCTCATTTGATGGGGTTTAAAATGGAATACCAAAATTTTATCATACTTGATAAAAGCGGTGGTTTACCAAAACAACATTTTTACCGATGCAGAGAAAATATTCAGACATTTTATAAATGTCTAGACCTATACAAAATA
>Ga0315284_10009645_pt1 | contig 13760 bp, 11 predicted proteins | sample YL17G09_16_MG_FD_203696 | JGI IMG/M metagenome (GOLD analysis project Ga0315284, IMG submission 203696) | Sediment microbial communities from Yellowstone Lake, YNP, Wyoming, USA - YL17G09_16 | ecosystem: Environmental > Aquatic > Freshwater > Lake > Sediment | place: USA: Wyoming | collected...
CACGTCTGCGACGGATGCGATTTTCATAATCTAATCTCCTCTCCACCAATAAAAAGACGGTTTCCTTTCTTGATGCCAATGGCCAGGATATAGACTTCATGATGTTCCATATCTACTTCATAAAATACACGGAAACGGTTATCAGGACCAAACCGAAGTTCCCATTCTCCTTCAAAGTTAACGGCCCGTTTCAAGGGTTTTCGATTTCTTGTTTCAACGGTAGGCTCAAACTTCAACTGATTCTCAATCTCAGTGCGAATCAGTGAATAATGCTTTGGTTCAATTGCTTTCAAATGCTGGTTGACTTGAGGTGCGTAAACCAGTCTATATGAAGCTCCTCTTATCATGACCATAATTATAGTCACATTTTATTTTCCTGTCAACCCTCATTACCAAAATCCAGGCTGGGGATCTGGATGGGCATGGGTTTGGGTTGGACTTCCCGTTGTCTATATCTTTAACATGGCTACCGGGTCCATTTACAGCCCCTCTCCTCCCCTTACTGATCTCGATGGCCTGGCCGAGAAATCCAAGAAGCGAGGATACAGGTCTGTTGTGCTTCCCAGGAAGCGATGGACAAAGATTGCTTCGGATCGATGAGGAAGAGGCAGACATTATCCTTGGGTTCTCTTGATTACGCTATGCTCTATGCTCTTTGCGCCATGCGAGCTTCTGATTGAAGCTGGCTGAGGCCGGAAAACCAAAATCGATTTGGGAGTTACAAGGGTTACTCGGACTGGCCGCTTTTGTTCTTGGGTTTCTGGTAGGTAAATAGTTTATCTTGTAAAAGATACTCTTGATTCGCGAATTATTTCGATTAAGCCTTTTCCCTCCTTTCCCCTGCATGGAGCTCGGTGTTATCCCGATGGTCATTCAAGTCCTGCCGGAGTCCGTTTACATCCCCCGCAGTTCCCGAATATCTTTTCTTATCCCTAGAAATTCAATCGCCTGATCTTTGAAGTGATCTATTTATAAGCAGCGGGTTGACGGTTCAAATGCGGCCGTGCGCTCCAGTATCCTCAAGGGCAAAACTCAAAGATTGGTCACCTAGAAGAGATAAGTGTCAATTTTCAACTACGTCCCCTCCGTCTTTCTTCCCGATCCTTCCATTTCCTTTTTCAAATCCTCTAATCTCGGAAGTATCTCATCTGAACGCTTGACGACTGACGAATCATTATCAGATGAAGTAGATCGTTGGGTGTAGTAGTTTAGAATGACCTTGGCAGTAGAATATAAACCCACAATGTGATATTCATCTGAATCGATGAAAGAGATGTCATCGTAAGTTGTGAGGTCCTTAGCAACGTCAGAAATTGGGTAGCGAAATGTGCCCAATAGCAAAAAATAGAACGTTATGGGATCATCAAGTAGTTCCAGCAAGAACCTTGTGTTTGAGATAGCCTGCGAGCTCCCCCAATCTACACTCTCCACAACTAAGTCCAAAAGCCATTCTCTGATTTCGCTATTCTGTATACTTTCCCTAATCAATTGACGAAAGGACTCTGTCTTGTCATGAAAATTTGAGATCTCAATATTCTTCGAAAGATCTTCTAACTTTGATATGGTACTTGGCAAGACGAGTTTTGGCTCCATCTTTTCAATAATCAGTTTCGCAAAGTGCTGAAGTTCTCTAATTACCCTGTCAAACTCTTTAGCTAATTCTTTAATGCGCTTGTCTAATGTGGGATCAACATTTTTTTTATGTGCTACAGGGTGATTTCCTTTAAAGAAACCTATTAAATCAACACCGAGTAGGGTGTTAAGTACTTTCGCAGATAGCCTTACATATCCTTCCAGCTTTTCTTTTGATACTGTTATTCCATTACCTTGGTGATAAAGATGGTTTCTTATCCCATGATAGAATTGAATATGATACAGGTCCTCAGTATCAATTTTGTTTGTGACTAACCTAATTCCTTGTAATAAATCATAAAAATTACCCTTGGCGAATTTTTGCCTTTCAGAAAAGGCGACCCTCGTTTTTGTAATACCCTCTGGTAGCAGCAGATACGTCTTGAAAAGAGTTTCAATCCCGATGTCGGTTGCGATGAATGCAAGTCTGTGAGAAAACTCGTCTTTGGTATTAAGTTTACTCATCGCAAATTCAATGAGTTCGGTAGGTCCGTTTTCCCAAGGGTGTTTTTTGTTCATGTACAATGCCTTCTACCTGTATTCCTCTTGCTGGTTTTGATTGAGCGCGGTGCTGATTTTCCCATATGTCATAGATTCTGTCGTTTATTATACAAAAAAGCGACCGGATGACGCAAATTTGTTATCCACAAGTAAGGAAAATAAAGTACTGGCTAAAGAGGAGAAAATGAAAAAATCGCCAAAAATAAAGACATGATAAGATTTGGTTACAGACATTCTTGGCTCAAAAGAACAAGCCCAGAAGATTTAGACATGAGCTATTTAGGCCATGGCCATGTTAACTACTGGCGAAGAAAATATCTATATTACATTCCTAACGATTTCTTGATAGCTTCAGCAGCAATACTTGTCCCAATTTGAGTTGCTGCATCGAGCGCCCATTTGCCTGCCCTGGCTAAATATTCCAGAGTTTTTGAACCGTCCCCTTTTTTTGCAGCCTGTTCGGCGAGTGCCAATGATCCAACAGCAATGTCATGATCAGCATCTGTGGCCTTTTCTTTCAATTCAGCTCTAAGTTTAGATAGTTCAGTAGCCAGCAAAGGCAGATCGATACTATTGCCAAATTGATTCCAAACCTGGTTAAAATTCATATCGTGTGCATGGGCACCCAGTCCCATCGCTCCCGCTTGACCAGCTTCATACTTATCTCCCATAATCACTTCCTTTGCAAATATTTTACCCTCATCCCCGATTCTGTCGGCGAGCGAAGCTGGGCCTGTATCTACTTCGATTGTGGCTCCACTTGGCGCAGGAATCCGATCTGGGTCGAAGGGACAAACCGTTGGGTAGCTCGAAGAGGTAAGAAACAGCTCTTGCTCTGAGGTCAGCGTATTGTCCTTTAGTCGCTGAATCACGTATCGCTTGCCGTATTCGAATAGCACCTTTATCAGTTTATCAGGTTGTAAATTCCAGCAAGAGGCGAGGGATCTGGAAATCCCTAACTTTAGCTTGAATCTCTTGGTGCTACTTGTCTCTTCCGGCGCGCCGATGAGGTCAGACCTCACGACGCTGTAAGGAAAGATCATGTCGATGGCATCCCTGAAGGGACCAATCTGGGAAGGCTCTTCAAATCGAATCGTCTGCTTCATGGATGGTGTTGTCCTTTCTTCTGTGGAGAGTTGGAGACATAAGAGCGCAGAGGCTTCTATTACCCGATTGATGCTCCCCGTGTAAAGATTACCGATAGGGGCATTATTGGCGTCGAGCAGGGTGCCAATAGGACCGAATTCGAATCTGCGAGTAATTTCGCGTATTGCCGTCAGCCATCGCGCCATGTCATCCTCAATAGCCCGAAGGTCAGAAGAGCATTTGCCAATGGCTACATTTGATGCCAATAAGAATCTACCCGCCTGTCTGGCCAAGGCCTCAAATCGGGCACGTGCAAAAGCGTCTATCCCTCCTGCAAGTTGCCAATAATTTCGATACTCTGGTTGATCCGACCAATCAGCTCGCATGTCCAAGAATGGATCACGTATGTCTCGAAAGTCCTTTTCCAATCTTTGCCAATCAACCATTTGATTTTCAATTTCTGCGATAATTTTTATGCCTGATCAGGATAAGTTTGTTAATTTAACGGATATCCGGCTAAGCTGTGGGTTGGTTGTTAAAAGAAATGTCGCCTTTTTACACAAATGCTACAAAACTTGACCATCAAAAATAGAATTCAGGATACTTTTTCTTATCGGAAACAGGGAATACATCCTTTTAACGATTACCAATTGAAGTCTACTCCTTTTGGTAGATCCTGTCAAAGATTGATTTCAGGAAGCAACCCTTGCAGCAGAATTGACCACTTGAAATGAAATCATACCCCAAATTGGAGGCTCTGAATCGCTTCAACTTTCCTGTCATCATTGGAATGGAGATATCTCTCTGTGGTGCGAATATGGGAATGGCCCATCAATGCCTGGACAGTTCTAAGATCATTCCCATTATCCAGAAGGGTCGTGGCAAAGGTATGGCGCATAATGTAAGGATGAATCCTTTTGCGAATCATGGCTCTTTTCGCTTTGCCTTCGCTTCGGCAGGGGCAATAACCTTCTCCGAAAGGGAGATAAGCAACTCTTTGAGATCCTTGTAGCGATATGCCTCCAAGAACCATGGGTATTTCCTGAAATCCTGGAACATACCATATTCTGCTTGAGCACTTTCGATTAAGGGCTGAACTGGCACCGAGAGCGTTGGAACAATGGCCTGTAACTCCTGGGGGATACTTTTGGCGTCTGTGATGTCTGCGATGATGAACCTGGCCAAGTGAGCCAGGGTGGAGACTGTTTCTGTAAAATCACGGGTGCCCGGTTTCTCAAAATCAAACATTACAGGACAATAGCCTTTTTTACGAAGCTCTTCCCGAATGGCATCCAGGACAGCTTTCCTCTCTGGAGTAAAGCGACCCAAAATCAGGACAACCTTCGATGTAATGGTTTCAATCACATTCCGGATATTTTCGTTATTGAGAAGCAGATAAATGAACTGAGCGATTTCAATGCTGTCCACCGTAATGGTAGGTTTTCCCGGTGGAGTGACAATAAGATTCGTTTGGTCCGCCCCCTCTAAATTTAGCCCCCATGCGGAAATCCCGTAGATGACACAACTTGAGAGAATTGCCTTCTCAAAGTTCGTCTCCACCAGAGAAGCGTTCATTAGCAACGCTCTCTTCAGGTTTGCCTTGCTGAGATTCGTCCTGGTGAAGTTCGCCCTACTGAGATCCGCATTAACGAGATTTGCCTCGCTGAGGATCGCGTCACTAAGATCCGCTTCACGGAGATTGCTTTGATTGAGGTCCGCCCCCTTCAAATTAGCCCCGGAAAGGTCTGTTTCGCTAAGGTTCACACTCTCAAGGGTTGCGTTTGACAGGTTTACCCCCGAGAGATCCGCTCTATAGAGGTTTGCCAGAAAAAGGTTTGCTCTGGAAAGGTCTGCCCCCCTAAGATTCGCTTGACTCAGGTCTACTCCCTTGAGGTCCGCTCCTCTCAAGTCCGCTCCGCTAAGGATTGCGTTGCTGAGGATCGCTGTCATAAGACACGCTTCGCTGAGAGTCGCTTCTGAGAGGTTCGCTGCTGAAAGATTTGCTCCATGGAGATTTGCTTTGGTTAGGTTAGCTCTACGGAGATCTGCATCGCTAAAATTCGCGGAGAGATTGGCCTCAACAAGGCTCGCTTCGCCGAGAAACGCCCTACTGAAATTAACAGCCAAAATGGAGATTGTTCCGTTCAGGTTCGCCCTGCTAAGGTTCGCCCCCATAAAGTTCGCGCTGGTGAGATCTGCTCGACTGAGGTTCGCGTAGTCAAGGTTCGCCCTGCTGAAGTCAACATCACGGAGATTTGCGTCACTAAGATCCAACTCCCTGAGGTTTGTTCTGCTGAGATTGGAGAAACTGAGATCGGGTTTTATTCCAGGATTATTTTCCCTCCATTGATTCCAAGTATTCGCTCCTTGTTTAAGCAGGGTGAGATAATCCTTGTTTGCCATCCCCAGACCTTTCTCAATTTTTGGATAACCTAATTTAGAATAAAATTACTAAATTGGAATAGAGAGGTCAATGAGAATCTAAAGCAGAGGACAGTTTAATAAGAATGTCCGGTTCATTGGACACTATCCAAATACTATCCAGAAGAACCTCTTTAATATTAACCTATTGAATTTCAATGGGTTAGGAATATGGACGCGGGTTCGATTCCCGCCGCTTCCACCGATTTAGAATTGAAAAGCTCCTATCTTAGCAGAGAATCTTCTACAACTTTTTCTTCCTGTAACTTTTACTTCATCAATTTTTGAAAACAGTGTATATTATAACAATCGTCAATTCTTGATTTCCCAGGTTTGGTCTAATAATTACTGGGCATTACGGTCACCGCTTAGCCGCGCTGTTGAGCAAGGAAGATTGATATGAATACGAAAACGGAATGCCTTTGCTGTCAGAAGAAAATTCCCACCAAGAGACCACGACAATGCCCCATCTGCCATCACACTTTCAAGGGTAATGGATGGGACGGGATTGATGCTCATTGGCGGTCACGACATGAGAAGACAATGAGATATGAGGAGTTCTGGTCTTCTCTTTGCGCTGAACACCGAGCCTGAATGACAGCCAAAGGAAAAAGAACGCCGCACGAGGCATTCCAGCCGACGCTTTACAGTGCGGCTGAATGCGGGCGTTGTCATCAGAAAGGAGAACGACATGACGATACGAAGAGCCTTCACTGTCTTGGCGCTCATGGCGGTGCTCTGCGGGTGCGGTCGACCAGGCGACCCAGACGCACATGCACGGCAGTTCATGCAGTTACTGAAGGATGGCAAACACCTCGCGGTCCAGGAGTATCTGTCAAAGGATATGAAGCAGATGGCAACATTTCTGGGCGGCGTAACTGATCAATCGCTCAATCCCTATTATCGGACGGGACGAATCGCCGACTTCACGCTGACCCCGACAGAGAAGACCGAGAGCGCGGTTCGATATAAGGTTGTCGTTACCTGCACAGACGGTAAGAAGTACCAGGATGTCTTGGACTTGAAAATCGAGGATGAAAAGTGGCGCGTGTCTCGATTCTGAAGAAACAAGGCAGATGCCAATAACGCCTGCAGAGTGGTTTCGGGTTCCACGCAGAGCTTCATCCAAAGCGCCTGAAGGCAGGCGTACGCATCCTTTCAATCAGAATTCCTTATCTTGTTAAACGAAATTGAAGCGAATAGTAGCAGGTGAAAGTTTAGAGAGCAAGGGAAAAATTTTATCATGTTTGATACCACAAAGACCGTAAAAAACAAACTTCTGGAAAAGTTTAGGAGTTTCTCTACCTACACAGTCGATGAGAAGGGATATGTATTTCAACCCAAGGATAACCTGATTCCTGGTATAACCATGGACCAATTCAAGGATGATCTCTGCGAAGGGAGTGGCGATGAGCTTAGAAAGAAGCTCTGTGCTATTCATTCCTCCTCCGCACTTGCGGTAAACACCTTCGCCCACTGGAAAAGAAATCCCCATACCCTAACCCTCAAGCAGGATGAGGGTCAGGTCTATTTTCTTAGCATCCATCAGGGCTCACTTCCTCCCTTATATCAACAAGGTAATCTCCTTTCTATTAATTTTTCTTCGCAATTGGATGGACAGAGCATGGCTCGGTAGGAGGAGAATATAGTATTGTCTCGGAAGGTTTGCCCCTTCCCTGTATATGTTGAGAGACATGATAGCATTTCAAGACAATCCATACATCTCAATTTATAAACATAATTCCAACACACTTGTTCCTAATGTTAATAACCCCATCATAAGCTGAACGGAGTTTGGCTTCCTCATTTCTGATGAGTGTTTCTAATTTATTTTCAAGAGTTGGAAGGGCATTAGAAGTGGCTTGGCTCTGCCACCTATTGTCTTGCAGTAAAACCAAGTCTTCCGGCAGATCGTTTCCATCAATTAGAAACCTCTTATACAACTCTCTTTTTGTTCCATCTTCGAAATCAATCGTGAATAGATACCGTGCAGCCAAACAAGAAGGAACTCCATCACACTTAACATCTAATACCTCTCCAGATATCCCCTCACCCTTCAAATATTCAATCAAAGCATCTATGAGAGGGTGACCTATTCCAAACAAGTCAACATTTTTCTTCCGGGTAGCTATTTTCCGCGAAAAAGTCACATTTTCATATTTAGAAGCCACATTCGGATATTTTTTCAATGCTGGGGGGACTGTAATCTGAATCAGATCTCCTGAAGGTATAAAACTTCCTCCTAATCTCAAGATTGCCTTTTCCGTAAAACACCTTAAATCATCCAGGGTAAATTTCCCTTCAAGTTCTCTGTATTGTTCCAGATTAAAAGTTAAGAGATCCTGGGTGAGCTGTCGCAACGCCTCGCTTGCTTCCTTAGCTTTGAGGATCGCTTCAGAAATCTCTTTTTCGGTTCGTTTATAGTCTCGATTGACGAGCGCCTCCTTATAGAGGTCTTGATAATTTGCTGACGAGCCGAGAAATCCGAGGATCTCTGATCTAAAATCTTCAGTCACTTCACCTGTTACAGAGTCGACTTTGCCGATGATTTGGGCGATTTCAAGAAGTTTCTCCTCAAGAATCGCATAGACCTTCTCTTCAATGGTTCCTTCAGCTACAAGGCTATAAACCTGAGCTGTCTCGGTCTGGCCATATCGATGAATTCGGCCGATACGCTGTTCCACTGCCATGGGATTCCAGGGCAAATCGTAGTTGAATAAAATACGGCAGACCTGGAGGTTGATACCCTCTCCTCCGGCTGTGGTCGATAGAAGAAATTGAGCACCGTTTTCATCCCAGAAGGATTCACAGGATGCGATCTTATCCTCCAAGGGGCCTCCCTTGAGAATGGCTATTTTTTCAGGAGGGTAATATTTTTCCAGTTCCTTCTGGAGAAAATACAGGGTCTCAAGATACTGGGTAAATATGATCATCTTTTCGTCCCGGTTTTCCCGTCGGAACTGTTCGATAGCACGGATTAAGGTATCAAATTTCCTATCCGCACGGTCGTCTACCAGGTCGATCAGCTCCTTTACCTTTTCTCCCTCATTTGGGATATTGGCTTCAGCTTCGATGACCTCGTCTTCTTTTTCTGTGGCATCCAGTGCCCAATGGGTCACTTCTTCCTCAAATTTTGGCCTTTTCTTTAGACGCTGTTTCAAGCTTGTGATGTAGGCATCAGCCTCAATATAGTCTATCCTGCCCCTGGTGAATGAAAGCAGATCGGCAACCACGCTCCGCATCACCTCTTGATATTCCACAATCTTTGAAGATACCTCTGCCTTGGTCAGTCCTCCATGGAGGCCGCTTTCCAGGGCCATCTGTTTTCTGGCATAAAGCGCAATCAAACGCCTTCGAAGGGCCTGTTTGATGGCCCTCGGGCTGGATGACATGATCTTCTGGAAAGTAGCCATAACAAATCCTACAGCCCGTTGCTGCTTAGTGGTTTTATCCTGTCCGAAACCTGCGGCATCGTATCCTTCTTTGAGGTAATCGGTCAACTTATCGTAGAATCTCTGTTCCCGAATGGAAAGCTGGAATTTCTGTGTGGTGACCTGCCTTCGCATAAAGATTGGGTTTCCCTGGGCATCCGTCACCTCTCTTTTGATTCTCCGGAACATCACCCGACCTAAAAGACCTCTATTCTCTTGCATGGCTTCGGGCGCTTCAAAGAGTTGATCATCTAAGAGTTGAATCAATGACCAGAACTGATAGGCATTCCCTTGATGAGGTGTAGCGGTTAGAAATAGCAGATCTCTCGTCTTTCCCTTTAACCTCTCCGCCAACCGATAATTCTGAGTGATGTCGATCTTTTTCCCATACTTTTTCCGGGTGAGATGATGAGCCTCATCGAAAACAATGAGATCCCAATCCGGCCCTGGGGCCATTTTTTCCAATCTCTGGATTTTTTTGATGGTATCAATTGAAATGATCGCCAGGTTATGCCGTTCCCAGGCAAGAGGGTTTGCATCGGTGAAATCCTGGCCGAAGATGTCAAAATAGATCCGGAAGCAGTCTCTCATCTCGTTTCGCCAGTTTTCAATCAGACCTGCAGGGCAAACGATTAATACCCGCCTTGCGTCTCCTCGTGATAAAAGTTCCCTTATAATCATCCCCACTTCAATGGTCTTTCCAAGACCAACTTCATCCGCAACCAGAAATTTTCGTCTCGTCGCATTTACAACCTGATGCGTTAATAGGATTTGATGGGGAAGAAGGTCTGTCCTACTGTTAGAGAGTTTGCCGCCGGAATTTTCGAGGGGAAACTGGTAGGCTAACTGTTTTAAAAAAAAATCTAAAGGATCGTCGGACTCACCTTTCTGGAATCGCTGTAAGAGATCCGGTACAGGTTCCAGGAGATGTTGGGGAAAAGTCTCAAGAAATCTCTTGCCGTCTTTCTCAAAGACCACGTCGACCAAGTATTCCCCATGTCGCTCCTCTACCCGGAGCACCTCTCCTGATTCAAGCTCCGGCCGATAGATGACCTTAACTTTTGTATGCTCCTTGAGTTTCATCCTGTATCCCAAAGTCATGAGTTAACTTGACAAATTGAACCCTGTGGCGAAGACAGGAAGTCCCCGGATTTCAAGTCTGGTTGGAGTGCCAAAAATAATATCCATGGGGTATTTTCCCATCCGGTATTCCAACCAGAAAGAATCAGCCTTAAAGAGTTTCCCTTTACAGGAAATCTGCACCTCAACCATCTTTCGCTCAAGGGTCGCTGCTGCTGATTGGAGAATTTTATGGATGGCAAGCGAGATCTTCTCCCTATCTTCTGCCAGATACAAAACCTCATCAATACCGACAACTATGAATGAAGACAATCTTGGTATACCTTCGGCTCCACCTCTTAACTCACGTAGAAAGTCGAGAAGGCCGATTTTGATTTCGTTAGGAGCAATGCCCTCCTCCTTGTAAATATTTAGATAACGCTCTTCAAATATCTTATAGCCAGGCATCTCACACCTCGATTAGACTGAGCACCTTGTTAATCGGCTCCCGAAAGGTGGGGTTTTTCTCTCTCATGTATTCAAGCGAAACCCGAATCTGTGGAACGATTGGGCGGAACTCATTCAACCACGGAACGATATTCTCCGAGGCGCCGGCAAGGCCCATTAGATAATGAAGCGCATCAACCAAGGGTATTCTATCGAATTTGGCCTCTTCCATCTCCGGAAAGAGAAACTTCTGGTCTATGGTCTTTCTTGTGCTAAGAAAGAGCTTCTGAAGTTCCTTGTATCTTTCGTCCGGAAGTTTTACCTCATAAGTTCTTCCGCGCTTGGCTCGGCCTTTCCTAATCACGCCTGCCTTAATTAGCACCTCTGGCTCCATGATGCCCCTTGTTGTCTTGTGTACCTCATCACTCTGGATTTCTTTCCGGTCACATAGGCAAGTGAGGTAGACGTAGCTGATTGGGTCAATGTGCTCTAATTCCGATGGGAGTGGACGCTGGGCAGATACAATCTGCTCCACCATCATGCGGATGGCAGTCAGGGCTTCCTGAAGAGGAACCACTTCTCCCTTATAATCAACAATCTGGCCATAATGCCTGCTGTATAACTCAAGGCATTTCCCTATTAAGATGATATTTACGTCTGGCGGTGATAATTTTTCCTTTCTATATCGTCCAGATTCAATCACCTTGATCTCTTCCCGAGCTTTTCGGCGTATCTCCTGACGCACCCCCGCCCAGGATCGCTGTTTCTCCTCACTGAAATTCACCTTTTTCTTACATACATGGATGAGATCATAGGAAATCGCCTGTTTGTCCATGAGATGCAGTGAGCTTTCAGATTCGCTATGGATGGGATAAATGGCCTCGATTACAAAGCCCGCATTGCATAAAGATTCAAGTAGTGATTCCCAAGCGCTTCCTTCGGAATGGTGAAATGTGAAAACCATCAATCCGTCATCAGCGAGATTTTCATTGCATCTTTTCCATACTTCAATAAGTCCATTTTTATAATCCGTAGCCGATTTGCCACGGGTAGGATTCTCGATGATCTCTTCTGCCTTGGGAGTGATCTCAGGAGCAAAGCAAGGATAATTTTTAGAAAGGATCAACCGCAACCAGACGTAGAAGAAATCGGCAAGCTCGGAGTAATTGACATTGCCAGCGTAGGGGGGGTCGGTAATAATCAAGCTCATCTTTTCAGAACAATTCATATTTTGCGAATTGCTACATTGCAAAGAACAGTTATTTTTGTCCCCCATTATAATTTCTTCTGATTGTATGTATTTATTCTTGATATCATCGAATATTTTTCGATCGAATGGTTTGAAATTGAATTCTTTCCCATCAATAACAGCTTCAAAAAGTGAAGAAAACGTGCCCATCCCTATAGATGTGCCCCATACACTATTTTCGCATATTGTAGATTTTGGTTGAAAATCATGCCTTGCGAAAATCTGTCGAATACAATCTCTCTGCCAAATATAAGAACAGAAGTCACTCATATTATTAAGGAGGTTAAAAAACCCACTTAATAGCATCTCCTTCAAGATATGATCTTCTTCCTCTCCGATGGCCTTGAGGAGTGTACTCAGGCAAAGCAACTGCCTTGGGTTAAACATCTGATGCCAGTATTTGTAATGATGAGCAATTAATCCCGATTTAGTTTTTTCCCCAATTGGAATTTCACTTTTGGGGTACGGAAGATCCCCATTCTCTTTTTCCCACCTCTTTTCAGCATCCTGGTACCTTTTTAAGTCAGACGGGGTGATCTTCTTGAAAAACTTCCCATTATTGTCTTTGATATTGCACAGGTGAGAAAATTCTTTTTTCCCCCTCCCCTTCATCCCCTCCCGCCAGGGGAGGGGAGATTGATCGTCTCCATTTCCCGCACATTCAGGGCAGTACCCCTCAATGGCATAGGGCGTGGTTGGAAGAAGTTGGTCTTCAGGAAGTTTCCTAATGGAATTGATGACCTTATCCTTGACCCCACAGGAAGAGCAGATAAAGCTTCCTTTTTCTGAAATATTTCCTTTATGGGGTGAGTAACTTTTTGAGCATACCGGGCAGGTGGCTTCATCCGGAAGTGTTCCCCGGTATTGCCATACTGAGCTGCAATGGGGACAGAGAAGAACTGCTAATGGGACTTTCTTCTTTTCCTTTTTGACCGTATTGACCGGTCCCACCATGATTGTCTTAGAACACCATGGGCACTTTGCATTTTTCTCAATCGGATTATAACGAGCCCAGCGTTTGTTGCTTCTTCTGTCTCCGGACGCATCCCTCGGGTTGTTGACCATCAGGGATTCTTCAGAGATGAGTGATGCTCTCCCTATATCGAGGTCGAATTCCTTGCTGCAAGAATTACATTTGTAATCTGGAAGGTAACGAACAGTTGGGGATTTCATAGCGATGATGTAGTCGGAAAACAGAGGCACAGGTTTCCGGCAAGTAGAAATCGTACAGATGGCTGACTTAACCCAGAAGGTGTAAATAATATCGGCTTCTTCTCTTCCTGCTCCACAGCAGGGGCACTCGGTCTTGTAATGACTCAGAAGTTCTTGCTTTAATGTTTTTCCGGTTGAGGTAGGTCTTTTTTCCAGCCTCTTGAAAGCCGCTTTTAAGTCTTCAATATTCACAGGTTCAACTTCGGTTTTTACAATGAACCACGCCACGGGATTGAGATCGATGCCGGTGACGTGGCATCCCAGGCGAAGCGCTTCAACTACTGTCGTGCCTCCTCCCATAAAAGGGTCAAGGATTCTAACCCCATTGGTATCGGGATCATGGGTGTGGTCTTTATAAAACTCGTCCATGATATCGGTCCCGGCAGGCTTCATGGCCCCGAGGAGGATAGCCCTGAAGACACAGGAAGCTCTTCGGGCAAACCATTTGTGCATCTGGTAGATAGGTTTGAAGGCATTCCTCTCAGGAATGGCAAGGCGGTTAATTTCAACAATGGGAAAACTCTCTTCAATTGCTCTTTTTGAATTTTCCATGATAAGAGATGTCCCCCTCACCTTCATCCTCTCCCCCGGGGGAGAGGAAACCTAATTTTTCCCCTCGCCCCCTTGGGGAGAAGGATGGGTGAGGGTTAGAAATGAATCACCCTAAAACTTTTCTTTTGACCATTGACGATGATGCATTTCAGTTTGAGGATGATTCATTT
>Ga0315284_10009646_pt1 | contig 13759 bp, 7 predicted proteins | sample YL17G09_16_MG_FD_203696 | JGI IMG/M metagenome (GOLD analysis project Ga0315284, IMG submission 203696) | Sediment microbial communities from Yellowstone Lake, YNP, Wyoming, USA - YL17G09_16 | ecosystem: Environmental > Aquatic > Freshwater > Lake > Sediment | place: USA: Wyoming | collected...
CACGCGGCGCGGGCAGGGGAGGAGGACGAGGAAGGCGCGGGTGCCGCTGCTGCCTCGCCTGCTCGCCCAGGCGGCCGGGCCGCGGCCGCCCTCGCCCGCCTCACCCGGCGCACCCCGCCACCGGCCGTGCCCGTGCTTGCGGGGGAGGCCAGCGACCGCCCTCCGCTTCCACCCTCCTCCCCCCTCCCCCCTCCTCCCACACCGGGCGCTGAGGAGGCCGCCTTCTGGCTGCTGACGGGGCTGGCGGGCGAGGGCGGCCTCCTGTACGCGGGCCTGTACGGGTCCGACCTGGCGGGCGCGCACGTGGAAATGCGGGCGCTGGGGTCGCTGGCGGCCCTGAAACTGCCCAAGCTGGCCGCCCACCTGACCGCGCTGGGCGTGGACATGACGTTGCTGGCGACGGACTGGGTCCTGTGCCTGTACGCGACCTCCCTGCCGCCCACCACCGCCGTCCGCGTCTGGGACGCCCTCTTCGTGGAAGGCCCCAAAGTCCTGTTCCGGGTCGGCCTGGCCCTGCTCAGCCGGTCCAAGGCCGGCCTCTTAGCTGCCCGGTCGCCTGCGGACGCCCTGCGCGTCGCTCGGGCGCAGGCGGCCGGCAGCTGGGACGCGGACGGGCTGCTGAAGACAGCCTTTGAGGGGATCGGGTCCCTGCCCATGGCCCGCGTGGACGCGTTGCGGGCGGGCAAGCAGGCGGCGGTGGACGCGGAGCTGGCGGCCCGGGCGGCCAGCCGGCGGTTCGCGGCGGCGGCCCGGGCGACGGCGGCGGCGGAGGCGGCGGGGCGGGAGCGGTGTTAGAAGGGTGTGCAAAGACTGTCCGTCTCCAGCAGGTTGGAGAGAAAGAAAGAACACACACCACGGTCTGCTGCTCCCGTCGCGCCCCCACACACAGCCCCACACGTGTCCCCTTTCCACTCACCCGGGCGTGTAGAGCACTGTCTCATCTCTCCGCCACATAACATCAACAACAAAAAACATGCTGCGCCCCGCTGTCGCCCGGTGGCGGGTGACCCGCGAAGGCTTTGGCCTGGCCGCAGCGGCGACGGCGGCCGCCGTCGCTGCATCCTCCACCTCCACCTCCTGCGAGCCGGCCTCCTCCTCCGCCGCGGGCTTTGACCCGGAGGCCCTTGAGCGCGGGGCCAAAGCCCTGCGTGAGATCAACAAGAGCCCCAACGCGAAGCAGGTATGAGGAGGAGACGAGGGGGAGAGAGCGCTTTTTGTTTTTTTTCCGGTTGCGCGCCGCGCTGGCCGATGTGGTTTCTAGCCGTCGTTCTCGGGGGTGACGCGCTTGCCTTCAAGGTCAGCGTCCATCCTCGCCTGTGCCGCTGGGTGTTTGGATACAGCGATCATCCCTGGACCCACAGACGCTCGTGAATGTGCGGGCCACGGCGCGGGGCGTGCGGTGCGTGGCACGGCACGTCTTTTCTCTTTCTCACCCTCTTGGGCTCTCGCCAGCGCCCCTCAACCTCCATGATCAAAAACCCTCTCACACGGACACCAAACACACGCACACTCACTCCTTTTTCCCTCTCTCCTCTCTCTCTCTCTCTCTCTCTCTCCACGCTCCACTAGGTCATCGACCTGGCCAAAGCCCAGGAGACCACCAAGGCCGCGGAAGCCAAAGCGAAAGCCGCGGAGTATGAGGCGTACGCGAAGCAAGCATCGGTTGAGGCGGAGCGCGTGCGCGCGGAGGAGACGCGCAAGACCTTGCAGGCCGACGCGGCGGCCAAGGCCCAGCTGTCCCAGTACAATGATGAACTGGCTCGTAAGCGGGTGGAGTTGGAGCACGAGCGGGCCCGGTCCCGGAACGCCGAGCTGGTCGTCCTCCAGGAGGAGGGCGTGCGCCGGGCGGAAGCCGAGAAGGCGCGCACGGCCGCCGCCATTGAAGCCGAACGCCGGGCGACGGAGCAGTACCGGGCTGAGCTGGAGGGCAAAGTCGCCCGGGCGCGCGCTCTGGCCGAAGCGGACGGCCGCATCAAGGAAGGGCGGGCGAATGAGGACGTCGCCACGCGCGCCCTGCGGTTGCGCCTGGGCGAGGAGCGGGACAAGGCGCTCGCCTCCATTTCCGCCGTCTTTGACCGCCTGGGCGCGGGCGGGGCGGCCCTGCTGGAGGACAAGGCCAAGCTGAGCGCGCTCGTCGCGGGCACCACCGCCCTCGCCCTGGGCGTCTACACCGCCCGGGAGGGGACGCGGGTGGCCGGGCGGGTGCTGGACGCGTGGCTGGGCACGCCCGCCCTGGTAAGGGAGACGTCGCGCTCCTCCTGGTGGAGGCGCGGGTCGGCCCGGGCGACGCCGCCGGCCGGGTCGGACGCTGCCGCGGCCGCAGCCACCCGCGGCTTCGCCGACATCATTCTGCCGCCCTCCCTGGGCGAGCGCGTGCGGGGCCTGGCGGCCTCGACCGCGACCGCGCGCGCGCACGGCGCCCCCTTCCGCCACGCCCTCTTCCACGGCCCGCCAGGGACGGGGAAGTCGCTGGCCGCGGCCCGCCTGGCCCGCACGGCTGGCCTGGACTACGCAATCTTGTCAGGCGGCGACGTCGGGCCCTTGGGCCACGCGGCCGCCCCGAAACTGCATGCCCTGTTTGACTGGGCGGAGGCCTCCCCGCGCGGCCTGCTCCTCTTCATCGACGAGGCCGACGCCTTCCTGGGGCGCCGCCACGCCGGCATGGGCGAGGACTTGCGGGGGGCCCTGAATGCCTGCCTCTTCCGGACGGGCGCGCCCTCGAACGCCTTCTCCCTGGTCCTGGCCACCAACCGGCCGTCCGACCTCGACCCGGCCATCCTGGACCGCATGGACGAGGCGATCCTGTTCCCCCTGCCGGGCGCGCCCGAGCGGGAGGCCATCCTGCGCCTCTACCTGGCCCGCTACCTGGGGTGGACACCGTCGGCGGGCGCCCCCATCCCGGGCGGCGGGCCGGGCGGTGGGGCGCCCCCGCGGTCGTGGGGCGCCCTGTTGAGGGGGCACAAGGCCCGCCCGGACCCCATCACCCTGGTCTGCCTGGCTGACGCCGACGTGTCCGCCGCGGCGGCGGCCACCGTCGGCTTCTCCGGGCGGGAGCTGGCCAAGCTGGCGTCCGCGGTCCAGGCGGCGGCGTACGGGACGCCCGGCGCGACGCTGACGGCGGCCGCGTTCAAGGCGGTCGTGGCCGCCAAGGTTGCCGAGCACGGAGAGCGCAGGGCGTTTGCGGGCGGGGCGGTTGGAGGGGGGGGGCCGGCGATGGCGGCGGGGGTGTGACATGTGGATCGAGGGGGGAGAGACAAGGGATGTGTGATGTGCTGGTCGTTGCTGGTCGGCCTTGCTCTCTCTCTTTTTGTCCCGCGGCGGCCGGGCGGGGCGGGGGCGAGTGGAAATGAGAGAAGAAGGTCAACTCGGGCCGCGCGCGTCGGCAGCGCTGTTCCACACCTCGCTTCGGCGTTTCTCCTTCTTGCCGCCTCCGCTCCCTCTTTTCAATCCGCTTTCAGTCACAGGGCGAGGACGTCCCCCCTGAGCTTGGCATTAGGGTATCGCTCCACGCGCACCTCCCCCTCCTATATATAAAAAAGAATGCTGCCCTCCGCGCTGTTCGGCCGCCCGACGGCCGCCGTCCGGTGCGTTTTTTTTTTGAGAGAGAGGTCGCGCCCCCGATTGCGGGGCGGCTGCCCGGCCAGCCCGGCCCCGCACCACCGGCCCTTGTCAGAGGATGGCCAGGGCACTACACGCCTGGCCCGGCCGATGAGCGAGAAAGCTGGCAGTGCCTGGGGCTGCCGTCTCTCTTGCGCGCACCCCCCATCGGCGTCTGTTGACGTGCGGCGTTTTTCCCTCTCCAACCCGCCGCCCTCACCACCCCTCCCTCGTCCCTCTCTCATGCAATCAACAGGCCGTCCCACGCGCATCGCACCCAGCGCACCGCCCTGGTCGTCCGGGCGGGCCCCCAGGGCAGGCGCCCCCGGGATGGTGAGTTGATTTTGAAGAGCGCTCGTTCGACCTGATGCGAGCGAGCGAGCAAGCAGCGCGCGCCTCGCTCTTGCTCACTCAAACTCTCCACCCACACCCTTCAGGCCCTCCTCCCTCCTCCCCGCGCCGGGCCCAGGCCCCGGATGCGCCCCGGTCGACCGCATCGACGGAAGCGGTGAGAATTGATGGAGAGAGATGGAGAGATGGCGCGCCCCCCCCTCTCCATCCATCTCATTTTCAACCTCACGCCCCCCCGCTCACTCCTCCTCTCACTTCAGCCCCCCGCCGACACCACCCCGCAAGCCGCCCTGACCGCCCGCCCGGGCGTCGTCCAGCTGTACCGGTCGCCCGCCCTGACGCCCGCCGCGTGCGATGCCCTGGCTGCCCGCGCCCGGGCGGCGGGCTTGGGCGACGTGGTGCGTGTGGACGCGGAGGCCGTCTACAACGTGTCCCTCGCCGCCCCGCTCCCGCCCGCCTCCGCGGAGACGCTGGCCTGGCTGCTGGCCGAGACGTACGAGCCGGAGAAGCTGAGCGCCAGCCCGCGGCTGGTGGCGGGCGGCGGCGGCAAGGGCGCGACGGTCGTCGAGGTCGGGCCCCGCCTCTCCTTCCAGTCCGCCTGGTCCACCAACGCCGTCTCCGTCTGCGCATCCGCGGGCCTGGCCCCGCCTGTCACCCGGGTTGAGCGGTCCCGCCGGTACGCGGTGACGCTGGGCAGTGGCGAGGCGCTGTCCCCCGCCCAGGCGACCACGTTCGCGGCCCTCGTCCACGACCGCATGACCGAACAGGTCTACCCCGCGCCGCTCGCCTCCTTTGACCCGCCGGACGCCCGGGCGCCGCCACAGCCCCGCACCATCCCGCTGTTGGAGGAGGGCGCGGCCGCCCTGGCGGCCATCGACGCGGAGCTGGGCCTGGCCTTTGACCCCCAGGACACCGCCTTTTACCTGGACCTGTTCATCAAAAAGTTGAAGCGCAACCCGACGGATGTCGAGCTGTTCGACCTCGCCCAGTCCAATTCCGAGCACTCCCGCCACTGGTTTTTCGGGGCCAACCTGGTGCTGGACGGGCGGCCCGTGTCGGAGACGCTGATGCAGGTCGTGAAGGCGCCCCTGAAGGCCAACCCGGCCAACTCGGTCATCGGGTTCCATGACAACTCCTCCGCCATCCGGGGCGGGCGCGTGCGCCCCATCCTGCCGCTCGCCCCCGGCGGCCCGTCCGCCCTGGCCCCCACCCCCCGGGACTGGGACATCCTGCTGACGGCGGAGACCCACAACTTCCCCTGCGCGGTCGCGCCCTACCCGGGCGCCGAGACGGGCGCGGGCGGCCGCATCCGGGACACGCACGCCACGGGCATCGGCTCCATGATGGGCGCCGCGACGGCCGGCTACTGCGTCGGCAACCTGGGCCTGTCCGAAGCGGAGGGCGCGGGTGGCGGTGCCGGCGGGAAGGGCGCGTCGGCCGGCCCCACCCTGTTTGCGTCCACGGCCGACCCGGCCGCGCCGGCCCACCCCTGGGAGGATGGGGCGTGGCCCTACCCGCCCAACCTGGCGCCGCCCCTCCAAATCCTCATCGACGCCTCCAACGGCGCCTCCGACTACGGCAACAAGTTCGGGGAGCCCCTGATCGCGGGCTACACGCGCACGTTCGGGCTGCGCACGCCGGACGGGGAGCGCCGGGAATGGATCAAGCCCATCATGTTCAGCGCTGGCCTGGGGCAGATCGACCACGGCCACCTGGCGAAAGCCGACCCGGAGATCGGGTGGCTGGTCGTCAAGATCGGGGGCCCCGCCTACCGCATCGGCATGGGCGGCGGGGCCGCGTCGTCCGTGCCCTCCGGCGGCGGCGACCGGAAGGCCGACCTGGACTTTGACGCGGTCCAGCGGGGCGACGCTGAGATGGCCCAAAAGCTGTGGCGGGTCGTCCGGGCGTGCGTCGAGCTCGGCCCTGCCAACCCCATCCGGTCCATCCACGACCAGGGCGCGGGCGGCAACTGCAACGTCGTCAAGGAGATCATCTACCCGCTGGGCGCGTCCATCGACATCCGGGCCGTCTCCCTGGGCGACGCGAGCATGAGCGTGCTGGAGATCTGGGGCGCCGAATACCAGGAAAACGATTGCCTGCTCATCGCGCCCGCCGACGCGCCCCTGCTGTCCTCCATCTGCGAGCGGGAGCGGTGCCTGATGCAGGTCATCGGGACGATCGACGGCAAGGGGCGGGTGACGGTCGTGGACTCGGCCGCGCCCCCCGGTTCGCCGCCCCCCGTCGACCTGGACCTGTCGCTCGTCCTGGGCGACATGCCGCCCAAGACCTTTGAGTTCAAGGCCCGCCCGCCCGGGTCGGGGCGGGGCCTGGCGCCGGTCTCCCTGCCCGCCGGCACCACCCCCCGGTCCGCCCTGTCCCGGGTCCTGCGCCTGCCGGCCGTGTGCTCGAAACGCTTCCTGACGACCAAGGTCGACCGGAGTGTGACGGGCCTGGTCGCCCAGCAACAGTGCGTCGGCCCGCTCCAGCTGCCCCTCGCCGACGTCGCCGTCCTGGCCCAGGCCCACACCGGCACCGTCGGCGCGGCGACGTCCATCGGGGAGCAGCCCCTCAAGGGCCTGGCCGACCCGGCGGCCATGGCCCGCCTGGCGCTGGCGGAGGCGCTCACCAACCTGGTCTGGGCGCCCGTCTCGTCGCTGGCGGACGTGAAGGCCTCCGTCAACTGGATGTACGCCGCCAAAATGGGCGGGGAGGGTGCCGACATGTGGAGCGCCGCCACCGCCCTGCGCGACGGCATGCTGGCCCTGGGCCTGGCGTGCGACGGCGGCAAGGACTCCCTGTCGATGGCGGCCGCGACGCCAGACGGGGAGACGGTCATGGCGCCCGGCAACCTGGTCGTCTCTGCGTACGTCGCCTGCCCGGACATCACGGCCGTCGCCACGCCCGACCTCAAGCTGCCCGGCGCCGGCGTGCTCGTCCACGTCGACATCGGCGGCGGCGGGTCCGCCCGCCGCCGCCTGGGCGGGAGCGCCCTGGCGCACGCGTTTGGCCAGGTCGGGTGCACGCCGCCCGACGTCGACATCCCCCTGCTGGGCGCGGCCTTTGAGACCACGCAGGCCCTCCTCACGGGCGGCCTCATCTCGGCCGGCCACGACATCTCCGATGGCGGCCTGCTGACGGCCGTCCTGGAGATGGCCTTCGCCGGCAACACGGGCGTGGACGTCTGCCTGGAGGCGCCCGCGGACGGGAGCGGGAGCATGGGGGCCCTGTTTGCGGAGGAGGTCGGCCTCGTCCTCGAGGTCGGCCCGGCCGCGCTGGAGCCCGTCCTGGCCGCCTACAAGGCCGCCGGCGTCCCCGCCTCCCGCATCGGGGCCACCTCCTCCAGCCGGGGCGTGGCCGTGCGCGTCGGCCCGGACACCATCATCGGCGGCGAGGACGTGGGCGCCCTGCGGGATGAGTGGGAGGAGACGGCCTTCCGCCTGGACGCCCGCCAGGCGGCGCCGGCCGCGGTCGCCGAGGAGCGGGCCGGCCTGACCCGGCGCCCGGCGCCGTCCTGGCGCCTGCCCTACACGCCGGCCTTCACGCCGGCCCGGCCTGCCAATGCCCCGCCCGCCGCCCGGGTGGCCGTCCTGCGCGAGGAGGGCTCCAACGGGGACCGCGAGATGGCGGCCGCCCTGGCCGCGGCGGGCCTGGAGCCGTGGGACGTGACGATGTCCGACCTCGCGGCCGGGCGGGCGGACTTGGGCGCCTTCCGGGGCCTCGTCTTTGTGGGCGGCTTCTCCTACGCCGACGTCCTGGACTCGGCCAAGGGCTGGGCGGGCGCGATCCGGGGGTCGCCCTCCCTGGCCTCAGCCTTCGCGGCCTTCCGCGCCCGCCCCGACACCTGGTCCCTGGGCGTGTGCAATGGGTGCCAACTGATGGCCCTGCTGGGGTGGGTGCCCGGGAGCGCCGACCCGGGCGCGTCGTCCCTGCCCCAGCCGCCCTCCACCGCCCAGCCCCGGTTCACGCACAACGCTTCGGGGCGGTTCGAGTCCCGGTGGGCCCAGGTCACGGTCCTGGACTCGCCGGCCATCCTGCTGGACGGCATGGCGGGCGCGACGGTCGGCGTGTGGTGCGCGCACGGGGAGGGGCGGGCCACCTTCCCCAGCCCGGCGGTCGAGGCGGCCGTCCTGGCGGGCGGCCTCGCCCCGATCCGGTACGCCGACGCCTCCGGCTCCGTCACGACCGCCTACCCGGCCAACCCCAACGGCTCCCCGCACGGCATCGCCGCCCTCTGCTCGCCGGACGGCCGCCACCTGGCGATGATGCCCCACCCGGAGCGCTGCTTCCTGGGGTGGCAGTGCCCCTGGGTGCCCGCGGGGTCTGGCGTGGAGGCCGCTGGGGCGGGGCCCTGGCTGAAGCTGTTCCAGAATGCGGCGGCCTGGTGTGCCAAGGAGGCGTGAGGAGGGGGAGAGAGAGAAAAATTGGGTGGGACGGTGAGAGATGGGATGGATGGGATGGGAGAAGACGAGAGCATGGAAAAAAAGAAGAGGGCGACTCCACACACTCTTTTGCGGCGGTGCGCGCGGTCCCACGACACAGCACCCTCCCCTGCCCCACCAGCGCATGCCGCCACCCTCTACCTGCCTTGGCCGGCCCCAGGTGGTGGGCGTGCCGCGTCTACGTTTGCCGGCACCGAGCCTGGCGGCCCCCCCCCGCCGGCGCTCGCACGCGCAAATGCCGCCGCCGCCACCCCGCCGCCCCGTCGCGGCGGCCGTCGCCACGCCCACCCGCCCACCAACCCTGTCCGCGGTGGACGAGTCGGGTCGGCTGACCCTGTCCAACGTGCGGCGGGCCCTGATCCGGCAGGAGGACACCATCGTGTTTTGCCTGATTGAGCGGGCGCAGGTAAAAGGGAGACAAAGGGAGGCGAATTGAACGGGGTTTTTGTGCGTTGGAAGGTGCGGCTGACTGCATGGGTGGGTACTATGGAGGCAGGTTTGCATCCTGGAGGGCGCAGAATGGGAAAAGGGGGAGCAGGGAAAATCGGTGGCGCGCGATGAGAGAGGAGGGGAGACCCGACCCCCCGACCGGCGGCTAGCTGGCTCTCAACCTCATCTCATTTTTTTTTCACATTTCACAGTTTGCCCGCAACGCGCCCGTCTACACGCCGGGCGCCGTCCCCACACCGCCCGCAGCCAACGCGACCTCGCCCCCACCCTCTCTGCTGGAATACCTCCTGCGCGCCACGGAGGCCGCCCACGGGTCGGTGCGGCGGTACACGTCGCCCGACGAGGTTGCCTTCCACCCAGCCTCGGTCCCGGCCCCGCTCCTCCCGCCCCTCGCCTACCCGCCCGTCCTGGACGCCGCCGCCTCCGCGTCCCTCAACCTGAATGACCAGGTCCTGGCCGCCTACCTGGGCGTCTGCTTGCCCGCCCTGGCGGCGCCCGGCGACGACGGGAACTACGGGTCCGCGGCCGTCGCAGACGTCGCCGCCCTGCAAGCCCTCTCCAAGCGCGTCCACTACGGCCAGTTCGTCGCGGAAGCCAAATTCCGGGCCGACCCGGCGGGCTATGCCGCGCTGGCCCAGGCACACGACCGGGCGGGCATTTATGACCGCCTGACGGATGCCGGCGTGGAGGCGGCCGTCCTGGCGCGCGTTAGGGCGAAGGCCGCGGCGTTTGGCGCGGACGTTGACCCGGAGGCGGACACCGGCGGGCCGCCCGCGGACTCTTCCAGCCCGAAAGTGGACCCCGCCGCGGTGGCGGGGCTGTACGCGGACGTGGTGCTGCCGCTGACGAAGGAGGTGCAGGTCCGGTACCTGCTGACGCGGGGGCTGGCATGGGATGGATGACGATGTGATGATGAGATGATTGGGGAGGAATGGATGGGAGAGGAATGGAGAGAGAGAGCAGGCAGATTTGGGAAAAGAGAGAGAGAAAGTGAGTGCGCGTCAGCGGTTTGGTGATTGCTGTGCGTGAGCTTGTGCGTTGGTGTGATTGATTCTTTTGTCTTATGTTGATCGGACGCACACTGGAGGTCGGGGTGAGAGGAGGAGCGTCGGGCGACCTTCTCTCGCACTCCTCATTATTTTTCTTGCGGCGCGTCTCACACAGCTGCTGTGAGCCGAGCCCCTTTCCCTCGGCGGCCCAGCTAGAGATTGCACGCCTTACTCTCTGCTCGCAGCGCGAACTGTATTGTGCTGGGCAGCGTTCCCGCTCTTCGCCGCACACAAAGCCGACACTCGCATTCCGCGGCGTGTCGGGCCGCCGTTTGTCTTCTCGCGTTCACACACACATTCCTCACCACCATGCGCCAGCTCAAGTACCATGAGCAGAAGCTGCTCAAGAAAGTGGACTTCCTGCAGTGGAAGCGGGAGCACAACCTGCGGGAGCTGCAGGTAGGAAAAGGATGGGGAGACGAGAGGCGGCGGCGGCGGCGGCTGGCCCTCGCGCCCTCGCTCGCTCAACTCATCAACCCTTCTCCTCACCCATCTCTCCTCCTCTCCTACAGGTCATGCGGCGGTACCACATCCAGGGCCGGGACGACTACGCCGCGTACAACCGCCTGGTCGGCCTGGTCACCAAGCTGGCGTCCACCCTGAAGAAGCTGCCGCCGGCCGACCCGGAACGCATTGAACTGACCGACGCGCTGTTGGGCCGCCTGTACGATTTGGGCACCATCCCGGCCAAGCGCTCCCTGGCCGACGTGGCCGCCCTGTCCACCTCCGCCCTCGCCCGGCGCCGCCTGGCCATCGTCATGGTGCGCCTGCGCATGGCGGACACGCCCAAAGCCGCGGCCGCCTTCGTGGAGGCGGGGCACGTGCGGGTGGGGCCGACGCCCGTGACCGACCCAGCCTTCCATGTGTCCCGGTCTGCCGAGGATTGGGTGACGTGGACCGACACTAGCGGCATCAAGAGGAAGGTGGCGGCGTACAATGACGCGGTCGACGATTTCGACCTGCTGGAGGCGTGACAGATTTGTGGAAGAGAGAGAGAGCAGCAGCGGTGTGTGTGTGCGTGTAGAATCCGCGAAACAACTAAAAAAAAAAAAAAACTCATCAATATTGTTTTTGTTGTTTGCATCACCAGTTTGCGCCTCTAACCCACTCTCAACTCGACACCCAGTCCGCGAGCAGGATGGCGACCGCCGCGATGACCAGCGCGTAAAAGGTCCACCGCCGCCCGCCCGCCCCCGCCGCGACGGCCTTGCGCAGGGAGGCGTTGCCCCGGCCCACGCGCTCCACCGCGGCCAGCGCGTCGGTGTAGAGCCCCTCGATCGTCGCCGCCTGCGACGCGACCTGGGCCGAGAAGGCCTGGGACAGGGCGGCCACCTCGCGGGCGGTGGCTTCCGCGCGGGCGACGTCCGTGCCCAGGGAGTGGAGCTCGGCAAAGAGGGCGGCCGAGTCGTGGGCCAGGGCCTGTTGTTCTTGTTGTCGCCGCTGCTGCTGGTGGGGAGAGGTGGTGGTGGATGGGAGGGGCGGCCCGGCCGTGCCCGCCCCTCCTGCCGCTGCCGCCGCCCGCGCCGCCGCGATCAGGCCGGCCGCGTCTGCCTTGGCAGCCGCGACTGCGGAGCCTGGGCGGTGAGGAGAGGGCTGGGGCGGTGGTGGCTGGCGTGGCGGCGGCGAGGCGGCACCGCCACCACCACCACCCCTGGCAGCGGCTGCGGCCGCCGCCCCTCGCAACCGGGCCTCCCCAGCCGCCCGGGCGGCGGCGGCGGCGCCGTACCGGGCCGCCCGGGCCCGGTCAAACACGCCCGACACGCCCGCCAAGCGTTCGGCCAAGATCAGGGCCACGCCGTGGCGGTGGGCGGTGATGGTGGCGGAAGGGGAGGAGGTCGAGGCCGACGCGCCGCCCCGCCCACCCCCTGCCGCTGCCGCCCGCTCCAGCGCCGCGACGTGCCCGTTGCACGCCCGCACGAAGCCGCCCGCCTCCGCTTCGATGCGGTCCCGTTCCGCTTCCGACACGGCCCCCCCGGACGTGGCGTAGTCGGCCCGGGTCGCTCGGATAAAGGTGGCCAGGGCCGCGATGGAGCGAGACTGTGATGGCGAAAATGATGGAGAAAAAAAAAAAAAAAAATAATGAGGGACGCTGATGGAGCGACGGACGAGACGCGCGCACGCATGGCGTCCCCTCTCTCTCTCTCTCCCATGTTAACTCACCACCTCTGCGGCGGCGCCCGCGAAGTCGGAGGGCGGGCCCGCGGCCCGGGCGGCGGCCCGGGCGGCGTCGAGGGCGGACTGAGGTGGTGGAGAAGAGAGGGAGCGGGTTGAAAAAAAAGAAAAAAACAGAGGTGAAAGAACGGCCTTGAGGGGGCCTGCCAGGGCGGGAATCACTTTCCGCTGAGGAGTATGCAAACCTGCCGCCATGACGGACAGGCCAGAGGGTCAGAGCTGGGCGTGCTCGCTCGCAGCAGGGGGGCGAAAGAGCGTGTGAGCGTGCTCCAATGCACTTCATTTTTTTCTTTCTCCATACCTGCGGCACGCCCGCCCCTCTTGCGGCGGCCGCCACGGCGTCTAGGTAGGCCGGGATCAGGTCCAGAAGGGGGGAGGGAGCGAGGGTGAGGGTGGCCATTGTGTGTGGAGGGAGAGAGAGAGAGGGAGGGCCCCCGCAGCCCCCCCGCGGTTTTGAGAAAGTGAAGAAAACTGGCGGGGGTTTGCCCACTCCCAAATACTCTCAAATACCGCAGACTGCCGCGACGGCGTCCCCCTTCCCTCGCACACACACCCTCGACCCACCTCTCCCCACCCACACACATCCCGCCCCCTGCAAAACCCACACTCCCGGCAAGAGCTGGCCCTCGGGTGTAAAGCGCCGCCCAAGAATGACGGCCCCGCCCCTCTGCACTGAGCGGGCATGCAGCGACGGCGACGGCGCGCCCTCTAGTAAAAGTAAAGCGGCGGCGGCGCTCCTGCCGCTGCCGCCCGTGCCCTGCCCGGGCGAGGCGCCCACCACGTCCCGGCACGCGCACGTCAGCAGCTCCAGCGAGGTGGAGGCGGGCAGGTGAGGATTGTGGGAGGGCGGTTCGAGAGAGGGAGGCGCGCGCCAGCGAGGCTGCCCTCCCATCTTGGCTCGCGCGGACCGGCCTGTTGGGCCTGTTTTTTTTTTCCACGCACCCTAACCTAACCTAACCTCTCTTCTCCATCATCCGCGTCCATCCCCCCCCACCCCCCCACCCCTCACACAGCCCGCCACCGCCCACCACCACGGCGCCGCCGACGGCAAAAGCGTCGCCCTTCGCCGCCGCCGCCGCCGCCGCCTCGCCCTGCGACGACGGCAGCGAGGCGGGGGCGGCGGAGGCCGGGGACAGGGCAGCTGCCGCGCCCTTCCCTAGTACCAAGGCTGTCCGCTTTTCTGACGCGGGCGGGGGGGGTGGCGGGCCCGCCCCGCCGCCGCCCCGCGCCCCGCCGCGCGCCTCGTCCCGCCCCGCCGCGCCCACGCCCGCCCTCACCCGGTCCGGCGGGTCCACCTGCCTCGCCGCCCCGCACTGGTGCGCGGTGTGCGGGGTGGCGGCCACGTCGGCCGCCAACCTTGTCGACCACGCTCGCGGGCGGCGCCACGCCCGCCGCCTGGAGTGGCTGCGGTGCGGCGGGGGCGCGGGGGCGGGGCCGGACAGGCGGGGCGGGGATGTGAGCGAGGCGGCGGGCGCGGCGGCGGGCTCAGGGACGGTGACGGGCGCCCCCTCCTCGCCCGCCCCCATGCCCGCCTCCCTCCGCCTCCTCACGCCAGCCACCCGCCTGCGCCGGGGCGACTCCCGCACCGGCTCCGGCCGCCCGCTGGTCGGCGAGCTGGGGTCCACCATGGCCCCCGACGCGGAGACGGGCGTGTACGGCCCCTCCTTCCCCCTGGTCAGGATCGGGTCGGTCCTTCTGCCG
>Ga0315284_10009647_pt1 | contig 13759 bp, 9 predicted proteins | sample YL17G09_16_MG_FD_203696 | JGI IMG/M metagenome (GOLD analysis project Ga0315284, IMG submission 203696) | Sediment microbial communities from Yellowstone Lake, YNP, Wyoming, USA - YL17G09_16 | ecosystem: Environmental > Aquatic > Freshwater > Lake > Sediment | place: USA: Wyoming | collected...
TATCGCTCACCCGCGAGGTCGCCTTTTCTTTCTCCTCGGGCGTGCCGAACGGGCCCTCCAGCTGCTCCGCGATCTCCTCGAGGGTCGGCTCGCGGCCGTACTCCTGGAGCAGTTGGCGCGAGACCTTGATGAGCTTGTTGATGGTCTCGACCATGTGCACCGGGATGCGGATGGTGCGCCCCTGGTCGGCGATGGCGCGCGTGATGGCCTGGCGGATCCACCACGTCGCGTAGGTGCTGAACTTGAAGCGCTTGCGGTAATCGAACTTCTCGACGGCGCGGATGAGGCCGATGTTTCCTTCCTGGATCAGGTCGAGGAAGGACATGCCGCGGCCGCTGTACTTCTTGGCGATGCTCACCACGAGGCGCCGGTTGGCCTCGATCAGTCGCTGCTTGGCCCCCTCGCCCTCGGCCATGATCGCGGCGGCCCACGCCGAGATTGGTGCGAGCTCCTTCTCCGCCACGCCTGAGGTCTCGGCGACCTCGTCCGGCAGCGGTTCGCGGTTCAGCTTGCGCCGCAGCCGTTGCCGCCCTCCCACGATTCGCAGCACTTTGCGCAAGTAGCGCTCTGACTTGTCCAGGATAGCTTCCGCGTCATAGCGCCGTGGGTCGAGCTCTTCCTTGCCGATCTCGTCCTCGGTACGCGAGGCAAGGCGAAACTCGTCCCACACCTTCCGTGCGAACAGAGCGTCGCGAACCTTCTTGAGCGTGAGCTCGCGCAGGACTTTCTCGTACATCAGGTGGCGCCTGCGGCTCTCGTTGAGACCGCGCTGCACTTCGGCACGGGTGAGGCGGCCGCCGCCTTCCTCGGTGCGCGCGTACTCCCGCAGCAGCACCGCCTGCCGCGCTCCGACCTCGCGCAGCCGCTGCTGCAGCATCGCCTTGAACGCCTCCAGCGCGTGATCCGGCGTCGGGTCCTCCGGCGGCTCGCGCATGCTCAGGCGCTTCAACGCCTCCTCCAGGAACTCGATCCGCTGCCGCATCACCTTATCGGTCACCTGGCCGATGGCCTCGACGCTCTCGTGCAACTTCGGCTCTCGGCCCAGGTACTGCGTGCTGTAATCCCATACCCGCTGGATCCGCCCGAGCAGCGTCGCGCACTCGAGCTTCTTCGCCAGCTCGATCTCTTCTTTGGACGAAAGCAGCGGCACGCGCCCGATCTCGCGCAGGTACATGCGCACCGAATCATCGGGCGGCACGCCCTCGGTCGGCTCCTCCTCGCGCGCCGCGTCGCGCACCCGCGGCGGACGCGGCTCCTCCGGCGATGGGATCTCCTGCACCCGTTCGACAACCTGGATCCCCTCATCTGCCATGGTCTGCAAAATCAGGTCGATCTGATCCGGCTCCACGTCGTCGGCAAGCGAGTCGTTGATCTCCTCGTAGGTGAGGACGCCGCCGCGCTTGCGGCCTTGCTCCAGCAGTTTCTGGACCTCTTCAGTTGCCCGCAGGTCCACTTCAGCCATCAATGGTAACCCCCGCTCCTCTTCGCCCTCTGCCTCCTATTTTCCCGCCACCCCACTGTAACTATCCCGTAGCCGCGTTGTCGTCATCCTACAATGCGCGATCTTGTCGCGTTTCTTGTCGCCTCTTGGTGCCCTGGGCGCACCCGGCATGCGCCCAATCGCAGCGCCCCTGCGCCGGCGCCGGGCGACCTCATGACGTGCCGTGCCCGCCCGCGCGGGCGAGATCACGCAGGTTCTTCGCCGATAGTCCGGCGGGCGGTCAATCGGCCGTGTTGGCGCTTGAGCTCCGTCAGCTCCAGCCGCTCCTCAATCGCCAATCCCGCGCTCTGCTCCTTGTCCAGCAACTCCCTGCAGCGCCGCGCCTCGCGCCACTCCCGCATGCGCTCGACGGCCTCGCGCAGCTCCGCATCGGAGCAGGCGGCCGCGTCTTCGGTCATCGCCAGCCCCGATACCAGCGCGCAGAGCTCGGCCTCCTGCTCCGTGGCCAGCATCTCCTCAATGTTCAGCGCGCCCGTCGCCTTCACTTTCTGTATGAGACGCTCGAACGCCCGCCGATGGATATCGTCGCAGAAATCTTCCGCGCACAGTTCCCCCAGCAACCGTCGCGCTGTGACCTCGCTTTGCACTATCGCCGACAGCACCTGGCGCTCGACGCGCGCCGCCGCGCTCAGCGGCGGCGCGGGGCCTTCCCGGGAGCGGCGCACCCTCGGCGTCTTCTTTCGCAACTCCTGATGCAGCGCCTGCTCCATTAGGCGCACACGGTCAACATTCCCCTTGCACCAGCGCTCCGCAAGCCGGCGAATGTAGTGCGTTTGCGCCACGGCGTCGCGCAGACCCGCCAGCGCCTCCACCGCCTCCTGCAGCATCGTCAGTTGCCCGTCATCGGTGTCGGGGTGATTGGCCGCGATCGCCGCCAGGCGGTAATCCATGGCGGTCAACGCGTTGTCGATCTCCGCTGCCAGCGCTTCCGCGCCGCGCTCCCTGAGGAACGAGTCGGGATCCGCGCCCTGCGGCAGGCACACGATCCGCACGTCCAGCCGCGCCGCCTCGAATAGCTCCTGGCTGCGCAGCACCGCCTTCATGCCCGCCGAGTCGCTGTCATAGGCGGCGTAGACGCGCCCGGTATGCCGGCGCAAGACCTGCACGTGGTCTTCGGTCAGCGCCGTCCCGAGCGTCGCCACCGTCTCCGTAAAGCCCGCCGCGTGGCAAGCGATGACATCGAACTGGCCTTCGACCAGGAGGGCGCGCCCGCGATCGCCCATCGCCTTGCGCGCCAGCGGGAACGCGTAGAGCGTGCGCCCCTTTCGGAATAACGCCGTCTCCGGCGAGTTGATATACTTGGGCGAGGCGTTGCCTCGCTCCGAAGCGCTGCCTTGCAGCGTCACAGGCAACGGGCCGCCTTGCTCCGACGCGCGGTCTTGCCACGCGGTTGGCTCGTAGCCCTCCACGATGCGGCCGCTGAAGGCGATGACCCGTTCATCCGCGTCGAGGATGGGAAACATGATCCGGGCGCGAAACCGGTCATAGCAGCCATCGCCGCCCTTCCGCGCGACACACAGGCCGGTCTTCTCGATGTCGGCGTCCCGGTGTCCCTGGCGGCGCAGATGCTTGTACAGGGCATCCCAATCCGCCGGCGCCCAGCCCAGCATGAAGTGCGCGACGATCTCATCGCCCTGGCCGCGGCTGCTCAGGTACTCGCGGGCGGGCGCGCATTTCGCCAACTCGCGTTGGAAGAAGCGCGCCGCCTCGCCGTTGATGCGCGCGACGAGATCCCGCTCACTCCTGACGTGCGCGTCCTCGCGGCGGCCCTTGAACTCAATCCCGAGGCGTTCGGCGAGCTTGCGCGCGGCTTCCGGAAACGTCAGGTTCTCGGCGCGCATCAGGAAGTGAAAGACGTTGCCACCGGCGCCGCACCCGAAGCAGTGCCACACGCCCTTGTCGGGATCGACCGTGAACGACGGCGCCTTGTCCGGGTGGAAGGGGCACAGCCCGGCGAGCCGCTTGCCCGCCCGCTTCAGGCTCACGTGCGGCGCGATGATCTCGACTATGTTCGTCCGCTCCCGAATCTCGTCGGCGGTGCTGCCTTGCCGCGCTCCGGAGCGACGCCCAGCGTCGCCCTCGCTATAAGCTGATCGGGAGTCGGTCATCCGAGTGTCCTACATTATGCTTCAGGGTCTCCGTGGTCGCGCGCGATTGAGCGCGAAAACCCCATCCGGGAGCAGCACTGGCGGCTCGCCTATGCCGCGTTTGCGCGCCCGAACCCGCCGAGAGACCATGACCGGGCGGAGGGGCCGCCCGGTGGAGAATAGTATTCGCCGCCGGCGTATGGCATCCTTCTCGGCGCCGGTCAGTTCACCTAGATGGCGCAGGTCACTGAGCTCCGCCGCGCCGGAGCCGGGGTGGCCGCCCTGCAGGTTGAGCCATTCTCAGCCTGCGGCAATCGCGTTAGCGGCGCGAATGCGGTACGGATACGCGTGGGGCACCCGCCTACCCCACCTCTACCGGCCTGCCGGTTTTCATCGACTTATTTGCGGCGACGCTGATGGCAAGCGTCTTCACCGCGTCCTCGTACGATGACATGATCCCCGCGGGCTTCTTGGCGCGCACCGCTTTGATGAAGGCGGCGTCCTCGATAGCGAAGATGTCCCCCTCGCCCTTGATCTCACAGGTATCCTTGCCCACCTGCATCAGCCGCACCGAGTGCTCCCAGCCCGTGAACTGCGCTGCCAGGTTGTTCGCATAGACGTTAAGGGAGACGCCGCCGCTCGCGTTGCTCGAGCATGACGCCCACAGGTTGGCGATGGCGCCGCCCTCGAACTTGATGTTGACGACCGCCGCGTCCTCGATGTCGTACGTGTCGGGGGTGCCCTTGTTGAAGCCTGTCGCCGCGAATGCATGCACCTCCACCGCGTCGCCGCAGAGGAAGCGCGCGAGATCGACCGTGTGCGTTACCTGCTCCAGGAACTGCCCGCCGCTCTTCTTCTTCTGCACCCACCAGGTCCAGATCCCGATGTTCGGGTTCGGGCGCGGCGTGCCGCCGATCCATCCGCCGTTGACGAAAATGGCCGGATCCTTCGCGAGCAGGTTGCGGACGGTCTGAACGCTGCGCCGATAGCGGTTCATGTACCCCGCGCAGGTTATGACCTTCTTCGCCTTTGCCGCCGCGGCGATCTCTTTCGCCTGGCCGAGGTCGAGGTTGATGGGCTTTTCAACGAAGAACGGGATGCCGCGGTCGATGAGATCGAATTCCGCGCCGTGGGCGAACGGCGGCAGGCAGACGTACGCCGCGTCGAGCTCGACGGCATCGAGCATCGCCTTGGCCGACTTGAAGATCGGCGCTTTGTACTGATCCGCGATCGGACCGGTGCGCCTCGGATCCGTGTCACAGAACGCCGCGATGATCACGTCTGTGCGTTTGCTCAGTGGCTCGGAATGGGCCCGGGCCATGCCCCCGGCTCCGATGAAACCGACCCTCGTCTTTGCTGGCATACCAACGTCTCCTTTCACCAGGCGCTTACACGCCGACGCAGGCGTATGATTCAATGGCCGCCGCGCCGGCACCTGCTGAGAGCACAACCAGCGGTGCATCATATCGAATCAAGAAACTGGCCTCCGGCGCGCCAAGGTGCGAGGGCCCTTGCAGCGAATTGCCGCGGTCGGAGGATCTTCGAATGGATGACTGGCTGCGACGGATCGTTGATCTCGCCGACGGGTTTAAGCAGTCGATGGTGATCCTGACGGCGGCTGAGCTCGACCTGTTCGGCGTCTTGGGCTCGCAGGAGCTATCGGAGAGACAGATCGCGCGCCGGATCAAGGCGCAGCCGCGCGCCACGCGCCTGTGGCTAAACGCCCTGGCCGCGCTCGGGGTCATCGAGAAGAAAGACGGCCGCTACGCGAATACCCCTCAAGGGCGCAGGTTCCTCGATCGCGCGAGCCCCGAGTATCGCGGCTCGTTCTTGCGGCACATCGTGCGCTACTGGCCGCAGTGGGCCGCGCTAACCGATGTCGTGAGGGCCGGCGAACCCGCGGCGAGGCGCGGGCGCGGCGGCACCGCCGCCGAATTCGCCTGGGCGATGCACGACCTCTCCGTGGAGCGAGCCAAGGAAGTGGCCGCGGTGTTGTGGCCGCAGGCCGGTAGAGCGGCGCGCGCGGAAGACGGGGAGCCTACCGCGCTCGACCTCGGCGGCGGGCCGGGAACCTATGCGGCGGCGATGGCGAAGCGCGACCCGCGGCTCAAGGTCACCGTTTTCGACCGCCCGGAGATCCTGGAGGTCACGCGGCAGCTTGCCAAACGCGAAGCGCTCACGGATCGGATCACCTTCCTACCCGGCGACTTCATGACCGATGCCCTTTGCGCATCTCCGGCGCGCGCCACACGCCGCGCCAGTGGAGACATCGGCTGCGGATACGACCTGATCCTGGTGTCGAGCGTCATCCATTCCTACGGCGAGGCGGAGGTGCGGGCGATCCTTCGCAAGTGCGCGGCGGCGCTCCGACCTGGGGGGCGGCTGGCGGTACATGACTTCCTGCTCGACGAGACGATGACGCGTCCGGTCGACGCCGCCCTCTTCTCAGTTCACATGCTCGTGGTGTCGTCAGGCGGACGGTCCTATTCGACAGGGGAAGTCAGCAAGTGGATGCGCGCAGCGGTGTTGAGCAACGTCAAACACGTGCCCATCGGTGACGGGACGTCATCGCTGTTGATCGCGACGCGGCCTCGTCGCGGCCGTCCCTGCCAGCGCGAAGCAATCTAGGCCCAGACTACGACGGCGGGTGCGCGCTCGCATTCTCCGCCGTGCGGCAGTGCGTTACCGCTGCTTCGCCGGCTTGATCTCGCCACGGATCTCGCCGTCAGGGTACTTCTTGGTGTGCACATTGACGTAGGTCTTGCCCGCCTTGATCTCGGCGACCAGATCCTTCAAAGTCCTCTTGGCGAGGGGCCCGGTGAACTGTTTCGCGGTGATGGTGCCCTGCGCGAGCGTGCCGGTGAACCTGCCCGTGATCGGTTTCTGCTTGGTGCTTTCCGGATAGAGGCCGACGACCGGCGGACCGTTCTTGCCCGGCGCCGCCAGGTGAATATGCGCGAACGTCACGCTCTCCATATTCGACACCGTCAGCTTGTACTGGAGCTTGGTCCCGTCCTGGCTCAGGTAGAATACTGCCTGGCCCGCGGCTTTGGTCGTGACCGACGGGACCACGTCCTTGCCCGACAACTGCGCCTTGAAGCTCTGCTTTGACTGGGCCGGCGGCATCGCCTTGTTGCCGGCGGCGGCCAGCGCAATCGACCCAGCGACAACGGCCGCGACCAGAACGGCCAGCACTACGATCCCGACTCTCCTGTGCATGCTGTCACCTCGCGCCTCAGATTTCGACGACAGCACTATATCGCACAGAGGCGTCGCCGCCAAGGAATCGTTTGTGCCGACGAACGCACAAATGAGCATCCCGTGACTGCGGGCCGGGCATTGCCCCATCGTTCCCGAGGACTTGCGGCACTTTGCACCAACGGGAGAAGGATATCTGCGCGACGCGCAGAATTCGCCAAGATGAGTTCGAGGCCGCCCAGGAGCGATCCGACCCACCCACCCAGGGCCTAATCTCATCCGAGCCGGAGCAGAGCTATGGACCAAGTTGTTCGTGCCCGTTCGCGCCGAAGCCCTCTGAGCAATCCCGCAACCGCCGACTGCGATATCGCGCCCCCCCAGCGAATGCAGTCCGAACGAACGCTACTCACTTTCCGACCATCCGATTCGCGGCAGTCCCCTCCAGGTCAATCGCTATACCGCGAACGGCTTCACATCGTCCGGATTCCCTTGTGATGAAGAAGCTGCTGGCACTGCTGGTAATCCTTGGCGTCGTCGTCTACGGCGGTTATCGGCTTCTCGGTCGTCATTCCTCGCCGGAGACGAAGCTGACGACCACCGTCGCGCGCATCGACGACATTCGCTCCGTCGTGCAGTGCGTGGGCGCCGCGGAGCCGGTCAAAAAGCTCGACGTCAAGTCACAGGTGCCCGGCCGCGTCGTGCGCCTCTATGTCGAAGAAGGCGATACGGTGCGGCAAGGCGAGTTGATCGCGCAGATTGAGGTGACCGAATACGAACTCCAGGTCGAGCACGCTCGGGCGGAGGTCGAGGCGTCGAAGCAGCGGCTGGCGCAGGCCGAGGCGGCCGTGCGCCGCTCCCGCGCCGGCACAGAGGACACTAACGTGGCGCAGGCCCTGGCGATTTCCCGCGCGGCCAAGGCACGACTCGAGGGGGCGCGGGACCACTGGAAGCTGGTCGCGGAACTCCACCACCGCCTCGACGTGGCGCAGTCAGACAAGGCTGCGGCTGAGGCGACCCTCAGCTTAGCGAAACAGAAGCTGGATCGTACCACGCAGTTGCGCGCGCGCGGCTTCATCTCGGCCCAGGATGGGGACCAGGCGCGCGCCGATCACGACGTGGCCCGGGCCAAATTGCAGGCGGCCGAGCAAAACGTCGCCGTGGTTGAGACCGAGCTGACGGTTGAGCGAGATACCGCGCAGGCAGCCCTGTCGGCGAGCGAGGCGGAGTACGCGGCGAGCCTGGAGGCCATCGAGCAGGCCCGCGCCGACGCCGCAGTAAAAAGCAAGCTCGTCGCCGAAGCCCGCGCTGGCGTGCGGCTCGCGGAGGTCGCTCTCGCGACGGCGATGCAGGAGCTGCGCTACACCGAGCTGCGCGCGCCGATGGCGGGGCAGGTAATCTACAAAGGTGTCGAGGAAGGCGAGACGGTCTCGCCCGAGGGACGCAGCGCGGCCGTGGGCACCGTGATCGCGACTATCGCATCCACTGCGGGCATGATCGTCAACGCTGAAGTGGATGATACCGACATCGGCAAGGTCTTGGTGGGGCAGCAGGCTCTCTTATCCGTTGGCGCGGGAGAACGCGAGCCATACCACGGCGAGGTCGTGTACATCGCCGGGCGCAGCACCATCCGCGAAGGCGAAGTGCCGACCTTTCGCGTGAAACTCGCGGTGAAGGATCCAGACGAGCACCTGCGGCCGGGGATGACAGTCAATGTGGACCTGGTGTGCAAGGAATGCAAGCAGGTCGTGGTCGTGCCATACGGCGCGGTGAGTATGAAGGGCGGCGCCGCGACGGTGTGCGTCGTCACCAACGGCAAGCCCACCACCCGGCCGGTGCAGGTCGGCGTCGTCACTCCTACCGCGGTGGAGGTCGCCAAGGGACTGAAAGCCGGCGAGAGGGTGGTTATCGGCGCGCCCGCAGGGACGCAGGAGCAGTAATCAGGAGGGCATCATGCTCGCTCAACTCGTTGACGTTACGCGGGTGTTCGAGAAGGGCGACCAGCGGGTGACGGCGCTGGAGGATATATCGCTCGGCATCGAACGCGGGGAGTTCGTCAGCCTTACCGGGCCCTCCGGATGCGGCAAATCCACGCTAATGAACATCCTCGGGTGCCTGGATGTGCCGACTGCAGGCAGATACCTCTTGGAGGGCGATGACGTCGCGGCGTTGCCTGCGCGCGCGCTCTGCCGCATCCGTAATCGCAGGCTGGGATTCGTTTTCCAGGCCTTCCATCTCTTGCCCAGGAGCACTGCGCTCGACAACGTCATGCTCCCGCTGCTCTACAGCGGCCGCGGCGCTCGCGAGAGCCGCGAGTCGGCCACCGCCGCGCTGCGAACGGTCGGATTGCAGGACCGCATGACCCACCTGCCCTCCGAGATGTCGGGCGGCGAGCAGCAGCGCGTCGCCGTCGCCCGTGCCCTGGTCAATCAGCCCGACCTCTTGCTCGCCGACGAGCCGACCGGGAACCTCGACCGCGCCGCCAGCGAGCAGGTGCTGGAGCTCTTACAGCAGCTCCACGCTCAGGGCAGAACCATCGTCGTTGTAACCCACGACGAATGGGTTTCCGATCACGCGCAGCGGCGGGTGCGATTGGCCGAAGGACGGGTCGTGTCGTAATCGCCGACTGCCCCGGCGGCGCGCAGGCCGGTGCCGGCTGCGCCATCGTCGGGGCGCGGGAGGAATCCGATGAGGTTGCTCGAGGCTGTCAGGATGGCGTTGCAGCAGGTGCGCTCCAATCGCCTGCGCTCGGTGCTGACGCTACTAGTGCAGCGTCAATATTGATATGATGACATGTCGTTGTAGGGGCATGATCCATCACGCCCGTTCCCAGAGGGCGCAATGAACTGCGCCCCTACACCCAAGACGCCCATCAATCCATCATTGACAGAGCACTAGGCATTGTCGTCGGCGTCAGCACCGTCGTCGTGATGGTGACGCTGGTCGAGGGCTTTCGGATCAACGAGCGCAACCTCTTCCTACGCTGGGGCAGCACCCTGGTTGAGCTGGGCCCGCTCAAGGACCAGAGCCGGCGCACACGCGGCCTCGTGAACCAGGATGTAGAAATTCTCAAGGCCGAGTGCCCCGCGCTCACCGCCCTCAGCGGCTTGATCGACCTGCACGACACGACCGCGAGATACGGAGGCAGTGAGACGAAGCTGGTGCTCAAGGGCTACGATCCGAGCTATGTCGGCATTCACGACATGGAGCTGGCAGCCGGTCGCAGCTACACTGATGCCGAAGCCCGCGCCAAGGCGAATGTCTGCACCGTGGGAGCCGTCGCGGCGAGCGACCTTTTCGGCGACAAATCGCCGGTCGGCGAGACTATCGAAGCTATCGCGGGCGGTCGCACAACGCGTCTTAAAGTTCTCGGCGTCTTCAAGCGCAAGGGCCACTACGACACCGTAGACAACGTCGTGTATGTGCCGCTTAGCACCATGCAGCAGCGCATTGCCGGATACGGTCAATACATTCAGATGATGAAGGGCGAGGCCGCCACGCTCGACGATACTGAGGTCGCACGGGGACAAATCGAGCAGTCCGCAAAGCTGCACGGGATTCCCATCGAGGTATGGACGATCAAGTGGCAGTTCGAGAAGGACCGGCGGATGTTCAATAACCTCGATTTCCTCTTCGGTGGGGTCGGGATTGTGATTCTGGGCGTCAGCGGGTTAGGGCTAATGAACCTGATGCTCGTTTCTCTGGCCCAGCGACGCTGGGAGGTAGGCTTGCGCAAGGCATTGGGCGCCACTGATCAAGACATCGTGGTGCAATTCCTCACGGAGGCCGGAGCGGTGAGCCTGGTGGGTGGGGTGGTAGCATTGCCCCTGGCCGTGGCTGGCGCGTACGTCGGAGCGACGTACCTGAGTCTGCCGGTGCACATCTCGCTGGCAGTCGTGGCGGGGACGGAGGCGCTTGTGATTGCGATTGGCGTGGTGTCCGGCGTCGTGCCGGCGCGCCGCGCCGCGAGGCTGGCCCCGCGCGAAACCCTGCGTGAGGCGTGACCAGGCATGCGCGAGAACTAACCTTGCCGGGAGACCAACCATTCGCTTCAGGGAAATCGTCAAGACCTGCTGGCACACCATCCGCCAGAACCCGCTGCAATCGGCGCTGATGCTCGCGTCCATGGCGTTTGGCGTCGCGGGAGTGATGATCGTTGTCGCCATCACTGAAGGCCTGCGCGTACAGGAACTCGGCCGGTCGCTCACCCAGGGCATCACCAGCGTCGAGATCTCCCCCCGGGGCAGCGCCGACCGCAAGGTCCAGCCGCTCACCACGCGCGACGCGAAGGTGCTCCTGGCCCGCTGCCCGATCCTGGCAAGCGCGGCACCTTACGTCCAGCAGCCATCCGCACTCGTCTTATGCGGATACCGAGGCGCGCGCGCGGATCTCATCGGTACCTCGGGCGAGATGTTCCAGCCGAACGGTCTGCGGCTGGCGGTCGGTCGTATCTTCACCCCAGCCGAGGACGACGCCAAATCCCCCGTGTGCGTCATCGGCGGCGAACTGCGGCAGCTGCTCTTCGACACCGCCGATCCTTGCGGCTCCCGCATCCAGCTAATCCACCGCCACCGACTGCTCCTCACAGTGGTCGGCGCGTTTGAGCCGATTGGGTCACGCAGCGCCGACCGCGCCGTGTACGTGCCGCTCGCCACCGCCCAACAGCGCATCCTGCATCGGGGCGATCGTGTTGACGGCATCCTGGCCTACACGAGAACCCTCGGCGAGACCATCCGCGCCGCCCAGGCGGCCCGCGCGCATTTCGAGAAGCTCGGCCGCATCGTCGCCGTCACCAGCCAGTGGGAACGTGTCAAGGCTGAGACCGAGCAGTTCGATAAGCTGGAGCGCATCGTCATCATCCTGGCCGCGGGCGCACTGCTCGTCGGCGGCGTGGGGATCCTCAAAGTGATGCTTCTCGTCGTTTCCGGGCGGCGCAGCGAGATCGGCCTGCGCAAAGCCGTTGGCGCGTCCTGGCAGGATATCATGCTTCAGTTCTCGCTCGAGGCCGTCACCCTGGGCCTGGTGGGGGCGATGAGCGGCGCGGCGCTAGGGTTGCTCGGCGTCAAGCTCGCCGGTGTGATTGTACCGTGGGAACCGGTGCTGCCGCCGCGCTACATCCTTATCGCCTGCGGTTCGGCGATCGTCGTCGCCCTGCTGTCAGGCGTCTTGCCGGCCAAGCGCGCCGCGGACGTCTCTCCTATCGAAGCGTTACGACACGTGTAGCGCCCGCTGGCGCCGAGGGGCTCAATGGCCATGATCGCCAAGGCTGTCAAGGGGCCGCGCGACTTCGCCTCTGGTACCTTCAAGGCGCTCGGGACAGACAAGCTCCTGCCCCACGGCCGTGGGGGTGCGGCGGATTAGCAGGCCTGTGATAAAGTGGCTCTCGCACCTAGGGACTGCGAGTCCAAGCTTTGTAGGGCGGGGATTCCCTTCGCTGGCGCGGCACAGCCGCGCTCCGGAACGGCGCAAGCGCCGCTGCGCTCAGAGCCTGCCCTGAGCGTAGCCGAAGGGGCAGGCCCTATCCCCGCCGCCTTCAGGCGGGCGTGGGCTTGTCCTGAGCGAAGCGCCTGCGAAGTCGAAGGGAACGCCCGCCCTACAGATGGGAACCCGCTTGTCGCCCGGGGCATCGGGCTTTATCACAGGCCTGTTAGGGGGGTGTAGGGGCGCATGGCCATGCGCCCCTACATGACAGCGCGCGTGTCCTACCGCATCAGATCCTCGCGCTTGTACAGCATCGGCTTGAAGAGCCAGTAGCCGGCCAGTTCGCGCTGATCGCCGTAATGGGGCGACTTCGGATCCTCGCTCTGGCCCGGCGGAAGAATGTTCATGCCGTTCATGTCAGGCCGTCCCGCCTCGACGACCTGGATATACGTTCCGCGCGCAGTGGCCGGGATCGGCGGCAGCGGGGTGAACTCGATCCACTGCGGCGTGCGGCCCCACTTGTTCATCTGCTTGCCACGGGTGGCCTCGAGCACGCCGATAGCCTGCCGCAGCGCGCCGATGATGACCTCGTCGCGGTTCTTGCCGCCGAGATAATCGTACTCCAACGGCAGCGCCGCCGCGGGGCCCTGCAACGCGCGCACCAACACCGACAGCGCCGAGAGCATGCCGATCTTGGGGCCGCCACCGGACTCACCCATTCTCTCCATATCCATGGTCGGCATCAGTGGCCCGAAATCATCGGCGAGCACGCTCACCGCCGCCATGCCCATCCAGGTGTCAGCAATCGACCCCGCGACATCACCCTGCCACTGGAAGAGATTCCAGCCGCGCAGGTACTGGAGCGCCTCGTGCAGGCGCGGATCCTTATCGGCGTCGGTGCGCTTGGCGGCGTCCAGGATCATGGGCGCCAGTGCGGGCGCAATCATGTGCCGCGTCCCGGTGTCCAATCCGATTTGCGCCACTTCGGCGATATTGAGCGGCACGTTGTCGCGAATCTCGCCCGCAATCTCGGTGATAGGCCAGAACGGGCCCCATTCGCACTCGTCGCCGTTGTCGTACCACGGCGCCGGCTTGTTGTTCCAGTTGACGAAGAAGCCCTGCTTCGGGTTGATGAGCTGCGGCATGTCGGAGAATGGAATATCGCCCTTCCAGTCGTACTCGCCGGTGCCCGGTGTTGGTAGGCGCCGATCAACCTGCGGCGAGCGCACGGGCAGCTTCCCCGTGAACCAGAAGCCGATATCGCCGGTCTGCGTGGCGCAGAACCAGTTGTGAGAGGTGGTGACGTTTTCGGCGGCGCGGGCGAACTCATTGATGTCCTTGGCGCGGTTGTAGCCGCCGGTCGCCTCGAGCGTTTTGACTTCGCGCATCCAGTAGTTGGCGGCGACTGCATAGGCGATGCCTGCCTTCTCGTCCCATTCCAGCACCGGCCCGTGCACGGTGCGATAGATCTCCATCTCGACCGGTTGGCCGCCGGCGACGCGGATAGTCTCGACCCGCTTCTCCATGTCCTTGTACGCGCCGTTGTGCATGTACT
>Ga0315284_10009648_pt1 | contig 13758 bp, 31 predicted proteins | sample YL17G09_16_MG_FD_203696 | JGI IMG/M metagenome (GOLD analysis project Ga0315284, IMG submission 203696) | Sediment microbial communities from Yellowstone Lake, YNP, Wyoming, USA - YL17G09_16 | ecosystem: Environmental > Aquatic > Freshwater > Lake > Sediment | place: USA: Wyoming | collected...
TTCTCATTCAATCATCATCCTATTATCTTTTAAGAATTTTAATATTTTTTCTGAACTAAAACAGACAGTAAAAACTGAATCATCGAATGAAAAATCATCTGATTCAAAAAACTTTATGCCATCAATCAAAACAACTGTTTTCATTTTAATCTCCATTTTTTGAATCCGTCTATTTCGGATGAATATTTACGGTGGATATACCACCGTTTTGTCGCGGTTCCGTCTTTATTTATCAATCCGATTTTTTTCATATGTTGATAAAGTTTCTCCGACAGTTTTCCTTTTCCCTGGCAATATCCGCAACTAATCCAATAATCATAACCATGTGAATCTTTATTTTTTCCACCGCTACCACCACAAAAAGGACAACGATATCTCATTCGATATCACCTATTCGAAATGCAATAAGAAAGCCAAGGGAGAACGCAAGCAATCCGCCGACACTGAACGCACATGTGCATACGGAAACGCCGACCACAAAGCAGAGGACCATGTATTTATGCTTGAAAATCATATCACGCAATGTCGTCATTCGATGACCTCTTCTGTTTTGATTCCATTATGTAGAATAACAATGTCTTTGCATTTTGTGAATGTTTCCATCATTCCTCGCAACGCTTCGTCTGCATCTTTCTTATGTAGATAATTATTGCCATACCGATAATTGTAATCACCATCACAACCGCCTATTTCAATATATGGAATGTAGATTTTCATTCGATATCACCATCTCGATTTTTTATATTTTTGGCAAACATTGTTTCTATCGATATAACTATGACAGCCGCAAAAATAACATTGACCCAAAGATGAACATATGCTTAAATCATTGTTATAATGAAAACAGTTATAACAATGTGATTGGTTCAGAGTAAAGATTAACCGTTGCAACAAAGTCAATTCTATCCTGAAAACAGTATGACATCCACTGCATCTATGTGAAAGATATTGAAATCGTTTAATCATTGAACATCACCATTCTCTCGGCATTTTATTTTTTCATACGGCGTAACACGCCGGGAATAAATCTCGAGTATTGCCATGAAAAGCTCACCTTCGAAGTCTTTCATCTTATTGTATGAACGACCGTATTCCTTTTCGTATTCAACATAGAGTTTATGCAGGAAATAGTTTAATTTGCCATGCGCAAGGTCGTCTTTGCATTCGATAAGCAACATATCAACGATATTGTTTAAGGCGGGACGTTCTTCTTTTCTTATATATGGCATTATTTATCGCTCTCCATTCTGACAATATGCGGTGCTTTCTTTTTTGAAAATTCCATGTTCTCCAATTTGACCAATCCCATTTTCAATGATTTTTCTATGTCGACATCGAGTGAAATCAGGTATAAGAAAAACTGGACTATTGCATCTGAAAAATAATCGTCTTTCGTCACATTGATTGGATTATTGTCTTTGCCGTAATATGTATTGTATGCCTGGTATTTTGGTATATCTCCAAAGTTATACATAAAGATTTCCAATCTGAACTCTGGTATCGGTTGTATGCCACTACCGTTCTTTTTCAACCACGTCCGTAATCTACCGATAACGTTTTCAACAGTTATTGATTCTTTCATGATTATCGCCTCTTTTTTATTATTTTCTGATATTGAAGGTAAGCATAAAAATCAGCAGAATAATTAATGATGTCAATTAGTGTATCTTCGATTGTTTCGTTCGAAGGCTCCTTGCCGGAATCGATAAGGCTGCGCAACCTCAAGACTTTTTTCCAGATGTCATCAAGGCATGTAATAGAACCATGAAGATTGTAATCAAATTTGTTGATACCACCGGAATTATAGTCATGTGATTTTTTCTTTTTTAATACAATGGCTTTTCTCAGGCATTCATCGTATTTTTGTTTTGCAAATTCGTTAATATCAATACCCATGTTTTTGCCTCTTTTTATTTGTTGTGTTTTTCTCTGTGAACATTTTAAACAGTTCATCAGCATCCATTCCAGATGCAAGTGACAAATTAATGAGGAAGTGCCAGGCATCAACGATTTCTTCTTTTAGATTTTCATCATTGGTCTTGACAGAATGTTTCCACGGTTTTTTCCACTCGGTCTCTTCCATGGCTTCGCACGATTCCGTTATAATCCCAATAAACATCTTTTCGATATATCTCTGGCGTTGTGAAGCAGACATTCTTGTAATATCGAAACCGATTTTCATTTGTAAATAATTCTGAAAGAAAAATAATTTATTGAGCCTGTCAGACATCAAAGAACCTCTTTCACAGATTTCAAAAGCCTGGTCGTAAAACGGATATCGACACCTTTTCCGATAAGGTTGCACCGCCGTGCCATAGAACCTTCGAAAATATATGAATCTGGAAATCCCATGAGTGCAGAAATCTCAGCCGTCGAAAGGAACCTGCCAGAAGGGTGATACATATCACGCCAAGCGCAACTCGTAATCGTCGGACAAGTATCTTTGATTGTCCTGCATTTTTTATCACGGAGATACATGCTGAAAATTCCTTTTTCGCCTGGTCTTGGAGGTTCGCGATAATCGATATTCAATTTGAATTTTTTACGCGGTAAGACACTAGTCGCTTTGACTGATTTCAATTTAACAGGTAATTTAAAATGATGTTTTTTTAATTCGGTATCGAAACCAATGACATAGGCACGTTTGCGCTTTTGAGGAGAACCATAGTCATTCGCATCAAGGACATATGTATTAAGATGATATCCGATATCGTTTAATTTTGAAAGTATATCGAAAGATAGACTCACAAAAACAGGAGACGATAATAAACGATGTGATTCTTCCATGATAAATGCTTTAGGTCTAATATATTGAATGGTATCGGCATATTTAAACATTAATTTATTTGCTGGATGGTTAATATTGTTTGCAGGATTAGCATTTGATAATCCGTTGCAATGGGGAGAACCGACAACGATATCGACGTCACCATTGATATCTTTCATATCGTCAAAAACATGAACATCTTTCCAATTCGACTGGAAACATTTCACTGCCGGTCTCCATTTTTCATAATACCAAGTAGTTTCAATATTATTGTTTTGTAATGCGCATGCCCAACTTCCAGCCCCACCGAAACAGATTCCAGCGGTGATTTTTTTAGACATCGACATTTCTCCGTTCAAGTTCGTGAATATGATTATGACAATTTTGACACAAAAAATATATATGAAACCATAAATCATAATTTGGATGATGCCGTTCGATACTTTGAGATGAATTGCAAATAGCGCAATCTTCATTAATTAAATCATATCTATCAAATAATTTATGAAGATGTGATTTTACTCTTATTTTTTCAATATGATTTAATCTATTCAATTTACCTTTTGTAGAATGAACATATTTTTGTTTTGCTTTTTTCGAAACTATTTTACCTTTTTTAGAATGTTGATATTTCTTAATGTTTATTTTTTGATGTAATTTACCATTTCGTGTTTTAGAATAAGATGATTGATATAAAGATTTTTTACTTTTTTTAATTTTTGATTTAACATCATTCATCCATGTCATATATTTAGACGGACATCTTGCCAAAAAAGCAGGGTGATAACAATACACGATTTTGATTTTTTCAAATACTTCCAATGAATTATGTCTATAAATAAAATCGTAAACGATTTTTCCGAAACAGATGATAATTTTTGGCTGGACCTCATATATTTCAATTAATAATGACGGAAAACAATTTATCATTTCTTGTTCGGTAGGAAGCCTGTTAAACCGAATGTCATCTGGTTTTGCTGGACGGCATTTCACGATATTAGTGGTATAAACATCTTCCCTTGTCAATTCCAAATCCGATAAAAGCCTTTCGAATAATCTTCCCGATGCATCACCCTTGAACGGAATACCTGTCGAATCTGCGCCGCCATGCCCTAAATGATTGCCGGGGCATATCCCTACGAACATAATTGCGGCTTTCTTGTTTCCGTAACCTGAAACGACTTGAGACCTCGATTCGACCAAATCAACACATTTTCGGCAAATCATTTTTTATCACCTAGAAAATGCTCAGGCATTTTCGGCAATACATTAACAATCGCTCCTGCAATGGTCAACTCGACCGGAAATTTATCTTTCTTTACGTATCTTGTATAAGCATAAATGACTTGTGACGCTTTCCAATTACGCCAGAAATCAGGCAGTGAATCAAATAGTTTTTCTGCCGTTCCGGTATTATTTTCGATAAATATCAAATCAGAAATCTTCTGCATCGTTTCCATGTTTTCTCTTGTTGTTGCCTGTGGAAGATTCAGCGATTGGATTGGATGGATATATTTTACGATACGTTCCGCATAATCAACATCATTAGAATAAATATGCGAATTGAGAATGATATGAGTATAAGTTCCCATTTTCAATCCCATCATGTTAGCGATGAATTGCTGGATAAGCGGATATGCGAATGTATCGAGGAAGAAACCACGGCATGCGTCCTGACTGCGCATCGTAGTCGTCATATGGAGTTTATCGTCCCTGAAATCGAAAGCCCATTGTATAGTGCATGGAACGAACGTATTGTGTAAATCAGTCTGTTTTTCCCAAAGATTCACGATGACCTGACGTGAAGTAGGATTTTCGATAAGTTTCTTTGCAACATCAAAAATATATCTACCACCGCGTTCGCCATACGTATATGGATATCTATAGATTTGATTTTTTCCATCGCTTGAAATCGATACCGGTTCGAGCCATTTTCGGTAAAAACTCCACGGTGAATAATGGACGTAACCGGGATTGAGACCTAATAAATAATCTTCTGTCTCAATCTCAACACCAAGGCAATGCTGGGAACTGATGCAATTGGCAGGATTCGAAAGTTCGAGGACTACGTTATGCGTTTCAATCATGTCGAGCATCTCATCCTTGTGCATACACCATTGTCCAACACGTCGTTGTTCGTGAATACCATATTTTAATATGTTCGTAATATTGTATCTGGCAAGTGACGCTGTTGAATTAGCTTTAAAATAATGGATTTCATCTGACATCTAAAAATCATCACTCCTGATAAGATTTCCTGCCGGTGTTATTCCGTAAAAAACTATATCAACGTATTTTCCATTGCGTTCAGCAGTGGCAACGTAAAAATTATATTCATATTCTTGATACTTTTTTGACAAAGCGATAAAATCCTTAATCTCAGATAACTTTATTTTTCCGTGTTTGCATTGAATAAGGTTAAAACCATATTTATTGAATGCGACCAAATCGATAGGAGTATGGCTTCCGGCAGAACGCACGACAACATATCCTTTCGCTTCTAAATGGTCTCTGACACTATATTCGAAATTGCGCCCGGAGATATAATGTTTATTTGACAACTATAAACACCATCCACATGTGTCACAATGAAGTTCATTTGAATTAACAATATGATGCCGTTTCTTTCCGCATCCGCATATCTCACATTTCCACGGAACGAAGATTTTGAATTTTAATTTTTCAAAAATAAAATACAAGATAAGTTCTTTAATCATTTCATTCTCCTATCGATGTGAATGTTGTTGAATGAAATGGGATAAAATTTTATATTCATCAACATATTGGCAACTCCAACGTGACGTATCCGAGAAAATCATTATCGTTGGTGCTGTAGACCTTGGCGATTGATACGTGTCGTTTATCGAGAATCATTTTTCTTCATCCCTGCCTGTATTGATTTATCAACCGACAATACCTTGTGGCAACGAGAACATGCCACAATTCCGGTATCGAGATTCTTTTCTTTTAAATGTCCGCGCAAACCGTGAGTATAATTGCCCTTGTTCCGTCCGGTGTGCGGATTACCGCGGGATTTTCCTGGACTTCCATTGCATCGACTCATAATTTATTATTCCTCCTGTCTATTGAATCACAACAATCACAAGATTTTCCGGTGAAAAGATGACCACACTTTTTGCACTTCTGATATTTTTCGTCACGGATAACAACGAGATAACATGCCGGACAACCGAAAGAATCCGCAACAGCCGTTGTGGATGATTTTTTAGATTGTTGTTTTATTTTTTTCATATTAACCTTACTTATTAGTTTTCTTCCTTTATATAATTTTTCCTGCAAATGTCAAGGATTTCATTCACAAGTGAAATATCATGAACATCGATAACGCGATAATTGGATATGCTTTCTGCCGACCTTAGGATTTTTATTATTACCGGATTATCTTCAAAATAAAAATCAAGTTTCAGTGAATCAATGTATTTGAACTTCCTGATTGCGATATAATTGAAATATGCTTCGACATTGAGAAAAACACCGTCGATTTTCAAGGAATTAAATTCGTTAGCCATTATTAAATTGTTGAGATTGAACCATGGAATAAGTAAACTTATAGTTTTTCTCGTTATCGCTTCATTATCGATTGCCCGTCCGGTGATGATATAGACATCATTCCTGCGTGACAATAAAATCTTTTCAATGTCAAGCCGTAAGTTTGGTTTAGAAATCAGTGTATTATATTCTTTTAGGTTTCCATTGTATTGGATATGGTCGAACAGAACACCGTCAAGGTCGAATCCGATTCTCATCAGAACCTCCCAATGAATTTCTTTTGCATCTCGTAAAACTCTGCATTATCTTTTAATTTTGACATATTTTTCTTCGATTTTTTTATTCGCGTAAACTTTGATTTTAATGAAAATCTTAAAAATAAATTTTTGAAATTACTCAGGAACCGTTTTACGTCTTTTATGAATTTTACATATATCAAACGGCGCGGATGTGACGAATATTCAACAATAAATTCTTCAAATTCAGCCTGATTCCTAAAAATGAAATCTGCATAGCACCGTGCCCAAGGATGATTATAATATTTCTCACTCACGATAATGAGCAAAGCGCCAGTCCAATAATAACAATAGCCCATCTCAAAGGCTGTCCCGAGACCGACATCACCGATGATATAGGCAACAACACCATCATTCCGGTCTATCGCCTTCAAATCACGCCTTACGATATCCCAGCAGTGTGAGATATCGAATTTATTGCGGATTTCGTCACAGGTCTTATTGTTATCAAGATTATCAATATCGTCCCTGCTTCCAGAATCGTAGAACGGATTATGAAGTTCAATATTGTATTTTGCCTCAAGTTCGAGTTCAATTTTTCGGACCTTGTGACGGGTAGGCAAACCGTGGGCAAGATACAACTTTAATTTTCTTTTCATTTATGTTCACCCTTCCTTATGCCATATGATAATTTGCGCAATAAGAATAAATTCAGTAAAAATATCGATGCAACTCAAATAAAAAGAAAGGATGTAACCCATATTGAAATAAGCCCAAATAAGAATTGACACTCCGGCGACATGCATTATCTCCCGGATTATCGATTGCGAGAACGTCCGCTTGTATTTGAAATTCCTGAAAATCTGTGGAATGTGATTGAGAATAAGGATTATCGTCCCGGATGCAATCGCAATGTCGTAAATGTCCATTTAACGCAACGCTCCATGTGGACAATGATAATATTCTTTACACGAATTGCAACGACGTATTTTATCGTAAAAACATCTCTTATTTCTCATTCGCGTCATTTTAAAGTTTTCTCCAATTTATTTTTCAAATCATTAGTATCGTCATAATGGAATCCTTCGCCTTCGGCGATATCAATCTGTTTTATAAGATTCCTTGCGGTATCGAATCCGATTGTCAATGAAATCACCCTCTTCATTTTCAATCGCTCCTATTGGAATGAAATGCGAATGAAAATGATTCCATGTCTTTATTCATTCTCATTTCGACACCGTCACCTGATGTCCGTCACGCATGACAACGATGCTTAAATAACATTCAAGTTTCTTTCGGTAATAAGGTCTTTTCTGCATACCAGTAAGAGTTTTAGGTTTCTGGCACTGAGGACACCAAACCATGCCCCTTGCATGCTGGCGTTCCAGTTCGATGCTCCAACGGTGATACCGAATGAGGTGTTTGCATTTTTTGCACTTGAAATATCGTTCTCTTTCCATATTCATTTTTTACCTCATAAAATTTTTCTTGAGGACAGAGCAAAGCCCATTCGCAATCATGCTTCTTAATACCACCTGTTTCTGTATATCGGTAAGGTTCGTCTCATAATTGTAAACAGAAAAAAGATAGGTAAAGACAGACTTGTCTTTCGGGGTATTTGGTTGGTTGCATATGAATCGCGCATCCGGCATGTTCATAATCTGATACCGATAGATGATTTTCGAAAGTATTGGATATTTTTCTACCATTTATTCGTCTCCATATTTTCCTAGGTTGTTTTTTACGTGCCGATATCCAAATTCAAAGATTGCCATTCCTATACTCATTTTTAGCACCCGATTTTTGGTATCATTTTTCATCAATTCCTTTCTTGAATATGCCAGTCCGTTTTGAATCAATCCACCGCCTTAAAGATTTCTTCCTTGACGATTCCATGCGTTCTTTTATTTCAGCGGATTTTTCCAAATCTAGCACCCTATCATTTCAATAATAACAATTTCATCTGGAACGTTGAAATATTTTTTAGATGTAGATGATATAATCATTTATTCATCTCCGTAATTTTTTTGGTCTGATGTCATATCCATATCCGTGTTTTTCTACTTTAAAACCTTCCTTTATGTATATCTCGATATTTTCAGAAATATTCGATATAGAAGTCATGGCATCGTTTCCATTCGTCCATAACATGTCGCTTCTTATTCTTACCGGTTTATGTTTTTGAGATATGAATTTTATTATTATGTCAGTCATTTATTTATCCTCTCCTTTTTGGATAATTTTGATGTATTTTTCAAATACGAAAGAATTGAACTGCGGATTGTCATCGCGAAACATCTGTTCGAACAATGCGATAGTTGACTGCTGGAGATTGGCATCTGACGCAAGGACTTTGGCAATCGTGTTGACATGCCTTTTTTCGAAAATAGCCATTTATAAACACCTCACTCGACGATAGGTGGCATTGTCTCAGATATGCCTAATTGGTAACGAGTTCCTTTTAATGGTCTCAATAGTATCTGTGTATGCCTTATTAGTGCACCCGTGCCCGTCCATTGCCATATCACCACATCTGCCTCTTGCGGCTGTTTGCTTAACTCTTGGATAAGTTCTTTTACAGTAGTCATTTAGTTATCACCGTCGATAAATGTTTGTGGTTCAGGTTCACATTCGCATTCACAGACAAGCAAGTCCATAACCTGCTCGATTTCTTTGATACGGAAATAGACCGTAACACCATACGCCTTAGATTGGTTTTTTACCCCATTCATTTTTTGTCACCAATATCTATTCTGTCATTTCCGATATATATACATTACCTGGCAGAATGTCATTTCATCATTAAGTCACTCCATGTCGATAAATGACATGGGAAAAATTCCTTTATTTATCAACATCGCAAAATGAGATTTTTCTCATGATACGAGTTTCTATCTTTGATGTCAGATAAATTACGACAGGGGCGATAAAAGGAACCAACACCCACTGCATAGAGAACCAGGAGATATATTGCGGTATCGTTATGCCAATGACGAAAAGCATATATGGAGTTAAAAATAACGTCCATAGAATACAACCCGTCAATGACTGAATGAGTGTCCGTAGGATTTTATCTCTAGTAAAATATTTTTTTATGTTTATACAATCACCCTCTATTATTAAGTTGTTTTAACGCTTTCTCAACAGTTGATTTTGTCCCAAATTTAATCCGTATAACTATAGACGTATTGTCAATCTCATACATAACGGACAACATAGACAGCCATTCAAGTTGTTTTTCGGTCAAATATTTTTCTTTCATATTATTACTCAGTCCAATCGTTAAGGATTTCAGGTCTTAGATGTGGTTGTAAACCGTCTCTAATGGTTTCAGCTTGTTCTTTTGTTAGATTATGTATTATTATTTTATATTTCATTTGTTCATTCACCTTCGCGTATTTTTTGGATATGTTCGGCATAAGGCATCTTTTCGATACCGACCACAAACACGTTATGACAGTCATTGCAAACGTAAGGACTGCCATGCCACTCGGGACGATACGCCTCACCGTTAGGCAACCTCAAATCGTCAAATGAATCAATCAAAATAGCCCTCTTTGTATTATTAGAGTGGCATCTTGGGCAATGATACGACATTTATTCATATCTCCAATTGAAATTGGTCAATTTATCCCAGCATTTATCTGAACAAATTCCTGATATTAATTGTTCCCGTTGATACGGTTTTGCATTCGGAAATATTTGTTGAATCGGTCTGCTGTCAGATGGATATTTAACAAGTTCTGTTTCATAGGTTTTTTTACATACGGGACATGTCTGTTTCATTTATTCGTCTCCGAAATTTGCCCATTAAGGCTTTGAACTTTTACACTTAACTTTACTATAGCATCGTTCTTTTGAATTGGAAACGCATAGGTATTTTTTTGTAACGTTTTCTTGTCAGTAATTTCTATTACATCATAATCTTCATTATGAAATATTTTCGATATTCTATATTTCATTCTTATCACGTTCTTGATGTTGTCTGAATGAAATGGAAGCAATACTAGATTCAGTCAACATCTCATTTCTAGTTGCCTCTTCGTAAATATCCATGACAGACTTTCCGCAATAAGGACAGGAATTCGTCATTGCAGTCCGCTTTGGTTTTATCAATCCGTTCTGATGAGATTTGAGATGCACGTGAAAATAATATTCGATTCTCCATGAAAGTTCGTCATGTTCAGTTTTATCCGAATTTATTCCATGTTCAAAATGAACATGGAACTTGGCGGTATTATTTTTAACATCATATTTTTTAAAAACAGGTATGAGAACGAAGAGAGCGAAAACTATGCGGAGGCAAATGGTAGAGGAGGGGGAATTTTTATGAAGAAGATTCTTCGCTGTCGTCATTCTCATACATATTAAGATATAACCGTCATACTATATTAATATTTCCTGCGATAATACCAAATAGACATACTACCGTTCGAACCGGATATAATTGCAGAAATCGTTCTTCGCCTGTTTCTTAAGAAAATCCATGACCTCGACGTCTGGCAAATCCTTCAAATCGTTGATGAGCCGGAACCAGTCAAGCTTGAACTGGAACCCGCTAAATCCATGCGTATAGAAACATATGGGACTTCTAGGAATGTTCACAACCGTGAAAACTTTGTTAATCGGATAGACCTCGAACAACGCCTCTGTCTTAGTTACTTTACTGATATTAACAAAGGATAACTCTCTGATAAGTGGCAAAAAATTACTATACCGCTGAATCACTATAATCATTGAACAATAAAATTTACGAATTGCACTTATAAACATTTCGAATAAAATCGCGTCAAAATTCAATGCTCGTTTAGATGTCGAAAAAAGATTTGCTTCGTCAAGGATAAGGACGAATCCGTGATTGGACGCATTACGCCTTTCCTTAATCACCTCTTTCAAAAATTCAATGTCATTGTGGACGATATGATAACGCTTGAGCATAGTCGTGATTTTCTTGACATCGCCCTTCAGGTTTTTTATATTGAGTTTCCCATCACCTTGTGCTTTTGTCAAAAAAACTTCCATCTCTGCTATCGTCTTTTCAACATCGAGTTCGAGATTTGAAATGATATGGACATCCTGGTGCATCGCTAGCAAACAAAGGAGGTTTGCAAAATCCGATTTCCCGGAACCCATTGTGCCAGAAACGGTTGTCAATGAACCTTCATCAAAAATACCGACCAATCACATCACCACTTGAAGATTTAACCATGTAAATGCAAGACTATTTATTTCAACCATATTTCTATTTTGTAAAACACTATGATAAAAAGAACGATGAATATCTTGTGGTATATAAATAATCAAATCTTTATTGATATGATGAGCAACACAGTCATCAAAATAATCATTCAAAGGAATAAAACCAAAACATCTTCGTTTAATATTACATTTATTACTAGCAACATGTTGTATTTTTCTAAACTCATCCGGGTGTCTCGATTTGAAATGTTGATTATTTAAGACAAACATCTGTTTATGTTTAAGATAATATTTGTGTCGTTCATTTTTGTGTCTTTCGTAATTTTTTCTTTGTATAGCTTTTATTTTATCTGGATTATTCGTTTGCCAATTATGGTGTTTTAAAGACCAAAATTCAGACTTTGCCCATTGCTGTTTAGTATCTTTAATACCAACTTTAATATATCCATATTTGTGAAGATTGTAATTAGTCAATATAGTATATTGATTAATATCAATTTTTCTTTGCAATTCTTTTGACAACATCTTTCTTCTCCGAAGAATTTTCTGATTTGGTTTTGGTAAGCAACTCTTTTATGATGTCTTTAAAATCTAATTTTTCACCAGAACTTTCCCCAAGAAGCATAAGTAATTCTGCCCCATGCATTCCCTTTTGAATAAAATTAAAGGTCTCAAGGTTCTCTTTTAAACGTAAATAGTCACAAATAGATTTTATTTTTTTATCATCGGGGTCGATTCTTTCCATGGCATCAAGAATAAGCATCCATTCTATATCATGCGTAAGCTGGATTTTGAATTTGATGGTATGGTTTAATTGTGCGATAACACGCTGAATGCCTAGAATAAGGCTTTGGTCGAACGCGGTCTCCATCGCAGACTGTTGCGGCTTCTCTTCAGCATTGACCATTATTTATTACTCCCGCTATTTCCAGTTGTTTGTGGTTGTGATTGTGGTTGTGATTGAACCTGTGGTTGCGGTTGCGTTTGCGGAGAAGATGTTTCTTGTCCGCTAGAACCCGCCGTGGCTTCGGCTATCGTTGAAAGCAATGCCGAACGCTTGAGTATTTCTTTTGCTTTCTTTATCGTTTCGAACTCGAATTTTCCCTCGAGTTCTGCAAGTTGGTTGAAAAGTTCATTTACGCTTTTCTTTATCTGCATGTCGACATCCTTGTATTTTTTAGTAAATTCAAAATTCGAAATCGTTGGATTCAGAACAATAAGTTTCTGTTTTTGGTCTATGCTATCTACTAGTGCAATCTTACCTGATTTGCATTTCAGCCAATATTGAAGGAATGCCACCTTTCCACATTCATCGACAACCTTATAGTTATTGAATGCCCTGGTTGAAAGTTCGAATACCATCATCTCGTTATTCGTCCAGTTAAGGCTTATGACGTAGATGTAATCCATCAGCCAATGTATAAGAAGATAAAGACCGATGCTGAATATGCAGAGAAATACGAAATAATACATCTTGTCTGGCACAAAAAAATATAAGACAACGATGATGACTATCGCAATTGGTATGGTAAACGTCTGTATCTTCAATTGTTTCGCCCAATGACCGAATGCTTTTAAAGATTTCCATACCTGACTATGATATCTGAAAAGCAATACGATAGTCAATCCAATAAGTGCGATGATTCCTGCAAAAATATAAACGTTCATTTTTTACCAATCCCTCCGTGTTAAAAATAAACACGAACTTGACAATATAATTTTTAACGCGTTCATAGTATTCTTGTCTCCTTGTTAACATAGAAAGCGACAACAATGATGATGCTAGCGATAAAAGCAAATATGACAGTAAGGACTAATTGTTGATACTGCATGGGAAAAACATAGGTGAAAAAATTTGCAACGTTCATCTCGTGGATTGTTGTTTCCATTACGATATTATTTTGTTTGTCTTTGATGATTAAATGCGCACCGTCGACCTTTGGCAACTTTATCACATTACCGGTCACGGTTCCTGATTTTATGATTGTCCCATTCGAAGACGTATAATTCACATTAACAACAAGATAATCCTCAACGATAATAAAC
>Ga0315284_10009649_pt1 | contig 13758 bp, 9 predicted proteins | sample YL17G09_16_MG_FD_203696 | JGI IMG/M metagenome (GOLD analysis project Ga0315284, IMG submission 203696) | Sediment microbial communities from Yellowstone Lake, YNP, Wyoming, USA - YL17G09_16 | ecosystem: Environmental > Aquatic > Freshwater > Lake > Sediment | place: USA: Wyoming | collected...
CGTCTGGCCGGCCGGGCACAAAACAGCCAGGCAGAACTCGAAGAACTCTTAACCGAAAAGGCCCAACAACAGGCCCGACTTGAAGATATCGAAAAAGTGTTGGCAGAGCTGACACAGAATCTCGATGCCAAACGCGAAAAGTCAGCCCAAATCGCCGACGCCATCGCAGCGGACAGCAAACGACTGGCCCACAGCAAAGAGGCTCTAAGTGCCCTCAGCAGCGAACAGGCAGTTTTGACGGATATGGAGAACAGGCGTGAAGGACTTGGAAATGCGGTAAAAACCATTCTGCAGAATTGCTCAGCCGAAAACGGCAAATTCGATTACATTGAAACAATCCTGGCAGAGATAGTTACAGCTGATGTGGAATATGCAACCGCTGTTGAGGCTGCTCTGGAGGGCAAAACAGATGCCCTGGTGGCCAACAATACTAACAGGCTGCTTGACGATATGCAAACGCTCGAAAAACTCGACGGCAGGATAAATTTTATATCCGCCGACAAAACAGAGCCGTTCGTGGACAATAAAAACCTGTCAAAACTGCCCGATGTGAAGGGCAGACTCGTCGAATTCGTAAAATACAAGAGCAAATACGCACCCCTGATATGGAAATTGTTGGGCAAAACCATAATCGTTGACTCGCTTGAGACGGCAGGGAAGCTCTGCGGGCAGCTGGGAAAAGAATACCAGTTCGTAACCCTAAAGGGCCAGCTCCTAAGCGGCGATGGGATAATAAAACTCGGGCCGCTGGGCAAAGCTGCAGGTCTGATTTCGCGAAAAAGCCGGCTGCGACAACTGCAGCAGGCGATTGCAAATATCAGCGGCGAAATTGCCGTCCTCGAAGGCCAAATCGAGAAGAACAACCAGACAAATATGCATCTGGATAAATTGCGCAAAGAACTGCGAACCGCAGTCTATGAAGCAAATACGGAAAAAATGCAGGTAAATTCGAAACTGGCCCTCTGTGAGCAAAATATAAAGCGACTCCAGCAGGAACAGCCGCTTATAGCCGGTGAAATCGAACTGCTCGAAGCTCAAATCGCCCAATCCGTGCAGAAAGAATACAACTCAAAACAGAAACTCCAGGAGATTGAGACTGTAAACACCCAAAGAACAGCACGCATAGAAGAACTTGAGGCAAAATACTCCGAGCATAAAACCAGACAGCAGATACTGACGGACAAACTTACCGACCTGAAGGTCTCACTCGGCCAGGTTACCGAACATCGGCAGGCACTCAAACAGGCAATCATATCCCTCCAAAACCAGATGCAGGAGAACCAAACGACCGCCAAAACCGCCAGCGATGAGATACAAAGCTGCAGCGGACAACTCTCTCAGACCCAAAGGGACATCCTTCACTGCGAAGCGGCGGTCTCGGAGATGTTTGTAGAAAAGGAAAACAAGCAGCAAAGCAGCCGGCTACTGCACAGGCAGATAGAACAACTGCTCGAAGAACAAAAACAGGCTGAGCAGATGAGCCGTCAGAAGCGAGAACAGCAGAGTCAAATCGAACAAAAAATCAACGAGCTCAAAATAGAACTCGGACAGTTAGAGGTAAAACAACAGGACCTGGTCGAAAGAGTCAGGGACCAGCTGCAGATTGAACTGGCGGAGGCATTCGAAAATTATCAGCCCAGCGGCGTCGACTGGGACAACTTAAAAAAACAAATAACCGAGCTTAGGGACAAGATCGAGCGGTTGGGCAACGTCAATGTGGACGCAATAGATGAACAGGAAACCCTCCAGAAGCGACAGGAATTTTTGAGCAGCCAGCTCGAGGACCTAAATAAGAGCAAAGGCCAGCTGCAGCAGCTGATAAACCGCCTCAACAAGAAAAGCATAGAGAAATTCACCCAGACCTTCGAGGAAATCAGGGTTCATTTCCAGCAGATTTTCAGGAAGCTCTTCGGTGGCGGAAAGGCAGATATCATCCTCGAAGAGTCCGAAGACATACTCGAAGCGGGAATAGAGATAATAGCCCGGCCGCCCGGAAAAGAGACAAGGAGTATATCTCTGCTCAGCGGCGGAGAAAAATCTATGACGGCGATAGCGCTGCTGTTTGCCGTCTTCAGGGCAAAACCCTCGCCGTTCTGCTTCTTAGACGAGGTCGATGCTGCGCTGGACGAGGCAAACAACGAGCGGTTCAATATGCTGCTGAAAGAATTCCAGAAGGAATCGCAGTTTATAGTTATCACGCACGCCAAACGAACGATGAGTATCGCCGATGTACTCTTCGGGATAACTATGCAGACACGAGGTGTGAGCAAGAAGATAAGTGTCAGATTCGACCAAATCGAAGAAGATACCACAGCAGCGGTGGCGTAAGTACCCAATTGAATATCAGCCGGAAACGTTATGAAAAAGTGCCCCTTCTGTGCAGAGCAAATACAGGACGAGGCGGTGAAGTGCCGTTTTTGCGGTGAGTTCCTCGATAAAGCCGACAAGTCGTCAAAGACAAAATGGTATTATGCCACGTCTACGGTAGTAATCGCACTGCTGTGCCTGGGGCCTATCGCTCTGCCATTGGTATTGTTCAATCCGCGCTACAAAATGATTACCAGGCTCGTGGTCGCCGGCCTGGTTATTGCGGTCAGCATTTTACTTTACTATCTGACAATGAACATATACCTTCGATTAACAGAGCAGATAGAAGCATTGGGGATTCATTAACCCCATATCACGTTTGTAAGGGTTGGCCAGATTCAATAGGAAATAATTTATAATGAGCACTCGGGTGTGTATCGGTTTGGCAGGGGTTAGCTTTACGCCATCGTTCTGGGGCTTCAGGCAGTTGCAATACCAGAAGCGGCTGCGGCAGCTACAGCAGGCGGCAAAATCGCTGGGGTTCGGATTCACGGCAGTGCCAAAGACCTTCGAAAACGCCGCAGATGCAGTAACGGCTGCAAAAAAACTGCGGCAAAAAAAAGCTGATATCGTAATTCTCGACGTGGCAACCTACCCTGAGGGGAAAGCCGCCGGGGAATTTATAAATAATACCGATACGCCGCTGATGCTCTGGAGCAGGGACGAAACAATTCACAGGACCAATATCGGCCATAACAGCTTCTGCGGGGCTAATTTCCTCGCAGGCTGTCTGGACGTCTGGGGACGCAAATTCCGACAGCTCTACGGAACTGCACAATCCGGTGACTTTAAGGCAAGACTACTGACTGCTGGACGGTTAATCGGTGCCGCAAAAAAGGCACGAGGGTCAAACATCGGGCTTTTAGGAGAAGGCATCGTGCCCAAGTTCTACGATATAGACATAAATGCCGATAGCAGAAAAAGGCTGCTGGCACGCTGGAAAATAAAATTTACGCCGGTAACCATAAAACATCTGATAAACTGTGCAAACTCTTATAAAACAGCGCAGGTCGAAGCCGCCCTGCCGAATTTTGCAGGTCACTTTGCAAGGATAAATGTCCCGAAAGATGCCCTGGAAAAACAGGTTCGTCTGCTGCTTGCTGTAAAAGAAATTACAAAGGACGGCGGCTTTGACGCTATTGCCATTCGCTGCTGGCCGGAGCTTCAGTCGTTATATGGCCTATGGCCGTGCGCAGTGATAAGCGTCCTTAATGATGAGGGGATTCCCATCGCCTGCGAAGGCGACCCCGGCGGAGCTTTGGATATGCTGCTCGCCAGGCAGTTGAGTAAGCAGGCTTCGACACTGGTTGATATCATCGACTGGGATGATAAGAATAACAGCTTTTCAATCTGGCACTGCGGGCCAACCGCATGTTCCTGGGCCGACAAGAAAGGAGCCAGGCTTATCGGCCATAATGTCGACGGGCCCGGAGCCGGCGGCGGACCAAAACAGGGACTGCCGGCTGTGGTGGATATGAATTTTCGGCAGGGAAAGGTGGCGGTTTTCAGAACGCTGGGTGCCATCGACGATGAATTCGTAATCCAGGGCAGTCTGGTTAATACCCCAAAAAGAAAAATATCAGGAAGCTTCGGGGCAATAAAAAATGCCACCGTTTATGCAGAGAAAGTTACGAATAACCAGGTCCGCAGGATGATTTTTGACCGCCGGCTGCCTCACCATTATACTGCGGTTAGAGGGCACGTTTTTTCCTGAGGAAACCTGTAAATGAGATTAAGTCAGATTACTCTTAAGGACTTCATAACGAAATTAAGAACTAAAGGCAGACGCTGTACGCTGCTGGGCATCGGGCCGGTTTCAAAAGTCGTTACACAGGCGACCTTCGAGGCATGCAAAAATTACAACTGCCCTGCTGTTTTTGTGGCCTCAAGGAACCAGGTTGACCTCAAAGAGCTGGGACACGGCTATCTTATGGGAGGTATGGACCAGAAAAGCTTCGTGGATTTTATCATCCGGATGCGAAAGCAGGCCGGCTACGAAGGGCCGGTCTATGTCTGCAGAGACCACGGCGGACCCTGGCAGAGAAATAGAGAATTGGATGAGGCATGCCCGGTCGAAGCAGCAATGGAAATAGCGAAAAAATCCTTCTACGCCGACATAGAAGCAGGGTTTAACTACCTGCATATCGACCCTACAAAATGTCCCCTGCCGTTCGAACCTGAAGATACCTGTAACCGGACGGTCGAGCTTATAAAATTCTGTGAGAGCTCACGAAAATTGCTGGATAAAGGTCCTGTAGACTATGAAGTCGGCACCGAGGATATCAAAGGCGGCCTGACAACCAACGAAACCTTCGAAAACTTCCTGGAAAGTCTTACCGCCAGACTCAGGGACGAGAATCTGCCTGTGCCGACATGTGTTGTCGCACAAACCGGTACTCTGGCAAAGATAGACCGCAATGTCGGGCAGTTCGACAGACAACAGGCAGAGAAACTCGTGCAAATCGCAGCCAAATACGGCATCGGCCTGAAAGAACACAACGGCGATTACTTAAGCGCCGTTTCCTGCAGGGCCCATCCAGACATAGGCATCATGGCAATGAATGTTGCGCCCGAATTCGGACTTGTGGAAACCGATGCCTGCCTGCATCTGGCAGATTTGGAGCAAAAACTTGTTCGAGAAGGATGGATAAAAAAGCAGGATGTCTCAAATTTGAGGCTGCTGCTGCTTGAGTTGACCTGGAAAAACAGCCCCTGGAAAAAATGGATGACCGGCGATATAAAACAGCTTGGTCATGAAAAAATAGAATCGGATAGGTTCTTGCGCACACTGATTGCACGAGTCTGCGGGCATTACGTTTACGATGCTCCCGAGATTTCGGAAGCCCGCAGAATACTATATGATAACATCAATAATTTTAAGCTCGCCGATGATGCTGAGCGGTTTGTCATCGACGCCGTCAGAAGCGCAATAGAATTCTATATGCGGAATTTCAGCCTCAAAGATGTAAATACCTGTTTGTAAAAACCTCTACAGCTCTCCAGAGCTTCGGTTTCGGCAAAGTTAATCTGGCCGACGGGGGCACAAAATGATAATATCAAGCAAATAAACACAATACAACAGTATGACGGAAAGACTCGATAAACATACACTAAAGAACGGGATGGTTCTCCTCGGTGAGCCGATGGAGACAGTTGGGTCGGCTGCGTTCGGTTTTATGCTGCCGGCAGGAGCTGCCCTGTTGCCGGAAGGCTGCTGCGGGGCGGGTAACGTTATCACAGACTGGCTCTTCAGAGGCGCAGCTGATAAAGACAGCAGGCAGCTAAGTGATGCCCTCGACGGGCTGGGTCTGCATCGCTCAAGTTCGGTCGGCAGCTCGCACATAATCGTTGCAGCGGCCCTGGAGGCCGGCAACCTGCCCCAGGCGTTAGAGCTATATGCCGATATAATACTGCGGGCCAGTCTGAGAGACGAGCAGTTCGAATTGGCCAAACAACTGGCAATCGATGAGGTCCTGGGCCTGGACGATGACCCCCGGCAAAAGGTTATGCTAAAACTCAAAGAGCAATTCTACCCCAGCCCCCTCGGCCGCAGTGCCGTGGGAGAAGTCAGTGAACTCAAAGCCCTGACCGCTGAGAAAACAAGGCAAATCATAAAAAACAATTTTAATCTGTCTGAAACGATTTTTGCAGTCGCAGGCAAATATGACTTTGAAAAGCTCTGCCGACAAATGGAAAAACTTTTCGGAACCGCCCGGCAAAAACCGCTTGAACCAGTAAAACCCGGGGCAAAATCGGACAATTATACACATATAAACGCTGACGGCGCACAGGTACATATCGGCCTGGCAACCAGGACTGTTACACCGGCTGATGATGGCTATTATAACGCAAGAATAGCGGTCTCGGTACTCTCGGGCGGGATGAGCGCCAGACTGTTTACAGAAATCAGGGAAAAACGCGGCCTGTGCTATGCAATAGGGGCGCAGTATCACAGCCTGAAAGAAGCCGCAGGTATAATGTGCTACGCAGGTACTATGCCGGAGACTGCACAGGAAACTCTCGATGTGATTATGGCTGAATTTGCCAGGCTCGGCGACGGGATAAGCAAGGAAGAAATCGAGCGGGCTAAGGTCGGACTGAAAAGCGCCCTGATACTGCAGAGCGAATCTTCCAGCAGCAGAGCCGGGGCAATCGGCAGTGACCACTATATCCTGGGCAGGGTTCGCAGCCTCGATGAAATCAAAGAAAAAATCGAGGCGACCAGCGTCGAATCCGTCATGGAGTTCCTGCGAAATAACGGGTTCGGTGATTTCACGGTCGTAACAATCGGACCAAAACAGGTAAAAGTCGAGTAGAACAAAAAGATGCAATTTAAAAAGAGAATATTATCGAATGGTCTGGCTGTGGTCGGTGAGGTCAATACAACTGCTAAATCGGCTGCGGTGGGGTTTTTTGTCAGGACCGGCTCACGCGATGAAAACCATAAGATAAACGGCGTCTCGCATTTCTTCGAACATATGCTGTTCAAAGGAACCGAACGATTGAACGCCTTTGAAGTCAATGAAGCTTTCGACAGGACAGGGGCACAGTTCAACGCCGGCACCAGCGAGGAAACCACCGTTTATTATGCTGCTGTGCTGCCGGAATATTTAATCGAGGTGACAGAACTGTGGACAGAACTGATGAGACCATCGCTTAGAGATGAAGATTTCAACATCGAAAAAAAAGTAATCAAAGAAGAAATTGCGATGTACAAGGACCTGCCGAGCTTCGATGTCGTGGAAAGGTGTAGAAGTCTGCATTTCGACGGCCATCCCTGCGGAAACAGCGTACTTGGAAGTGAGGAAAGCATAGACAATTTAACCGCTGAGCAGATGCACGAATATTTTGCCGAACGGTATGCACCCAACAATATGGCCCTGGCATGTGCGGGCAATTTCAGCTGGGACCGAATCTGCTCGGTCGCCGAAAGCCGCTGCAGCAGCTGGCAGATGCAAACCGTCGCCAGAAAGCTCGAACACTGCGACGGCAGCAAAAAGAAAAGCCGAATCGAAAAGCCGAATCTGGCTCGCGAACATATATGTCTGATATCACCAGCGGTCGCTGCCACAGACCCTCGAAGGTTCGCCGCTTTGCTGCTGGCAACCATTATCGGCGATGATGTGGGCTCGAGATTTTTCTGGGGACTGGTCGATGCGGCACTGGCAGAGGCCGCGGTGATGCAGTTCGGGGCTATGGATGGTACCGGTGCGTTTTACAGCTATATCCGCTGCAGCAGTGAGGATGTCCCGAAAGTGCTCGATACCGTCAACGGCATCTTCGGCAGTCTGGCCAAAAACGGCATAAGCGAAAGTGAAATGAGAACCGCAAAAAACAAGATTCTAAGTGCGCTGGTCATTAAAAATGAACTGCCGATGGGAAGGCTGCACGACTTGGGATTTAACTGGCTGTATCTGGAACAATACCGCAGCGTTGAAGATGACATCAATGCCATAAAGGCAGTTACCGTCGATGAGATTAATTCGCTGATAGAGCAGTTCAAACCCGGCTGTTTCACTCAGCTTTCAATAGGCCCTGCTAAAACGCCCTGAGCCAAAGCTGTAATTTTGGCTTGATTGGTCCGGTCAATACTGTTAAACTAAAAAGTACCATAGGAGGCTGTGGCGGTGAGTACGGACGGAAAAAGCAACCAGAGCGAACAAATTGACGGCGATATCCTGCAGTGCAAGGCCGATATCCTTCGCGCACGCGACATAGTACCGGGCAATAATCCACAAAATATCAGCACAGAGCCAAAAAACAAAATACCAAAATTCGACCTTGCCGAAGAGATTATGGCCCAGCAGCGAAAAGTTACCGCACTGAGAAGAAAGTCCCCGGCGGTTATATCCTCCATGCCAATTGGCCATACCGTTAAACAATCGATAGAAACACCATTGGCGCAGGAACAAATCATCGCAGAAATTGTGGCAAGGGACATCGAAAGGCTGTGCAAGGTGTTCAGAGCAGGCGGGGTTGATAGGAGAATCTGACGCAGTGCCGGCCAGGCGCAACGCGAACGGATTTGAAGGTTCCAAAAAGCAATTCCATTTCGGCTTCCTTATCGTCAACAAAGACCTTCCAGCCCCGATACCAATTATCAATGAAACTTAAGTAACCCGCAACCGGTACCTGGATTTCCCATAGAAGCTCATCGCCGGTGTAAGACAGCAGATGGCCCGGACGCTGGTATCGCAGGGCATCCCGCAGAAATGATTCAACTGTGGGATGTTCTATGGATTCGGAAAAGAAAACCCTTGTCCCGTCCTTTACACCGAGTAATATCCTTCTCGCTTCTAATTGACCTTCAGTTTCCTTGAGAAACCTGACATATCGGCTGAAATACCAGGCGTCTATCACGCCAACACTGAAATTCGGACCCAGCGAAATTGTGTTGTCATAATCAGTTCGGCGAAACCGAAATGAAGCTTCGTTTATCTTCGACACATCCAGGCGGAAACGCTCAGGGGTTGTCCTGCCCGGACGTGTCCACATACGTGTGCCGACAGGCCGCATCTCAGCAGCTGCAACCAACACAAGAGCTATAAGGACCACTATAGATGAACGGCTGGTGCCGGACCGAATCATTCCGCAAAGCAGCATAACCACAGTAACCGCAACAAAGGCTGCTAAACCGTAGGTAATGAAGTCGATATCGTACGACAATACGTTTTTGAAGAATTCTATCCAATAGATATCATAAATTTTATTGAGATAAAAATAAAGCTGAGTGCCAAGGATGGCTGTATAGACCCCTGCAAGAATCAAAATTGGTGAGAATCGCTGCCAGGCTCCTGCAGCAATTTTAGTATCCCTGCCCGGAATCACGGATTCAAAGTACACCCAGGCCAACGACAGCAGCCAGGCGAAAATCGGCACAAGAATGATATTCAATCTCGGCCAGATACGAAGAGATGAAAAACCGGGCATAAATTTCCACAGCAGGATAAACAAATACGAATTACGGCCATAGCTAATATAGGTAATCACGGAAATCCAGATGATAAAAAATAATTTAACCCAAAGGTCTGAGGGCAACGGTGATATTACTGTCTCTTTCCCAGCATTACCAGCGGTTGTTCTGCCGCTCAACATGTATAGTACAATCACCAAAAGAGCCGTTATGCTGAAAAAATACCAACCTTCAGCCTGGGCAGCAGGCGGATATACCAGAGAACCGAGGGTGTCTTCAAGATTGTATACCAGGTCTATCGAATGAGAAAAATCCCTTCCTGCACGGCCTGCGGTCTCGGCCATGAGACGCCCGATTGCCAGCAGATACGGGACGCAGAGCAACAATGCCGAACCTGCTGCCGCCGCTAACGTTGCGAACGCCCGCTTCCAGTGAATCTGCCTGTTGCCGAAAAACCGCAAACGCAGCGGCCGGAGGAGGAAAACAAGCACGTAGGGCGCAAAAAGAAACAGGCCGTAGTAAACATAATAAGGATAACCGCCGGTAAAAAAACATATCATAAAAAATGTAAGCCCGATACCTGCTATCACAGCGGTCTTCATCGAACGACTGAAAAAAATTTGTGTCATCGCATAAAGAATCCAAGGATACCAGGCAGCGGTGTGAACGGCGTTTGGAAATCTCAGTATTTCGGTGACCTTAAAACTGACCGACATAACCAAAACGGCGAAAACAACGGCCCTGAGACTGGAGTTGACCAGCCGCAGCCACATAAAAAGCCCCAGGGCAAATACACAGAGCCCAAGAACCGTAAAGACCTGGTGGTCCAGAGGGTTATAGCTGCCGGAGATTTTGTACCAGGCAACCAGCAGCAGGTTGAAAGGGTAAAAGGCCTGGGTAAAGGGACTGGCATAAAAAGGATAGCCCGCACCTTCGGCGGGCGACCAGAGCGGAAAATTGAAATCGGCAAGATGGGCCAATAAATAAATCTTGTATTTGTAGTACAGGGCAATGAAATCGTTGCCCAAAGCTGTATATTGGCCGTTTACGGGGAAAACATGGTTAAACAGATACAAAACAGGCCAGCAAAAAACAGCCGCTGGTAAAAGAAATTTAATCACGAATGACCGACGAACTGACAGAGCAGAACATCTGTCCCCAGAAGCAGAAACCGCTCTGCGCTTCGGCCGGTGTTTGCATCTTTGGCTCCTCACTATTGTTTGGCCCTCTCTGCGCCAATGTAGTTATCAAGCTTTTTCTCTCGGGCCTGATGAGCGGCTTTCAGCAGGTGCTCCAGTGTGGGCCGAGGCTTGGCAACAATGGCAATCTGATACGAAAAAAGGCTACTGGAGAGCCTGATTAAAATGCGATTGACCAATAACAGAAAACGTGCAAGATGCCCGTTGCCAATTGCCAGCGGAAACGGCGCAGGGATACCATATCGCTTGACTATGTCATAGCCGTTGATTTCCATCGTCCTGCACAGGGTCGAAAATGTAAATAGTCGCTTATGGTCCATATCGAGCAGGCCCCGCTTGCCATAGTTAAAGCTGCCGAACAACAGCCCTGCTCTCATAGTCAAAAAACCGATGTTTCCGGTGGTAATAATTATCTCCGGCTCATCCGATGAGAACCGTTGTCTCAGAACCTGAAGCAGCCTCTCCGGAGACCTCAAATGCTCAATGGTGTCCAGTATCAGGATATAGTCCACCTTGCCGAATTCATCATTGAACTCGTACTTATCAATATCAGTTTCGATGCATCTCCAGGAGTATTGCTGAGCCTGCGGTTGAATCTTAAGGTCAATTGAGACGGTCTTTGCGTTTTTGCCAGCCAATCGCTTTGCCATAAAGCCGGGTCCGCAGCCGACATCCAATACAGTTGATCCGGGGCGTACCCTGTCCAGCGCAAGCTGGTGAGAACTGGGGTATCCGAACTTTGGCTCGTAGGAAGCATTTGACGAGGGTGCATAATCAAACTTCGGATGGTAGTAAATTCCCAGCCGGATTAACTTTGACAGCAGGCACGAACGAACAACCCGAATCGCATATCTGATACCATTGACCCTCGAAATTTCGTCGCCATAGAATGTAGGAATCGGAATTTCCTTAATGCGCTTTTTGGTTTGCAAAAACTGAATAATGATGTCTGTGTCGAAATCAAAATAGTCGGAATTACGATCAAAAGGAACAGATGCAAGAGCCGCTGCGCTGTAGGCTCGATAGCCGGTATGGAATTCCGACAAATGCGACTTCATGATGTGGTTCTGGATAGAAGTTAGTATCTGATTGCCGAACCATTTATACAGGGGCATTCGGCCTTTTAAGGCATCTAACCGGCGGACCATCCGTGAGCCGAAAACAGCATCCGCATCACCATCGAGTATCGGCTGAATCATCCGGCCAAGATACTCAGGGGCATACTGGCCGTCTCCGTGTAATAGCACAACGACGTCGAAACCCTTTTTGATAGCGTAGCAATAACCGATTTTCTGATTACCACCATAGCCCTGATTCTTCGGATTATACAAAATAGTCAGATTCCTGTCCGGATGACGGCGGGAATAATCCTCAGCTGCGTAGAAGGTTCGGTCGGGTGACTGGTCATCAATGATAAGGATTTCTGTGTAGAACTGTTTACTTTCCCAAATATCTTTCCCAATACGCTCAAGGACGGACTCAATCGACTGCTCGGCTTTATAACAGACGATAAATATCAACACTCGCTTGGCTTCTTTGGATACCGGGGCGGATTCATTCTTGTTCACAGTTGTTTCCCATGGATTTTTTAAAAATATGTCTTCATTACTCGTTCACTTCAAGGCGCAAAATGATATAAACTCTTATTATATAAATCCGTATGGAACACGCAACGAATTATTTTTCCAGCTCTGGTTTCAGGCACACTCCGGCCGGAGATTATAAAAAAAACTGTTTGCCCTTATCTTCTTGCAATATAAACACGCAAAATGTAGATTATCAGCAGGTGTTTCGGAGAGGTGGCCGAGCGGCTGAAGGCAACGGTTTGCTAAACCGTCGTACGAGTGAATGCTTGTACCGCGGGTTCGAATCCCGCCCTCTCCGTTGGTTTTTTAGTGCTTTTTGTAAGTGCTTAAAGTTGCTTGTGTTACAGAAGTACTTTTTGCGGAGTTGTACCTGACTGTCCTATGATTGTCCTATTTTCCCCCTTGTCGCTGTTGAAACTTAAGCTGTTCATCGCAGCCTGTGCCTGCCTGTCGTTCATCGTGAAATACATATCCAGTATTGCACTGGACGAATGCCTGTCCCCCCGAAAAACTCAACATCTTCATCGAGATTGGAGTTTTTCGGGGGGACAGCCGATTGAACAATGGTTGCGAAGATAATGTTTATAACATTTTGAAAGCATTTTTAAATTGCTCCAGGCGGTAAAAACAAAAACGGCCCGCTATTATGCAGGCCGTTAGTGTTCTATCTTTAGGTTCTTAACTATACTTTGTTAATCTCCCCACACATTGGCAAAATCAGCGAAATCCAGGAAGTTAACAGTGTCAGTCTCATCCTTGTAGAAATCACCTGGAACATCTGGGCCGGTCGCAAGCCAGTTTTCACTTATCATCGCAACATCGCCCCAGCCGATCAAGCCGTCGCAGTCGAGATCATAGATATTGTCTGCTAAATAATCTTGACCTGTTTTGTCTTCGAGAACATCGCTGTACGCCCTGCTGTTCGGGTCGAAAGTATAATGGATTTTACTGGGGGTTACCGCACCAGGCCAGTTGTAGTCAACCCAGACCTCGTAGTAGCCATTCGAGTCGGTTGTATCTGAACTGCCGTCGTTGTTTGCATCTACGAGTACACCTTCTATTGATACGTCACATGAATTTTTAATGTAGCCTGTAATTGTATACGTCAACAATTTGCCAGCATAATCCTGCTCCTCTACCACGTCTTCAGTAACGTTAGCATAGGTTATACTGTTTGGCTCAAAAGCATAAGCGTATTTGGAAGGTACAACTTTACCAGACCAGTTATGGTCGACCACAACCTCGTAATATCCGTCGGCATCAGTTGTATCAGAGCCACCGTAATATTTACTTGTAAACGGACCTCGAGCGGGGTGAGCATCTCAGAATCAACGGCATAGCCGGATATGATGAAAGTATCCAGTATCGCGGTGTAGTTATCGTTCTGATCGGTGGTAACATTATTGTACTCTATACCGTTCGGCTCGAACGTATAACCTGTCTTATTTGGCTCAACCGTACCTGACCACCCGTAGTCCACCGTTAGTTCGTAGTAACCAATGGCGTCGGTTGTGTCTGAGCCGCCGCCATTGTTTGCGTTTACAACAACACCTTCGACAGGTATGTTGGCATCAGGTTCGGTGATATAACCCGAAATGGTCATCTGATCTATCGCAAAGCTCGCCGTCACAGCTATATTGGCCGTTACATTGAGGTCGGTTCTCGGATTCTCGGTAGAGGCATCGCTCCAGTC
>Ga0315284_10009650_pt1 | contig 13757 bp, 20 predicted proteins | sample YL17G09_16_MG_FD_203696 | JGI IMG/M metagenome (GOLD analysis project Ga0315284, IMG submission 203696) | Sediment microbial communities from Yellowstone Lake, YNP, Wyoming, USA - YL17G09_16 | ecosystem: Environmental > Aquatic > Freshwater > Lake > Sediment | place: USA: Wyoming | collected...
TCTTGCTCAGTATATTGCCCAGCGGCATAGAGTTCTTTGAGCAAAGAATAGGCAGACTCTTCATAAGGTGTGCCCTTGAAGGTCATAAACCAATTCTCATGTTCATCGAGCAAATAAGTATCTAGACAAGCTTGAACTTCCATTGCGCCAGCTCCTTGACCAAGTGTGCCACGTTCTGCTTCAAATAGGTCAATAGCAGTTTGCGCAACTCTTGGCTCAAAATCTTCTAAAACGTCTGTACCTTCATTAGAAGGAAGTGGAACATCCTTTTCAAAAACCTTTGAACCGTTCTCATAAAGTTCTACCCAAAGATAACTTTCACCTTGATCAGACTCATACATTCTTATATCAAACCCGTTAAGAGTCAATGTGTGCTGCGGATCAGCACTAAAATCCATTGCTGGTTGTTCTTCTTGTGCAATAAGTCTCATTACTTGTACATCTTCTGAAAAGTCTTTGGCGAAGGCTCGAAATCTTCGCTATCTACATGAACACGATATTCCATACCTTTGCTCTTGACAATGATATAGCCATTTTCAATATCTACATCAACCACATTGCCACGACTTGGCCCATCATGCCCGCTGAACTTAACAGCGTCTGAGCATTCAATGGGAGTCCTTGTGTCACGATAATAAAGCATATCTGATGGAAGATCTCTAGTCATATCTTCCATAACTTCTTCCATTTCAACAGGTTCTTCCGTAACTTCCATTGGCATTTCTTTATCAAAATCTGCGGTAATATCACTGGCCTTACGTGGGCGAGTTCTGCCACGATTGTTGCCATGTCCATAAGGATTGATACAGAAGCCATCATTGATCAAATGAATCATCCACTTATCTTTATCAGCTGTGGAAACTTCATTGAGAATATAATTGCGCAAAAGATGGTTAAACGCCCTTGGGAACGTATCAACACCTTCGTCTTCAGCTTTTTCCATCAATTCAACAACTCGTTCATAAGCTGTTGGGATCATTCTAGCAGGCTTTTCCGCAACTTCTTCTGCGGCAGATCTTGGCTTAGGACGATTCATATAATCAAAATAGTTGTCTCTAGGCACTAGCCCAATCTGATTCCGCTGTTGAACGGCCATTTCTCTTTCTTGGCGAGTAAATGGCGGCTCAAATTGGCTACGAAGCTGCTTAGTTTCATATGAAGTAACTCGGCCAAGAATATCATTGATTGTACTCTGAGAAATGACATGAATTTGCTTATCAACTTCCATAACAGATGGCGGAATAACTACGCCGCCAACCACGTTTACTTCAATTGTAGCATTCTTCTTGACACCAGAAAGTGCAATCATTTCAACATTAAAGACAACTTTACCTTCTCTAATGCGATCAGAATTTGAATTAGCATACTTAACGTCCTTCAGCTTATTGAAAGATAGTTTGGGAAAGATTGGCATATTGAATTGGCTAAGAAGATTATGCAACTCTAGCGAAGCAGTATGAACCGCTCCGCGTGCATCTTGATCCGCTTTAGGGTCATCCATTCCTGGCCCACCACTTGCCCAATCTACAAAAGATTTGGGATCAAGCTTGTTATTCGGCTTGTCACCCTTTTCTTCCCCATGCGTATCCAAGTTGGTAAACTGTTGAGCACGCTTCTCAAAGAATTCGCGCACGTTAGAAGCTTGGCGCCAACCGTCGAGCAAAGGATGATTAGCTACTTCAGGATCATTCATCAATTCTTCAAAAGTTGGCATTATTTAACCGCCTTCTTAACTTTTTGTCCAACACGTTGAACATTCTTTTTCTCAGCATTGCGCCGAGCTATGTCTTGATGCGCGCGATTTTGTTCATCAATATTCTTAGGGTTTCGATCAGGGGCTGCATCAATACATGTTACATTCTCTGAAAAGATATGTACATCTATTGCTCTGCCACTACGATCAAAACAAACCCCTTCAAAAACTTCATTAGATTTCTTCAACTTCTTCAAAAAAGCTGAAAAATCGCTTGTTTTCTCATAGGCAACCCAAACAACAAAAACTTGCCCACCATTTGTATAAATTCTGTATGGGAATAAATTTTCCATTAGTTTTTACTATAGCACATCAGCAATAGTCGAAAGTAAATGAACAACATTTGGCATATATTGGAATTTGCCATGTCCATGTTCATCGTTTTCGAGTAAGTTTGCAAACCCTAGCTTCTTCTCAATTTCATACTGTTCAATATCCTTTTCAGAACATGCAAACATGACTAAACGATCTCCTACTTCTACTTCATTATCAACACAGAAGCCTGCATTAACTTCAATTACGCTAGTTACATCATCACATTGCCAAGTATCTGTGGAACCTACTTTTGTATAAGCTTGGATGCCAATAATTGCATCATCTTTTACAAAAAGGATGTCCAAAGGATAGGCAACTTTGCCTTGATGGAAAGCAACATGTGCATAAGGCTTGTATGGAAAATACATTCCCTCATTTTCTTCAAGGGAATCAACTACTTCCAAACCTGCGGTTTTCTTAGCATCAGTATCCGCAATATAATTACACTTTACTTTAACAGGCTTGTCAACCCAAATGACATTGACTCTAGCAACTTGTGCATAAACTACTTTAGACTTACTGGCAACCTTGAAAGCACCTGTTTCATAGAAATGAATATATTTTCCTTCCAATAGACCAAAGTCTTCCATATAATTGTAAGATTCTACTGCTTTAACTAGCATTTAATTGAAGTTTCCCTTCTCAAGAGATCACTTAGAGAAGAACCCTTTTTTGTTTGGCTTTCTACCACGCTTATTCGCAGTTGCCTCATCCTCAATTTGTACTTCTCGTTCTTCCACCTTAGTTACAAAATTACTATCTCCCTGAGAAGGAAGTGCAGAAATAGGTGGCAAGAATGTAGGAACTGTTGGAGCAACTGTCTTTTCAACAACTTTAGCAATTGGTTTAGCAGCTTCTGGAATAACCATTGGCTCAATTTTAAAGTCTAGAACAGGTTTAACAAAAGGTTTAACAACTGCTTGAGCAGCTATTAGAGAAGAGTCTTCCATTACCTGAAGCTTGCCTGTGCGAATCATTAGATGATAATCAGTATTACCTTTAATCTCTTCTGCTGACATCCTTGTCAAAGCACATAGATCAACTGATTGCCTACATTTAACAATAACTGAACAAATACTTGAGCGCACGATTCTACGCGCTTTATTTTGGGCCAAAATGCCCAAATTTTCGCCAATAAAAGATGGGCGCAAAGTTAGGGAAACATTGCCCTGAGTTGTGTTGAAAACTACTAATTTATCGGTCATAATAAACTTTCTCCTTTTTGAAATTAAGCCTTTAGCGAAGATGACTTGAATAGTGAATCCAAGTTCTTACCACGAGAAATGCCAAGTCTTTCCAGAATTTCAGCATCTGGAATAGCTTTGCCAAGTGCTTCGAAGATCTTGCGCTTCAATAACTCAATTTTCTTAGTTACTAGCTCAGTTGTTGTAGAAGCCTGAACATCTGTGCCAATGGTTTCGATCAATGCGTTAGAAATTACTCTAGCTTCATCTGCTTCAAAGTTTTCTTGAGGAGTAAAATCGCCAGATTGTGGCGTAGCCAATGCTGGGTCAGTTGGCGGGGCGGTTAGATCATCTTTTTTTTTTTCAGCGCCAGGCACTGCTGCTGGAGCTGTAGGAGCCGCAGGAGCTTGCGTAGGAATTGGCACTGTTTGGGCCAGGATATTCATCACTTCCCTAAATGATGCAGCGATTGGGCCAGCGGGAACTGGAGCAGGTGAGCCAGGCATTGCGCCAGGCATTGGCGTTTTTGGTGCTGGTGCAGCCGGTGCAACAGGCTTTGGCCCCGGAGGTGTTGGCGCAGGCTGATTTGGCGTAGGTGTGGCAGAAGGATTGCTTGTGCCTGGCTTCTTCAACTGTACCTGAAGAATCTTCTGCTTATCTTCTGGCCCCATTAGGTTAATGTCTGTATCAAGCCAACCAAGAGCCTTTAGACCCTCATTCCCGGCGTCTGGCTTGGGTTGGGCAGGCGCAGCTGGCCCAGCATTGGGAATGGCTGGTCCGGGCGTTCCTGGGGCTGCTGGAGCCTTTGTATCAGATGGGGAAATCTGACCACCAGGGGGCATAGATTGAGCACGCTTTGAGGAAGCCTTTGACTTAAATTCCTCAACCTTTGAGCCCTTATTCTCTGGCTCAGGGGTTTCATCAACCTTTGGCTCAAACTTGTCAGACTTACCTTCATCCTTGCGCGACTTATTGCCACGATCATTCTTGGCCATATCTTCGCCGTAACTGTGCAAATAATCTTTCCAATATGATTTGGCGGCTTCATCAACAGAAGTCTTTAGCCCAGCGGTAATAATCATTCCATGATCGCATTCATTGATGATGAAATGCACTGCGTCAGAATATGACGCAAACTTCATGTCATCAATTCCACGAATCACGATTTCGCCAGTTGCCTTAACTTTGGCGATTAGACGCTTAGCAGCAACTTGAAGAACTTCCTTCATAAAGGAATTAGTATCTTCTGGAGACATCTTGGTGAAATCAATTCCCATAGAATCTTGAAGGTAGTTCTTAGCTTCATCATAGCTAAACTGTTCTCCATCAACGTTAAACTTCTTACTCTGATCTTTGCTAAGGTCTGACCAAGGGTCATTCGAAGGGTCTTCCTTCTGTGCTGGATAAGAAGTTGGGGCAAAATCTTCTGGCCCAAGTTCTTCTAGATCCTGGTCAACAAGTTGCATAGTTGGATCTTCATACATTTCGCCTTGCTGATGCTCATCTTGCGTAGGCTCATCAGCAAAAGGATCCATCGTAGGGTCATACCCAGGCTCTTTACGCACAGCTTGGCCACGCTTTGCAGCAGCCATTTGCTGAGTATCTTGGGCCAACGGCGTTGCCACAGGGGCTTGGCCAGTAGGATCAGCAGTCATTGGCTGCTTATTGGCAGGATCGGCTGATTCCCATTCCACACCTTCTCCACCAAGAGCCATAACAAGCTTATGCAAATCTTGAGCAGATTCTACTTCAAGATGCCTAGAATACTCACCATTTGCGCCCCAAGATTCCTTCATACTTGGATTAACCATTGGGCCAGCCTGTTTAGACGCTGACTCCCTCTTCTTCTCACTTGGGTCTTTTACAGCATCATTCTTCTGTGCCCAAGCCACTGCCCAAGGATTATCAACATCTGGATTCTTTTTTAGATCCTTGACAGCCTTTTCTTCACTACTTGGTGAAGCTAGCTTATCAAGAACACGATTCATATTCCACTTATATGGGTCAGAAATGTCGCGCAATAGATTGGCCGAAGGACTTGCGGCAACCAATTCGCGATAACTTGGGCCACGATTTTCGCGCCCTTCAAATGAATCAACGATTGCTGCACCCTTGAAAAACTCTTCAGGAGAACTTGGTTCTTCGCCAGTATTTAGCCCAGGTGCTTCATTAACAGTTGGATCATAATGATCCTTATTTGTTTCAGAAGGAATATAAGACTTTTCAGCCCATTTGGTCTTATTTCTGGTAGTATCTTTGCCAAGTTCCGTATTGGGCAAACCACCTTTACCATGGGGTTCTTCAGGACGTGTATTAACCCGTGGGTCAGACCATGGCGAATCTGTGGAAGTATCACCCATTAGCTTAGGATCAGACTTCTTACCCTTGGGAACAGAAGTTTGATTAACCTTTGGGTCACTCCATGGCGAGTTAGATGTTGAATCTGGGCCAAGAATTGAGGCAGGGCTTTTGGTAGCTGGATATGAAATTGGTTTCGGCATCTTCTCAGGAATGCCGCCAGCCATTTTCATAAAGTCGCCAACAGCGCGCTCAAGATGGGCCAAGCGGCAAGCATAGCCTTCGCCACTGGGATCGATAATCTCAACTTCATCAGAAGCGTTAATCCGACTTACCCAACCATTTAGAGAAACTTCCTCACCGTTTAGAAGAAGGTCTTTAATTTCGCTAGCAGTTTTCATTGTCTTTTATTCCTTTATATTGGAAAAAGTCTTCAATTTTGCACTTAACTTAACGGCGAACTTTACCATAGTTTAAACAAGCACGAATTGATGCCTGTACTGCACCCGGATTTTGAGCATTTTGCATAGCTAGCCAAGGGTCTTCTTCCTCTTCAGGCATAACAGCTTGCTGATTTGGATCAACAGCTTGCTGAGTAGGGTCAACAGGCTGTACTGCACCAGGGTTTTGGGCATTTTGCATAGCAGCCCAAGGATCTTCTTCAGTTACAACAGGTTGTTGCTGACTAGGATCAGCAGGCTGTTGCTGCTGTGCGTAGTTCTTAATAGCATCTTTATACTGCTGTAGTTTATCCTCTACCGAAACATTGCGTTGTCTACGAATTACGTCGGCAGCTTCCTGCCCCATAACAGAAACAGCTTTGTAATATATCGCGGTCTCTAACTGGCTTTGTCGTGGGTCATTCTGACCCCTAGGCGCAATATCATACTCAACCACTTGCGAAACCTTTTTACCATACTTAGCAGCAATTACACGCTGAAGCCTACGCAAAACTGAACCTACCATTTGCATAACTTCAGGTTCATCATTTGCCTGTGCAAGCTGAAGTTTCTCTTCCAATTCTGCAATCAAGCCTATAATCTCGTCTGGAGAAAGATTTGAGAAATCATAAGTTTCTTCTCCAAAACCTTTCTCAACGCCTTCTCCAATTTCTTCTGGAGAAGCTTCTTGGAATTCACCTAGAATAGCCTCTTCAGCATGTGTTGAAGGACTGTTTACCAGAGCTAGAATGAAACGTCTAGCCTTTTTTGCATGTGGTGAATTTCCACCTAAACAAGCTTGCGTAATTTCATAGTCAAAATCTTCTTGACTACCAATTCGTGACGCAATTTCCATCATATCGGTCATTGGCAAATCGGCATAACCCTTTTCACCAATCTCTTCAATAACTGCCCCAACAATGGATTTGGGGAAGTTATTGCCGAAATGTTCCTGCATCTGGAGATAATCAGCCGCCAAGATGCTAGCATCGCGATTGCGCTTCCACTTTGCCTCAAGATACCCGAGGAAACTGGATAGTCCAACATCCTTAGCATGAGTTGCAGAAGCACGCTTGGCTACTTGGAGTGCTTCAAATACTGAAGCAACCGGAAGTGAGCCATTTACGCGCTCAACTTCTTTCGCCAATTCTTGCGCAACCACTTTCCGCATTACGTCAATTTGACGTTCGTGAACTTCCCGTGCGGAACGATAGGCGAACTCTTTTTCAATATCTGATGCTTCATTTGACTTCACAACTGAAGCAAATTTATTGTACAATCTAGAATAATCAATATCGTGAGATTCGCCAGTAAATGCTTCTAGATGGTCACGAACTGTTTTATACATCTTGTCTAACCTTTGTTAATGAGAATTAACGTCCAACAGAAATAATACTAACATGAGCGCCTTGGCTTTTATTAAACTATTTCCTTGGTGATAAGTTCTCTCAATTTATAGGAATTTCCACATTCCTTGCAAATTACTTCTACAGGCAATGAACCAAACACTTGGTCAAGGGCTTTCCCACAACATGGAGACAATACTTCATTACAAGGTTGGTCATCAATACATTCTCCATTCTTTGCTTTAAGGAGCATGTCAAAGAATGAAGAAACTGCCGAATCATCCTTTTTCGGCAATTCATCCATTTTTGCTCTAAGTTGTTGGAGAAGGTCTTCTAACTTTTGCGTGGGGTCCATAGTCTTAACATACTAAATCAGAACCAAGGCTTATCATCAATTTTGTCCAACTTATTGGCATAAGGATCTTGCCCAGACCCTTGGCAAATTGGACAACGCTTGCCATACATTTCGCCAGTACCTTCGCAATATGCACAAGGCGTCTCATTTGGCGAATTATTGGCAGAATCTTGGGCCAACTCGCCAGGGTTGGCGATTTTCAACTTCCTTGCCAAACGCCTGTAGAAACCATTTGAGAAATTCACGGCTAAAGGTCTTCCAATTGCGTATTTGTTACTTGCTGAAGAAATTGCCACGCTTCTGGGAATTGAGAGCTTCGCAAGAATGTCTCCAATTGCGAAATTTGTTCCTCATTGGCAATTTGATAGAATTTCATCATCTCTTGGAAACCCATATTATTGTCATACGCTAAAGAGATCTTTTTTAGCGAAATATTTGACAAAGAGTGCATCAATTATTCTTCGTCTTCTTCAGCTTCTTCTTCCATATCTTCTTCAGATTCTTCGGAAGCAACTTTGGAAGGATCCTGCATTCCAATACCTTTGTCAAGGCTTGCGCTAAAATTATTGAGCGCAGCCCAAGTATTGTCATCTAGATAATCGCCATACATTGATAGAATTTCAATAGCTTGATTCTTGAGATTATCAAGATCATGCTGAATTTCATCCTGAACCATTCCAACGTCTGCCAATTCAGCTTGGCCTTTAAGACGCATTGCAATTTTGTTCAAACCACTACCAGAGATCATTGGTAGTTTCTCCTGTGCTATTCGCAGCCAAGTATTCTTTTATTTTTCCAACAAGGTCGTAATAAGGAGCAAGAATGTCTTGAGGCAAATCCCCTCCATAATTGCCTAAAAAGCGTAAATTCTGCTCTAAATTATTTGAAAGAGCACCAGTTATTTCAGCCATAACAGCTGCGTAGTGTTCTTCAGGTGTTTTACCTTCTGAGGAATAGCTAGGCTCATATTCTATTTGCTCTAGAGCATTAAGCCTCTTAGCAATTCTGCTCAGCGAATTATCTGAAATCATTTGTGGGCATCTCCATGTAAAGACCACTCATCAAAAGTGTGTCAATATCTTGTTGAAATTTTGCGCAAGTATTGAACATATCATTAGAGATAGCGTCTTGATATTTGATCATAACATCAGCAAATTGGTCCAATGCTGCGTCAAATGCGTTAAATACTTCGTCAGGTGTTGGGCTAATTTCTTCTTGGCCCTTTAATTGACGAGCGGTTCTGTCCAAATTTGAGTCAAATTCATTATGCACGATTAGATCATCCTCAATATCATCTTCAGAAGTTTCTTGATCACCGCTTTGCGCATCGCTGGGGAAAGTAAGCATAATTAATTCCTCAAGGTTTGAAGATAGTCTTCAAACGCAAAAACAGCATTATCTAATGAGCTTGTAGGCATATCTTCATCTTCGCCAAAGTCTTCTTCAGCTTCCTCTTGAGAAAGCACTTGCAATTCATCTGTTACTTTACCTAGCAAATAACTATCAGGTTCCTGACCTTCACTCAAAACCCTAATAAATAAGCCAATAGCTGAATCATGGCTTGGCGCAATTGGAACCAAGGAATTCGCCAAATCTTGCAATTCTTGGCTCTGAAATTTAGCCATTGCTTGGGCAATCTTGGCGAAACCTGCTTCTGAAATTCCTTTGAACATTGATTTACATATTTTCAATCATAGGAAGCAACTCACTCAACAGCTTAATGGCATAATTTGTATTTTCGGTCATTTCTTCTTCTTTAGTCTCTGAAGTAGACAAAACATCTTGTTCCAAGATAGAGGTTTGCATATACTGAATAATACCTTCTAAACGTGAACGAAGGACGCCTTTTGCATCACCGCCTTCATCACCATATGATTCACTAACATAACCCTGAGCATTTAGCCTAGTAGCGATTCTATTGATTGCAAAATCGTTAAGCATTTTATCTCTAAGCCTTTACTTCTTAGCTGGAGAAAGTTTCTTAGGCAATGTTTCGGTCAACATCTTGCCGTAATCTTCTTCGCTAAAGTAATCCTGCCAATATTTAGCGGCAGCTTCATCTACGCCATTCTTGACCATCCAATTATATGCAACATCTGCCTTAATACGCTTCTTCACATCCTTTACCAACTGTTCCCCAAATTCTCCATAATATTCTTTCCAATAATCTTTCGCCGCTTGATCGATGGCCATTTTGGGAATACCTGCGGCAACACATTCCATAAACCATTGAGCAGGCTTGCCATACTCTTCCAAAGCCTCTGCTGAATTGCCTTCCTTAATCATGTTGATCATATGAGCCATCGCACGCTTGCCCATTAGCTCAAGATCGTCCATAATATCAGCAGCAAGGACAAAAGGAATGCCCAGATCTTTACTGGCAGACCTTACTTTCATCCCTTGGCCAACATGTTGGCGAACTTCGGCTACTTTTACTGAGCCATATTCTTCGCCAAGTTCTTGCCAAGATTTGACAATTGGATGAATTGCAGCAGATTTCTTCATTGCTGAAGCTGTTACTTCAAAGCGTGTCTTAATCCCACTTGGAATAACATCTAGTGACTCAATTTCATCATAAATTGACGCACCGTAAATTCCCCAACCACTTGCAATTACCGCTTTGCAAAATTCTTGGGGATTGAATTCGTCACGCTCTTGCTCAGAACGCTTTACAATTACTTGGCCATTGGTTGCTTCAGCTGACCAAATTGGATGGGCTTGTTTCTGTGGCATTTTTTGTATATCTTTCCTTTAATAGCTAGTCATTACGTCGAGAAATGGATTATAAGAAGCTGGCAATTGCGTTGTGCCTTGCCCTTGTTTCTCGTTTTTCCAACTTTGCAAAAGCTTCACAATTACTGTCAATTTGTAATCCATAGAGCTGATCGCAACCGTTTCCAAAGCCCTTAGCGCACCATCTATCAAATCTTTGGACATTGAATCGTTTAATGGATTAAAAGGGTCATCTGCAAATTCTAGCCCATATTCTTGACTAAGCTTCTTCAGAACAACTGTTTCACTGACTTTCATAACATTTAGTATATATTATTGATCATCGAACTCTTAAAACTAATTCCCTTGGAAGACTTACGGGTTTATATGGCCAAAGATGGACAGGATTTGGCACAAGTGCAAAAACATTGTCATTGATTTTGGCAATCTTTGGGGCACCCCTGAGAATCGACTTGATCACCTCTAAGGGACAATTTGTCATAATATGATCAGGTTCTAGCGCATTCACACATGCGCAATAGTTGATCTTAGACTTGATCTTCTTTAGAATGTAGTCATTTCTACTATATGAAGAACGCTTTATATTCAAAAGGTAGCATTTTGTGGATCTACAGATATAACGTCTCTTAAACTCTTGAAAAGTCATCTCAAAATACTTTTCAATCCAATTATACATAGTTACGAAAGAAACGCCAACATAATCTGCCATGCCATTAGCAGTTTTGAAGATTCTTGAATCAAGGATGACTTCTTTAATATCTTTTTCATGTTCTGCTTGAATTTTGAGCACACATACAGAATGATCTTCTCTACATTTGTCGCAGAAGGCATAATCAGTATTATTCATCTTGACAAGAACTTTATTAGCACATTTAGGCGTAGAACAATCAACAGTCTTTTTGAGCATTTGTTGGGCAAACCTTTCCTAAACCGACTATTTAAGTTTTTATCTAATGGATTAGATTAGATAATAATTTAAATTACGAGATTAGGAAAAGATTGTGGAAGGAATTGTTCAGGCTGGGAAAGGCTTGTTAAAGGCTTGGGCCAAGTTTGGCAAATACTTGTAGAGTTTCTTATTATGATAAACGAATTGCACAGGTTCTGCACAAATGATCTTACCGTCCAAATGTGAGTCCAAAGACTTAAACTCAAGTTTAATAGAATCAGGGTTCTGGTCTGAAACCATAATCTTAAACTCAGTTGCAAAACCAAGAGGCTTACCGTTAAAAACAATCAGCGTATGTGAAGAAAACCCATTTGTTTTAACATAGATAGTTTCCACATCAAACATTTCTACATGGTTTTCAACAATAATTGGGGCAAAGTCTTTAGCGTCTACAGATAAGTCAAAGCCCATATTAAACTCAACAATAGAATCATCACACTTAGCGACTAATATTACTTCAGTAAGACCCCTAAGTTCATGCGAGTCATAGGTTATAGATGTACCACAAGCTGTTCCATCTGATTCAATCTCTAGAAAAGGTCTTTCACCATTCTTTAGCATAATTCCTCCTCTTTTAGACATCAAACCCAAATAACCTTTTCAATCAGATCTGATGAAACAGAAAGTTCATCAGCTGGAACACCAAACTTGTCAGAATACCAATTCAAACTCATTTGGTGAATAGTTTGACGATACACTTCGCCAGCAAACTTATGGCGCATTTGTTCGTCCGTCTTTACCCCAAGAACTTCCATCGCCTTCTTCTTGTCATTCCCAACCGACTGCAAATGGCGAATTAGAAACGCATCTGTATTCACTTCTAGCCACTTCTGGGGAATTGACTCAAAATGAGACTGCTGAATAATCTTGTCAAAGATTGCTTCAAATGCAAAATGCTTATCAGAATTGTCCATATAAGCATTCCACTGTAGATCAAACGTCTGCTTAAAGGCTTCCTTATTCTCAAAGCCTTCTGCAACATAGAGCTGATCATCATCAATTTCCAAATAGATGAATTCTGGCTCAGATCCTTCAGCAACTTCCTTGGCAATGCGATGCTTAAATGTCAGATTCTTACATTGTTGCTCAAATGCTGCATCAAAATCGCGTGGAATCTTGCGCTCAACATGATAATCAATTTCACCATCAAATGTCATTTCTGGCCAAAGGAAGACAACAGCAATGACAAAACATTCATCAGTTTCTGTATAAGAATTTAGCCTGACATCTGCAACGAACATTACGCTTTTCTTTTCTGGCGTAAGATGTTCGTTAATTGTCTTTAGCGCAAAGTCTGCCAAAACATTTTGATAAAGCTTCTCAAAGCCTACTGTTGACTCTAGTGAGCCTTGCGCTTTGGAAGTATCAATACTTCCACCCTTGGACTTCTTGCCCTTATACTTGTAGATGCTTACAAGGGCTTCTGAATGGTTGCTCCAGTATTCGTCAAAGAGTGGACGAAGGGCTTGAGTCGAAGCCTTCTGCACACACCTGTAAGGCTCTGGAAGCCTCTCCATTGTCACAGCCGGAATATCTACGGATTGTGAATTCTGTTCTTGGGTCTCCGACATACTTGGGGTCTCCTTTTACAATCTTTTCTGCGGTTATAAACCTGACCAATTTATCATCCGAAAGCACTTTCATAAGTTTTACTTTTTCACCCTTACGAATTGCTTTCTTCCCTTGTAAAGCGTCTAGCACAATTGCTGGCAAGTTGTCAACATCTGGCTCATGTTGTCTCAGCACATAAAAGACAAATTCTACAGAAATAAGGTTTTCAATTGGTTCTTCAAACCCTTGGGCATTATATTGACTAAACGTATCGCGCGTAATTTCATCGCGAATATTAGTCAATTCTTTAGAATGCCCCACAAAGGATCTGCCGCCTTTTGCTCGAAAGATTTTTACATCATTCTTTTGAGTAAGTGGTTTGCCAGGAATGACAAAATTAAGTGTTGTAGTTAATTGCAAAAGAGTGCTTTCATGATCCTTATTACTTCTTGATCACCTCGTTGATAAATATTTTTGAAAAGGTAATCCCTTTCAACTTCACCACGTTCCCATACTTCTCTTACGCGATAACCAGAGTATGGACCTGTAAGTAGTAGAACATCACCATTTTCTACTACATATTTATCAAGCAGCATAGAAGACTGAACAAATTTAGCCTTCTCAGTGGCCTGATCTTGGCGAATCATTCGGGTATTCTGTTTGTACGAACCACCTGCCATAGAATTGGCCCTGCTTTTCAGTTAATGTACTTCAAAAGTCTACCAGCCGTAGTAATTAACAGTATTCTCCAAAATCTTTATAAGCTTTGGATGAATATCAAAACGCTTAGCATTGATCTCCAAAGACTTGCGAATATTTCCATCATTATGCCG
>Ga0315284_10009651_pt1 | contig 13754 bp, 7 predicted proteins | sample YL17G09_16_MG_FD_203696 | JGI IMG/M metagenome (GOLD analysis project Ga0315284, IMG submission 203696) | Sediment microbial communities from Yellowstone Lake, YNP, Wyoming, USA - YL17G09_16 | ecosystem: Environmental > Aquatic > Freshwater > Lake > Sediment | place: USA: Wyoming | collected...
CAGTCGTCGCCAGCGCGTCGAGGTGGCTCAGGCACCGCAGCACGGGGATCCAGCCGCCACCGAGGGCGGCGGCAGCGGGGCCGGCCGCGACGCAGAGCAGGGAGCGCATCGCGGCGATCTCCGCCCTCTCCCGCGTGCTCTTGGCCGCGGCCCCTCCGCCCGTCCCCGCCGCCGGCGCCGGCAGGCCCGTCGCGGCGGCCAGGGCCGAGCAGCCGGCCTCGACGAGCGAGTCGAGCCCGAGAGCGGCCGCGAGGCGCACCGTGGTCGCCAGGGCCCCCGCAGCGGCTTCGGCAGAAAGGGCAGAGGAGGAGGAGGAAGAAGGAAGAGGAGACGCGTCCGAGACTGCCGCCGCTCGCTCTAGTGCCGCGGCCAGCCCCGAGACGACGTCGCCGCCGCCGACGAGCAGCAGCGGCCTGGCGTGCTCCGCCCTCGTCGCCTCGTGCCACAGGTGCAGCGCTCCTTCGCCTCCTGCTCCTCCTCCCTGCTCGATGGCCGCGCGCGCGGCGGCCAGGGCGCGGTCGCGCTCGGCGGCGGCGAGCGCGGCCTTGTCGAATTGGTGGTTTCCGGGGTTGCCTCCGCGGAAGAGGCCGAGCGCCGCCGCGAGCCGCGCCGCGGCGGCCGCGGCGGCCGACGACGACGCCGCCGCGGCGGTCCTCGAGTGCCTCGGGTCGCCGTCGCTCCTCCCGTCGCCGTTGTCGTACCACCCGGGCGGGGGCGCGATCTCCTCCGCGACGATGCGGTCGTACATTGCGTCGAGCTCGGAGCGCGGGAGGTGCGTCTTCGGCGGCGGCGGCGAGGAGGAGGAGGAGGAGGAAGGAGCGGCGCGAGGGGTGCTCGCTGCGCTCCCGCCGCTCCCGCCGCCGACGGCCGCCTCGCACATCCCCGCAAAGTCCTCCCGCGACATCGTCCCCGCCGCGGCCGGGTGGTGCGCGTCGGTGTTAAGCATGACGAGCGCGAAGGCGACGAGGTAGGCCGCGTCGGCGTTGCAGAGGGCCGGGCACGGGAGGAGGAGCGAGGAGGAGGAGGAGGAAGTCACTCCGCCGCCTCTGCCTCCGTCGCCGCTGTTTGCCTTGCTCCCGCCGCCTCCTCTGCCTCTGCCGCCAACGCCCCGACTGTAGCTCCCGTTCTGCGCCGCGTACGCGTCCGCGAACGCCTGCACAATCCTGTCGATCTGCTGCGCCTCGCCGGGCAGTCTGAACGTCGACAGGAACGACCGCAGGGCCACGTCGAGCGGCTTGCCGGCGAGGTCGCCCGAGGCGGCGAACGCGCGCAGCACGGCGATGTGCGTTGCGGCGGGCGAGCCGAAGAGCTCGCCCAGGGCCACGGGCGAGACGCCGCCGCCGCCCGCGCCTCCCGAGCCCCCGGAGCACGCTCCTCGCAGAAAGGACGCGACGGCGGCGGGGTCTGGGGGCACGCAGCCGGAACCGACGAGGGCGGCCACCCCGGCGGCGGGGTCGCGGTTGAAGACGAGGACTCCGGCCTCGACAGAGTGCTTCTTTTCTTTCGCGGCGGCAAACGCTGCGGCTTCGTCCGAAGAATCGTCTCCGTCGTCGCTTCCCGTTTCTGCTTCCCCTCCGTCCATCGACAGGGGAATCCTCCTGCCGGGCGGGGGCGCGACGTCGGCCAGGGCGGCCGCGGCGGCGCCCCCCACGGAAGAGGCGAGCGAGGACGCCGAGCCCCCTCGGGAGGCGCGGCCGCCGCCGCCGCCGCTGGCGGCCGAGGCCGCTCTGTAGCCGCCCGTCGCCGCCGTCCCTCGCCTGGTCGCCGCGCTCGTCCCGCCGCCTCCTCTCCTCGCGGAGAGGATCGCCCTGGCGTCCGCGGCGGCCTCCTCGTCCGCGATGCGGAGTGGCGCTGCCCACGAGTCGAGCGACGTTGCGGCGGAGCAGAGCAGCTGCGAGGCCGCGGCGGTGGCCGCGGCGACGGCGGCGGCGAGCGGCGACGCCGCCGGCGGCGGCAGGGGAGCCAGCGACAGCGGCGCCATCTGACCTCCCCTTTGCGGCCTCTGCGGCTGCCGCTGGTTCCCCGCCTTCGCCCCCAGCGTCTTGGCGGCGGCCCGGAGCGTCCTCTCGACCAGGTTGGCGGCGCGGAGGTCGCAGTCGTAGTTGACGAAGAGCTCCACGAGGCACCGCGGGTCCGCCGCCAGGGAGGCGGCGGCGCGCAGCGAGGCCGCGGCGCCGGCGACGGCCGCGGCGTCCGCAGAGGCCCACCACCGCTGCGGCGAGGACGAGGCGTCCCCGCCCCCGCCTCCCCCGCTCCCGACGACGGCCTCGACGGGCCGCAGCAGCAGCAGGGGGTAGAACGCCCCGATCTCGGCCTTGAGCGCCGCGCGCAGCGGCCGGACGCGCAACGCCGCGGCGAGCAGGGCCGCGCCGCCGGCGGCCGCCTCGGAGCCCGCCGGCGCGGCGCCGCAGCGCAGCAGCGCGCCGGCCAGCGGCCTGCGCAGCGCCTCGGCGAGCCTGCCGCCGGCGGTCGACGCGTTCGAGGACGGCGACGGAGGCGAGGCGCCCGAGGGTGGGAGGGAGGAGCTCGAGGCGGCAGCCCAGCCGTGCGGGCCCTGGAGCACGCGGACGAGGAGGTCGAGCGCCAGCGCGCGGGAGGGGGCCAGCGCGGCCTCCACGGCGGGGTTGCTCGCGGCCTCGCGCCCGGCCATCGAGGCGACGGCCGAGAGGAGCGAGGCGGCGTCCCTCTCGGCGAGGGAGAGCAGGAGATGGGGCTGCTGCTGGTGCCTTTCCCCTCCGCCGCGGCGCGGCGGATGCCAAGGCGGCGGGGCAGCAGCGGTGGCGGCGGAAGAAGAGGAGGCTGAGGAGGAGGAGGGAGCGTAGGGCGTCGGCGGCGCCGCGAGTGTCGTTGCCTCCGAGGCCGCCGTCGAAGAGAAAGGAGGAGCAGCAACCGAAGGAGCAGCTTCTGCTGCTGCTGTTGCCGCTGCGTCATGGCCCTGGCCGTCGTCGCCGCCGTCCCCGCTCCCCGCATCCTCTCTCTTCTTCTCCTCGGCGGAGGCGACAGCAACGGCCGCGCCGCGGTCGGCGTCCAGCGCGTCGAGCGCCGCCTCGAGCCCGCGGATGTCGGCCGCCTCGGCCAAGGATGCGAGCTGCGCGGCCCTGGCCGAGCCCATGGCCGCGTCGAGCCCCTCTGCCGAGGCGGGGTGGGGGGCGGAGGGGGTCGGCGCGGGGGAGAGCGCCGCGCGGAGGAGGGGAGGCGCGGGAGGGGGCCGAGAGGAAGGAGGGGGGGTGCTTCCGCCGAGGTGCCCTCCGTCTCCGCCTCCCGCGCTGCTCCGAGCTGCTGCTGCTGAGGCGGCGGCGGCGGCAGCTGCCCCAGCCCCGGAGAACGACCCGTCCCTCGAGATCCCGCCCCCGAGGGAAGAGTTTCCCGAGGACGAAAAATGCACCGCCCGCCGCGCCGCCGTCGCCAGCGCCTGCAGCAGCGCGCCTCTCGCCGCTCCCTTCGCCGCCGGCGAACCGCCCTCGAGGGCCGCCGCGAACAGCGAGCGCAGACAGGCCATGAGCGCGTCGCCGTGCGGCACAAAGTGCTCGGCGGTGGCGGCGGTGAGCAGGGCCTGGACGACGCAGAGCTGCGTCGAGGGCGGCGCGAGCGTGACAAGGGCCGCCGAGCTCTCGCTCCCCGCGCTCCCCGCTTTCTCCGCAACGGGCATCATCGTCGCGGCCGCCACGAACCTCGCCACGATCGTGCCGTCGCCCAGGCTGCTGCTCGAGCCAGAGGAGCTGCAGGAGGCGGAGGACTCCCCCTGGAGGTAGGCGTGCGAGACGAGCTTGTGCAGGCAGCCGAGCGCCGGCTCCGCGACCCTGGGGTCTGGCGGCGAGAAGGAGGGGGCGCCCGACGCGACCCCGCTGCGAATCGACGCCGTGGCCCTCTCGAGGGCCAAGAGGACCGCGTCGGCGTCCTCGGGGCCCAGCGGGGTCGGGACGCCTCCCGGGCGGCGGAGGCGCTCTGTTGACGGTGTTGTCGAGGTGAGAGGCGATGTCGGAGGGGAGCGAAGCGTGAGGGAGGGACGGAGGAGTTTTGTTGAATCTGATCCAACGTTCCTCCCTCTCCGTGTTCGCTGTCCACTTCCACAGAGAGAGCGCTGATACAAATCATGCCTGCCCCGAGTGGCTTGGAAGCGAGCGAGAGAGAAAGAGAGAGCGCCCAAAGCAGCGAAAAAGAGCGAAAGAGTTTCTCAGAGGCATGGAAAATTTCAACCGACGCCATCGATCGAACGAGGCATCGGTTCGATAAAAAAAATTCAGTCCTCTCACCGAGCGCGGCCTGGCACGCAGCCTTGACGTTTTTGTAGTGCGCTCCGCGGCAGTTGCCCGCCGCGTTCGACACGTCGTCCAGCGCGGCCTCGACGAACGCGGCGAAGGCGCATCCACGGCGCGGGGCCGGAGGATGCGTCATTGCTGATGGGTCGGCGACGAGAGCATCGTCGCTGTCGACGCCGCCGCCCGGGAGCTCCTGCTGCTGGTCGCCGCCGCCTTCGGACATCGAGGGAGAAAGTGACGACGACGAGGAGGGAGGAAGATTCCTCTTCCCTTGCGTGGAGAGAACGAATTAAAAAAAGAAAAGAGAGAGGGGGGGGAGAGAGAGAGGGCGTTTCCGCGTCGAAGGCACCCCTCCCCCTTTTTTGTTTTGTTTTTTTAATGATGGGAGAACAGTCGCTGCCGACACAATTTTTCTCTCTCTTTCTTTTTCCTTTCTTTTTGTCGCTTCTCTTCTCTCTCTCAAAATATGCGCGAGGCCAAAGAGCAGCAGCAGCTGCCCTCGCAGCAGCGCCGGCAGCAGCAGAAAGAGCCCGCGACGCCGCGAGGCCAGCAGCAGGGAGCAAGGGCAGCACCGGCGACGACGAGGGCTCCTTCTTCTCCTTCTCCTTCTTCTTCCCCTTCTTCTCCTTCGCCGCCTCGGCCCCCGCGCGTCTCCGCTCCGGTCCCCCCGCCTCCGCCTCAGCCTCCCGCGTCGTCTTTGTCCTCTTTGTCTCCTCTCTCTTCCCCGCGCAAGGATCTGCACATTCGAATTCACGAGAGCATCAACAACGCGGAAGAAGAAGAACAAGAAAAGCCAGAAAAAAATCTGGAAGGAGAGGGGAAACGCGAGGGCGAGGCCGCCGCCGCAGCTTGCTCCTTCTCGGCTCAAAGGACGCGCGCCCTCGCTTCCCGCTCCGCCGCCTCGGCGGCGCAGGACCGCTGCGCCGCGGCCTCGGACGCGTTGCGATCGGCGACGGAGGCGTTCGAGCTTGCGTTGGCCCGCGCGGAGGCGCTGAAAGGCGGCGGAAACGCCAAGAGAGATGCCGTGGAAGAGATGCGCACCGCTGCCGCCGCGGCCTCCCTGGACGCCGCCGAGGCACGCTCAGAAGCGGACGAGACCTCTTCCGCCGCCCTCGCGGCCCTGAACGAGGCTGAGGCCCTCCGCCAGAGATCCCTGGCCTCGGAGCGCGAGAGCGAGCGCGCGACGCGCCGGATGCAGGAGGCGGAGGCGGCGCTCCTGGAGGCCGAGGACGAGGCAGCAGAGGCCTCGGCGTGGGCGCGGGCGGCGAGCGCGAGGGACGCGGCGGAGGCCCTGCCCCGCTCCGAGGAGGAGGCGTCGCGGGCGGCGGCGGAGTTCTCGCTCGCTCGCGCGTCGCTGCGGGAGGAAGCAGCCTCCGATCCCGAGGAGCGCACCGCAGCGTTCGCGGCGCGCCGCGCGGCGGACGCCGCCCTGCGCGAGGCGTCGGCGCTCGCCGACCGGCTCCGCTCGGCGCAGCAGCGCGAGAGGCGCGCCGAGGAGGAGCTCGAGCGGGCGGCGGCGGAGAAGGCGGATGCGCGCGCCTCGCTGGAAAGGGTCGAGGCCGCCGCCGGCGGCGGGGGCGGCGCCCGCCGCGGCGAGAGCGAGGTCGACCTGCTCGCGCTCGCCTCCGAGCGCGCCTCCGCCGGCAGGGCAGCCGCGGAGCGCGCGCACGCCGCGCACACCCGCTCCGTCGAGGCGGCGGCCCGCGCGGAGCTGCTGTGGGCCTCGGCGAGGGCCGCCGGCGACCAGGCCGCCGAGGAGGCGCGGCAGCAGAGAGCCGATTCCCCGCTTGCCCCTCCTCGTGCCTTTACTTCTTTCGGGGGGCGGCAGCAGCAGCAGCAGCAGCAGCAGCGCGTCGGCTCGTTCTCGTCGTCGTTCTCGGAGTCTTCGGAGGCGTCGGCGATCGACGAGGCGGCGCAGGCGCTGGAGGCCGAGGCGCTCCCAAGCGTCGCTTTCGCCGGTGGCAGCAGCGGCGCCGCGTCGAGCGTGTCGAGCAGCGAAGAAGAATGAAGATTTTGATTTTCCTACTTTTTGTTTTGTTTTCTCTCCTACAACACCCTCTCAACGATGCCTTTTGGATTCTCCCCCCACAACGATGAGATGTTGCGCGCTTGCTGTGTTGTATAGCTCTGAAATCTCCCAGGAAAAAAAACACGCAAAGAAAAAACACAAGCCTTTTGTTCTTTTATGAAGAAAAAAACTTTCAACAAAGACCAATCGAGATCTAGCAAACACCGCCGTGGCGCAGCCCTCCCTCTCCCACAGCAGCGGCGGCAGCAGCGGCCTCGGCGTCCTTCTCGGCGGCCTTGGAAACCAAATCAGAAGTCGCTTCCGTCGGCGCGCCTTGCGCCTCGGCCCTCGCTCTCAGCTCCCCCGCCTCGTGCGCCACCTCTGCCGCGGCGTGCCGTCTCCTCGCGCGCGCCCTGTTCTTCGACGACCGCCACGCCTGCGTCGCCCGCGTCGCGAGGCCCAGCTCGCGGGCCTTCGCCTCCCTGGCCTCGAGGCGCTCCACGGCCCTCGCGACGTCGGCCGCCAGGGTCGCCGCGAGGCCGAAAGACAGGTCCGCGCGGCAGACGACGCGGAGCACCAGTGGCGGGGGGGCGCCGTCCTCCTCCTCGGTCCCGGCGGGCAGGGGGTACGCGGGCACGATCCACCCGCGCTCGCGGAGGCCGTCGCTGACGTCGTGCTCGTCGTACCCGCGCCCTTGGCGCGCGGCGGAGAGCCTGAAGGCGACGAGCGCGACGCCCGGGTCCGGCGCGCGGGGGCTGACGACGTCGAAAGCGCCGGTGGCGGTCAGCATGTCCGCGAGGGCCGACGAGACGCGCCAGCAGTCGCCGAGGACCTGCTGGTAGCCGCTGCGGCCCAGGCGGAGGAACATGTAACTGTGTATCAAGGTTTTTATGAGTTTTTGGACGAGGAGAGTGTGGATGAGAGCGTGGAAAAAGAAAGTCTCCCCCCCCCTTCCGTCGTCGTCGTCGTTCATCGAAGAAGCAAAAGGTTCTTTCTTTCTCTCTCTCTCTCCACGACTCACGCCTGCCCGAGGATCTGCGATGCCCCCTTGGAGAAGTTAAGCGTAAAGCTGATCTGGTCATTCCCTAAATAGGAATCTGTAAACGAGAGAGAGAAAGAGGGAGAGAGAGGAGAAAAAGGTCAGCGAGCGCTCAAAGGGGAACCAGAAAAGAAAAACCGAAAAAAAGAGAAGAAGAAAAACACTCTCTCCCTCTTTCTCTTTCTCTCCCTCCCTCGTCTCTCTTACCGTGGAAGACCAGGCTCTCCGGCAAATACTTCCTCGACCTGAATATCGCCCACCCCACGCCGGCGCAGACCTGTCCCGTCTTGTGCCCGCTCAGATTCATCGAGACCACGGCCTTGGACCTGAAGTCCGCCCGCAGGTGGGGGAACAGCGTCGCGGCGATGAAGCCGCCGCTCGCGCCGTCGACGTGGAGGCCGACGTCCTGTCCCGGGTTGCGTGCGTTGTGCTCCTCCAACGCGGCGGAGATCCCCGCGACGTCGTCGAAGTGGCCGGAATAGGTGGAGCCGAGGATGCAGACGCAGCCGATCGTCGTCTCATCGACGAGCGACAGCAAGTCCTCGGCGACGCTCCAGTAGCGGTCCCTCTTCAGCGGGGCGACGCGCATCTCGATCTCGAAGTAGTTGGCGGCCTTCTCGTGGCAGACGTGGTAGCACGAGGGGACGACGACCGAGCACTGGACCCCGGCGAGGGGAAGGCCCGCGGCCCTGCGCCGCTCCTGCCAGCGCCGCTTCATGGCGAGGTAGCTGAGCAGGATCGCCTCGCTCGACCCCACCGTCGAGGTGCCGCAGTGGTTTCCTCCTCCGCTGCCGCTGCCTTTCTCCCCCGCGACCTCGTCCTTCTCGGCGAACAGCAGGTCGCCGAGCTGCGCCACGCACTGCTGCTGGATCTGCGCCGTCGAGGGGTACTCCTCCTCGTCGATGAAGTTGATCGTGAGGGCCTCGGACATCAGCTCGCGGCACTCGGGCTCTACCTGGGGGAGTCGGGTTGTTTTCTCGGGCGCGCACGTTTTTCGAGAGACCGCGGAGTGAGGGCGGACGACGAGGGAGGAAGGAAAAACAGAAGACGAAAGGATAGGAAAGGCACGAAAAGGGTACCTGAGTCGTTACGAACGACGCGACGTTGAGGCTAGGTCGGGAGTCGAGCGCGCGGAAGTCGCGGAGGAGCTGCGCCGCGGCCGCGGGGCGGAGGCCGCTCGCCGGGAAGGTGTCCGCGAGGAGGCCCGAAGGGAGGTGGCAAGAGCCGAAGGCGAGCTCCTCGGAGAGGGAAGATGTCGAGGACAACTTGGCATCGGGGAGGGCCCCGAGGGCCCCGAGGAATGCATCAGCCGCCCCGAGGGTGGCGCCCGCGTCGGCGAGCGACGGGAGCTTCATCTTCTTGTTCGCGCTCTCGGCCATCGAGGAGGTGAAGGGCGGGCGCGCGTGAGCGAGAACGGGAGAGTTGCGATAGGCGATCAAGAGAGGGCACCAAAACTATTCTGCATGGGAACGAGCTAAGTTTTTTTTTCAAGTCCGGCTTTTTTTTTTACTTCTCTTTCGCCGCCGCCTCTTCTACCGCCTCTCCTCCCCCTCCCGCCTTCTCCGCGTCCCCGTCCAGAGCCGCGGAGGCACTGTACGCGTTCGACCTGTGCTTGGGCTCGAACTTAAACCCACGAGGCGCCGGGCCCAGGAGCATCTCGCTTATCTTTACCCAGTCCTGGGGTTCCGTCGAGGCGAGCAGCGTCTCGAGGTCGTCTCGGCCCCTGTAGCGCGGGGTGCGCAGGCGGAGCATGCGGCGAGCGGACGGGGAGACCCATGACGGCGATGCTTTCGCGGCGGGAACAGCAGCGGCGCCGGTTTCGTCGTCGTTTGCCGCCGCCGCCGCCGCGGCCGCGGCGGCGGCAGCAGCAGCAGCGGCAGCGGCAGCGGCACTCGCGCTCGCGGCCCTCTCGGCGTCCCTCCGCAGCGCGCCCTCCTCGACCAGTCCCAGGGGCACGTAGCGATGCGCGAAGCCCATCCACTCGAGGAAGAACCTCCTCGTCGTCTCGACGCCCCGCGGGTCGCTGCCCCAGTGTCCCAGCCCCAGGGAAGCAAACTGCCTGTAGAGCTCGAGGCGCTCGGTGGAGGGGAGGTCGATGTCGCGGCGCTCCTTGATCTCGGTGAAGAGCCAGGGCTTGACCTGTAAGTGGTGGGGTGGGGGAAGGGGGCAAAAGAAGAAGGAGAAGAGTCGAAAGAGAATAGAGAAAACGTGAGTTTTTTCCCCCCTTTCGCGACCCCGAGGGAAAAAAAACTAAAAAAAACTCCACTCTCACCAGTGCCCCGCGAGCGAGCATCACCCCGGCCACCGCGCCCCCCGTGCTCTCCCGCAGCGCCTCGTACTCCGCGAGGCTCGCCACGTCCCCCGACGAAATCGTCTGGAACCCGGAGTTGACCTCCGAGCAGAGCCTCGCGCAGTCACCGACGTAGCACCAGTCGCTGTCCCTCGAGTAGCGCTGCACTTTGCTGCGGCCGTGGACTGTCACTGCGGCGACGCTCCCCCACGCCCCCGCGGCGACGAGCGGCAGCCACGAGTGGACAGAGTCGCCGCCGTCTTTCACCCCCTTCCGCACTTTTATGGTCAGCGGAAGCTCCCGCCGCCTCTCGGGGTGCGTCAGCACCCCCGACACGGCCCTGACCAAGGCCTCGATCTTCTTCGGCCGCGCGAGGAGGCCCGCGCCGGCGCCCTTGTGCGCGACGAGGTCGATCGGGCAGCCCATGTTGAGGTCCAGAAAGTCTGCGTCGGTGGCGTCCGAGACCAGCTGCGCCGCCCTGGCCAGCGCGTCCGCGTGGCCCCCCGCGATCTGCACGCCCCACGCCCGCTCGCTCGCGTGCCTCTTGAGCAGCGCCCACTCCTGCGGCTTGCCCTGCAGGAGGTTGGTCGCGAGGGCCATCTCGGAGCAGGTGACGTCCGCGCCCAGGCTCACGGCCAGCGCGCGGAAGGGGAGGTTGCCCACGGTGGTGAGCGGGGCGAGGTAGAGCTTTTCGCGGAGGTCGAGGGCGGCGGCGGCGGAGGAGGCGCGGCGCTCGCGGGCGTCGGGCCTCGTCTCGCGGTAGAAGAGCGTCCCGCCTTCGCCCTCGCCCTCGCCCTCGCCCTCGCCCTCGCCCTCGCCCTCGCCCTCGCCCTCGCTCTCGACGGCGGCGGCGGAGGCGGCGGAGGCGGCGGCGGCGGTGTCTTTCCCTCCTTGTCCCTTTTCCGCGAGAGAAGCAGCAGCGAGGGCGGCAACAGGAGCAGCGGCGTCACCGCCGTCGTTTCTCTCTCCTTCTCGTCCTTCCTCTTCTTCCGCTTCCTTCTTCCTCCTCGCCGCCCTCCTCTTGGCCCGCGCCCGCGCCTGCGACGCAAACTTGCCCGCCACCCCGTGCGACAGGCCCAGAGAGTCGAGGACGGCTATCGAGGGCGAAAAGTCGTACCTTCCCTCGAAGAGCGCCGCCCTGGTCTCCGGCGCCAGCGAGTTGGTCGAGGCTGCGGGGGACATGGGCGGGCCGAAGGAGCGCCGGCGGAGGGAGCAGAGGAGGGCGACTCGCTCCTCCCGCGCTGCCTCTCCCTCGCTCTCTCCTCCTCCTCCGTGAACCGCCCAGCGGCACCGTTGCTGCCCTTTTCCCTCCTCCCCGCCGCCGCCGTCGCCTCCGCGGCCAGAGAACTCGCACGAGCCGGGCCACGCGGCGTCTACGGGGCAGCGGCCCGCGAGCGGAGGCGGGGGTGGGAGGGGCTCCCGCGGGGGAGCGGCAGCCTTTGCCGCCGCCCCAGCGTCGCCGCCGCGGCTCACCCTCCCGGGCCTGTCGCCGTGAGCGTAGATGCACTCGTCTCCCCAGGGGCACTCCGCGCTGCGGGCCCACTCGCGGCACTGCTTCAGCGAGCGGGCCTCGCGGAGGCGCAGCCTGGAAGCGAGCCTGCGGCTCTTGCCGCCTGTCGGAGGCGTCGGTTCGTCGTCCGTCGTCGTCGCCGTCGCTGCCTCTTCGGCACTCTTCTCTTCGACAGCAGGAGCAGTAGGAGCAGCCGGGGCCGACCGACTCGGCGGAGGAGGCAGCCAGTGCTCACGCTTGATCGGGCAGATGACTGTTTTTCAAAGAATGAAGAGAGAGGTCGAGCTCGAGGTTGAGTTTTTTTTTCTTTCGATCTAAAACAAACTTCTCTCCGATCTAAAACAAAAAACTCACACTCCGCGAGGAGCTCTTCGCCCGATTTGCTTTTAAGAGCAAGCCAGGACTCGGTGGCATCCATTTCGAGCGGAGAAGAAGAAGAAGAACAAAGAGAAACTGCCGCTGTCGTTCGCTAGAAGGCGGCGATCGAAACGAAAAATGAGAGCTAGCCTTAGGAAGTGAGAGAAAAAACTCAAAACCTCGCGTCTTCTTACAAAACGAAAACGGAAAGCTCTCAGAGAGAGACTCTCTCTTCTTCCCCACCCCCTTCTTCTCTTCAGAGCCTCGACGACGGAGCCGCCGCCTTGGTCATCGCCCTGCTCCCGGCCTCAACCTTTCTGCTCACCTCGGCCACCACGTTCCTCGGCACCGCCGGGGGCCTCCACAGCCACGCCGCGCCATCGACGACGAGCGTGTCGCCCGACGCGAAGCGCGACCCGGCGCTCGAGAGCCACACCGCGGCCATCGCGATGTCCCACGCGGACCCCAGCCTCCCCAGCGGCACGAGCGCGGCGATGGCCGCCGCGACGTCGTCTCTCCCTCCGCCCCCTTCGGAAGGCCCCGAGGAGCCCGAGAGCTTGCTCAGCCCCGCGGTGCCGGCGATCGGCCCTGGAGCGACGCCGCAGACGCGGACGCCGAACTCGCCCCATTCGAGCGCCAGCGAGCGCGTCAGCGCGTCTACCGCGGCCTTGGCGGCGCAGGCGTGGGCCTGCCACCAGGTGGCGCCGTAGTGGAGCGTGGCGGAGATGTTGATGATGACCGGCGAGGAGGGGGGGGAAGAAGACGAGGTCGAAGCAGCTCCGCCGCTTCCGCTTCCCCCTCCCCTCTCCGCGGCTCTCCTCAGCGCCGGGAAGGCAGCCCTGCTGGTGGAAAACGTCCCGACGGCGTCGATGTCGAGCACCGTCCTGAACCCGTTGGCCGAGAGCGCGTCCGCGGCGGCCAGAAAGTTGCCAGCGGCGCAGTTTACGAGCACGTCGAGCGCGCCGCCAGAGTTCGACGTCGCGACCGAGACCCACCGCTCGACGTCCTCCGGCTTCCTCACGTCGCCCTGGATCCCCTGGACGTGCGCGCGCACGCCGCAGGAGAGCAGGTCCGCGACGGCGGCGTCGAGGACGGCCTGGCGGCGGCCCGTGACGAAGACGGAGGCGCCGTGGAGGCCTAGGACGAAAGAGGACGAGTTTTTTGTTGAGGTTGAGAGGTTGAGAATTTCAATGGCATGGCTTTCGTCTTTATTTTTTATTTCTCCCTCTCTTTCTCGACCATCTTACCAAACTGCCTCGCGATCTCGAGGCCGATACCCGAGGAGCCTCCCGTGACGAGCACGGTCTGTTTGGAGTTTCAGAGGGAGAGAGAAAGAGAGAAAGAGAGCATGGCGATGAGCAAGTCGAAAAAGCATCGAGTTTTTCTTTTCTTTCTTTTTCGAGACCTTTCCACTGTTTCCAATTTCTCCCGCACCTTTCCGAGGAGGAGGTCCGGGCGGAAGGGAGATACCGGCGGCGGGACGGAGGGGGCCATCGCGATGGGGTTCAAGGAGAAAAGAGAGGCGAGCGAGAGAATGTTGGGGGAAGAAGGCCCCCAAGAGATCGGCGGCAAAACTCTCTCTCTCTCTCTCTTTTCTCTTTTGCTCGAGGACTAGTGAGCTCTTCGCAAACCAACCTCTTTTTCATTTCCCCCCTCGTTCAGTGCAACCAGGCATTCAAGTTCCCGGCGGGCTCCCTAGCGCGTCAGGCTCGCCACTCGCACCGAGTGAGCACGCCATGGAGCGGTAGGTCGCTATCACTAGAGCCGTTTTGTCACCGTCGACGGGCGTTGGGGGCTCGGCAAGGGGGCGCCATTCGGGCATCTGCGAACGGCCGCCGCGCCCGCGCCCGCTCTCGCCTCTCCCCCTCTCTCTCTTTCGCGCCCACCGTTCTTCAGTTATTTTTGTTTCCCATTGCCGAATGGACTCAACCCGTTTTTCTCCCCCCTTCCCTCTCTCTGTCCCATAACAGCTATCGAGTCGTCAGGCAGATCGGTGTCGGCACCTATGGCTCCGTCTGGGAGGCCGTGGACCGGGAAACGGGAGACACGGTGAGTTTTAAAAAAAGAATCGGGAGGGAAGGAAAGACGAAGAGAGAGAGCAGATTGCGCGTCTCTCTCTCTCTCTCTCTCTCTCTCTCTCTCTCTCTCTCTCTCTCTCTCTCTCGCCGCTAGTTTCATCATCTCTAGCTCTTTTTTTTTTCCTCGCTCTATTTTTCCCTCACAACCCCCCCCCCCCAGGGGCCCGTCAGCACGGGACTACAGGTGGGGAGCGACAAGGTGAAGCGGGGCCA
>Ga0315284_10009652_pt1 | contig 13754 bp, 15 predicted proteins | sample YL17G09_16_MG_FD_203696 | JGI IMG/M metagenome (GOLD analysis project Ga0315284, IMG submission 203696) | Sediment microbial communities from Yellowstone Lake, YNP, Wyoming, USA - YL17G09_16 | ecosystem: Environmental > Aquatic > Freshwater > Lake > Sediment | place: USA: Wyoming | collected...
GATAAAACCATAGTACTATATTTTATAGTGATAATAATAAATATTTAATACTTTTTTAGTAGTATTGAATATTTATCCTGATCTTACGCCGATAAAACAAATCGTTTCATAAATTTGTCTGCTTTTAGTTCTTCCAAATAATGCCAAAGTTTTTGGCGTCGCATTACGATTTCACAATTTTCCATATCATGTTCAAATACGACAATCGCTTGTATAATATCCGCCTTTTTGAGTTTGGTAATTTTTCCAATGTTGTAATATTCGTAAATCATACCGAGTTGTTTCAAGGTATAATTCAAATCATATTCACTCATTTGTGCAAGGAAATAATCGCCAGATGGTTCTGCGTGCGACGGCACCTCCATTTTTTCAAAATCGGTTAAAAACGTGTATAAATCTAAATCGGTTGTGCCGTCCATCATTTCATCGACTACATAATTAACGTTTTCGTTATATTCATCTTTTTCCATCTTATATAGAAGAATACATAACAACTTTAAGCTGGTATTTACATTATTTTTACATATTTTTCTTATTTAGGTAAATATATCTCTATATATAAATACGAATGTCAAAACTTACCCGAACGAATGAGGATATACGCCTTGCAGTTGATGCATGGATAAATAGTCAAAGTAATAAAGCGAAGCGAACTAAAGCTGTGAATAAATATGGAAATATCGCAGAATGGGATACTTCCAGTGTAACAGACATGTCAAATTTATTTCGTGATGCTCAATCGTTTGACGATGATATTAGCATGTGGGATGTATCGAATGTCACCAATATGAGTGGTATGTTTTTGCGTGCTAAGATGTTCAACCACGACATTATCGGGTGGGACGTATCTAAGGTGACCAATATGAGTGAAATGTTTCATGGTGCAATGTTATTCAACCAAAACCTTGGTATATGGGAAGTATCTAATGTGACCGATATGAGCCAGATGTTCAAGATTGCTATATCATTTAACGAGGACATTATCGGATGGGACGTATCGAATGTCACTAATATGAGCGAAATGTTTTTAGGCGCTTATTCATTTAATCAGGACATTGACATTTGGGACGTATCTAAGGTTACTAATATGCAAAACATGTTTCAGTATACATCATTTAATCAGGATATTGGTGGGTGGAACGTATCTAATGTGACTAACATGAGCGCAATGTTCTATCGTGCCGAAAAATTCAACCAAGACATTGGTGGTTGGGACGTATCCAAGGTGACTAATATGCAAAACATGTTTTCGGCAGAAAATGCGTATTATGTGGAGGAAGCTGAGAGAAATGAAGCTGACAGATGGGATGAAGACGCGGATTATCAGGCGCCAGCAGCACAAGCAGATTTAGAACGTGGTATGCCTTCTGCATTTAATCAGGATATTAGCATGTGGGACGTATCGAATGTCACTAATATGCAGGCAATGTTCATGTATGCTAAATCATTTAATCAGGACATTGGCGAATGGAATGTATCTAATGTGACTGATATGAGTGCAATGTTTTGGGGGGCTGAAAATTTCAATCAGGACATTAGTGGTTGGGACATATCTAAGGCTGTCTATACGCAAGAGATGTTTAAAGATTGTAATATTGATCCGAAGAATAAACCAACTCCTCCAGGGTTGGATGCTAAATTGGGTGGCGGTTTTACGCGTAAACATCGTAACCGCGCCCTGAGAAAACCAAGAAAAACGAGAAACCTAAGAAAAATGATAAATCTGAGAAAAACGAGAAAAGATGGAAAAACGGGAAAACTGAGAAAACCGAGAAAAACCAGAAACGCCTAACCTATAACTTGGCAAAATCTCCGCGATTATAGTGATACATTATAAAGGCAAAAAATCCAATAATGACATCTGCTAACAAGAACTTCCATGCAAAGTTTGATCTCTGTATTGCATAATAAGCGAACAATCCATATAATAACGCATGAACAGGGCGTAAATCGTTCCACCATATTTTACCGCCAAACACTTCCGCACCAGTTTGTCTAGACCCAGTCAAATAGATATAGATGAAACCAATCATGGGTAATAGGGCCAAATATCCCAATAAAGGTAAGTATTTCAAGCCAATATTTTTTGCAATATACACAAAAAGTGCTCTAGTTCCAATACAACCAATCAAGAATAAAAGTATTCTCTTCTTCAAGTCGTCCATCTTGATATATAATATTAGTAAATATTTTATGTTTCAAACAGATTATTTTTGTAAAACCGCAACATAAATTCCATTATGCCACTCTTTTTGTCCCGGACTCCCCCATTCCGGATGTGTGTCATTATTGGTTGTTTTAATTTCGTTTTCATATAATACTTTCAAGTTTAACTTTTTAATAGCATCGATTGTACCATCTCTTACACTTTTCCAATTCCAATCATCAACTATAAAAATGAACATATCATCTAAACAATTAAAAAAATGCAATAATGCATTATAATGAGATTCAGCATCGTGATTTCCATCATACATATAAATATTAAATTTAGGTAGCAATGAAACATTTACTTTGAAACAATCGCTCTCGATAAAAGACGCGTCATTTTTTCCCTTGAATTTTTCAAACGCGAATAAAAATTCGGATTTAGGACCTCCAAATTCACTCCAATTATCAATACATATCACTTTTGCCTCATTTCCGCACATAGCAGAACACACAGAGCTTCCTTTCCAAGTACCTATCTCTAAATATCTTGCGTCTGCGATGTTTAGTAGATTGTTGTAAAAATGTCTTGTTTTTAGTCCAGTCATGCCTTCCATTGTCGTGATATCAAATGTAATCTTTGAAATCCCTTTATCGGCATTTTGAAAAGCATTGATTACGTGGTTTTTGTACATAGTCTCCATTGTATAAAAATATATACAATATAATAAATATAATAGAACGCAAATATTATATATATTTATTTTTCATAATCCATGAAAGCCTTTGCATTGTCGCTATACCCCGAACGCTGTTTGCCTAGACGCGGATTAAAGCAAAACCATCTGTCCTTGCGCTGTAAGACCTTCCAAACCTGGTCGTTTGCATAATTCCAGTGCTCTCCAGTTCTCTCTAATAAGGGAAGTGCTTGTTCATAAAGTGCTATCAATGTATCTAAATAGGCGCCATTGATAATATACGCCGAGGCGTTGTTTGCTTCAACCAATCTACTCAAAAAAGGAGCTGGTCTAGTAGGGACCTCAACCATGTTTTGGCAACACAACATGCACACGTCGTATTCCTTCACATTGCTGAAAAACTTATCCAATGCAACGTCGAGCTCTTCCTTGGAGACCAAGAACGTAAAATCGTCTTCTAAAATCAATACATTTTTGTATCCACGTTCCTTTGCGATTTTCATAACGGCTAAATGCGATTTTCCACATCCAACGATTCCAGGTTCATATGGGATTCCTACAAAACGTTCAGCGGGAAGTCCAATTTTTGCGAGGTCCATTTCAATGAGATCACGCCTGTCACTACGGCGATCCAAGTTTATATAAAAGATTTTGTCAATCTTGCTGGCCATAATATAACAATCATAAGAAATGTTATATTATATATTTACGCAAATGCACACCATGTTGTTAGATTTTACATTTCAAGAATGTCCATATATTTAAACACACACTTGCTAGATAAGCTAGGGTATGCCTTCGTCTTACTTGTTGCCAACATTTGAATTGTTTCCATAATAGTTTTCCCATCAATCAACTTGTCAGTCACCTTGGTATACTCCTCTTTATTAAATAAGATTGCAATATTTTCAGTATATTCATCCACATGCGCCTTTTTATCCGCCATTGGGATATATTCCATAACACGCAGTATCATATTATATGTTAATCCAATCAATTTATCATGCGACAGCATCTTATTTGCACATAAATTCACAAAGAATGTGCTCAATGACTTGCGCTTCTCATTAATCTTATTGATCCTGCAAAACTCATCATAATTTACATCTGGGTCAACATATTCAATATTGATGAACAATTCCAAGAATGTATTAAAGCTATCATTGAGGGTTTTCTTCATACATTCATATTTATTTACCAATTCTGTATATAAATCAGCATACAATTTGGAAAAGTATCTGTTTGTGGAAGCAAATTCAAATAAATACGAACTTATTTGCATAAGTTCTTGTTGAGTGATAGTATTTTCTTGTATTAATTTGTCTAATAATCCAATGATATTGGACTTCATATCTGTAAAAGTTCGGTCAGTAATTTTATTCAAGTAAGAGCGGATCAAATCAATATCGCCCGCCAAACCAGTCTTGTGTACAATTTTAGTTGCGTTAAATATTTTATCATGGTCGGTGTTAGGATAATTGTTGTACTTGGTTGTATCCCTTCGACGTTTTGGAGTTGATGCTGTAGACGTAGCGGGCTCAGCACTTCTATCTTTTTTTTGAAATACAGGTGTTTTAATATAAGTAGGTGACCCGACTTGAGTAGCCAATTCGTTAATTTTATGAACTATTTCATCGCTCAATGTAAAATTAAATCCATTGAAGATAATAGTATTAAAATCTTGGAGTGTATATGTTTCCATTGATTATTATAATAGATGCTGATTCATTTATATCAATTTCAAATAATATTATTTTTTGCAAAATCTATAATAATGTCAGGTTGCAAAATCTACAATAACGTCAGATTGAAAAATCTACAATAATTTCAAATCCACTTAAATATAGTATTGTATTATTATATATGTCACAATTAACACAAGAAGAAAAAATCCCAGTGTCTAATATATTGGACGAAATAAAAAAGTGGGATGAATTAGAAATTCATCCTGATATTTTAAGAGGCATATATGCATACGGGTTTGAAAGACCTAGCCCCATACAATCAAAGGCAATCGTTCCAATCCTTCAAAAAAGAGATATTATCGCGCAGGCACAATCGGGAACGGGTAAAACAGCGGCATTTACTATCGGTGCATTGGGACTAATTGATCCACTTGTTAACGCAACCCAAGTGTTAGTTTTGGCTCCTACGCGAGAATTGACAAAACAAATTGCCAGTGTATTTACGATTTTAAGTAGCATGATGAAAGATATACATATTAAAACCTTGGTGGGCGGGACATCTACGGAAGATGACGTGCGTTCTTTACGCAGGAGTACGCATCATGTAATAGTTGGTTGCACTGGACGCGTGTATGATATGTTGAGGCGTAATGCGTTATCAGCCGCCCAGATTAAACTTATTATTATTGATGAAGCCGATGAAATGGTCGCCACTGGATTTAAAGACCAGCTTTACGATATTTTTCAATATTTGAATAATGATGTGCAAGTAGCTTTATTTAGCGCTACCATGTCGACGGATACGACCCAAATAGTAAATATCATAACAAAAGACCCCGTTCGCATTATTGTAAAAAAAGAGGGATTGACATTAGAAGGAATTCATCAATATTATGTTGCGCTTGAAGACGATAAACATAAATATGAAGCGTTGAAAGATTTGTATTCGTCAATGTCGGTGTCCCAATGTATCATTTATTGTAATAGTGTGAAGCGTGTCGCTGATTTATATTCTGCAATGGTTGCGGACGGGTTCCCGGTGTGTTGTATTCATAGTGGTATGGACAAGAGCGCGCGCGACGACTCGATTGCTGAATTTCGGAATGGCAAGTATCGCATTTTAGTATCATCAAATGTCACTGCGCGTGGAATAGACATTCAACAGGTAAGTATTGTTATTAATTTTGATGTAGCGAAGTGTGTTCACACGTATTTGCACCGAATTGGAAGAAGCGGTCGATGGGGACGCAAAGGTATTGGAATTAATTTTATTACGCGCAGGGATATTTCCAAGCTAAGAGAAATTGAGCAACACTATTCTACTCAGATTGAAGAACTGCCTATCAATTTTATTGATACGCTTGCATAAATATTAAAATAAAGATTATATATAGTATGGCCGAGGGAAAAGAAAAAAAGGTTATATTTTTTGACGATAATCCTCAAAATATACATGATATGGTGGAAAACGTTCCAAATTGTAGGACAATTCTTGTAGATACTGATACTAAACATCGATATATAAAAAAGTATGATGAATTAAATCCATCTAACATTGCTACGGAACCATATAAAGATGGATATATTACAAATGCTGAATTTTTCAATACGGAAACTAACCAATATACGAATAAGTATGCAGAATATGTTGGTAATCCTCGCAGGGGTGAATTTCACATGCCTACAGAATCAATAATAGGAATTGGAACAGAAATTGTCATAAATGAAGAAGGGGGTGAATCAATGAAAGCATTTGCGAATAATACAGCATTTATATATACCTTTATTGCAGATAATTCAATATCCAATAATCTCAAAGTTGTTATATTTGATTGGGACCGAACCCTAACTTCAGTTGAAGGGTGGTATCCAGACTTTTTTAAAGACCTTTATTCGAATTATACAACGGATATAGATGACCCAAGTGATTTACCTGAACCAAACGATGAATTTGATAAAATCACATATAAGAAGGCGGTTGCGGATACATCGCAATATTTATTTGGGGGGGCTAATCGTGAACGAGCATTAATAAATATGTTTTCATTCCTGCATGCTAATAATATTTCGGTGTTTATTATTACAAATAACCCAACTGCGTCAAAACTTTATATAGATGATACAGGTGTTGACGCGCGGAAAATATTTTTGGACATGATAAAAATAGTATATCCACAATTTATAGATAGCCATTTGATATCTACGTATCAAGGTAGAGGTAAACGTATGATACTAAAATCTGACGCATATCAAAATTTTATTGACGAAGAAGCAATAGAAGGTGGAGGACAATATAAGCAATCAAATATAAAAAGAATCAAACAAAAAACAAAAAACAAACGTCGTAGGCCAACATATCAAACAAAAAGAAAAATGCGAAGAAACCTAAAAAGAAGAAACACGACGAGCAACGCCAAAATAAAAAGTCGCCGACTAAAAAACACAAGAACTGAAAAAGCATTACGACGCAATTCGTAATCTGACTTGTTTTATTTTCTATTTTTGATATAATGTATACTTTAAAAATAGAAGACCATTTTAAACTTCCGATTCATTATGTTAGTTCAAAAGCTCAATTGAAGGATAATGTTATTGCGGATTTAGAACTAATCGGGACTATTGATCCATCTGGAGTTCCGTTGTATCAAAGTACATTTTCGCCTACCACTGAGCCTGGTAAGACTATCTTGAAACAGATTCCAAATTATTACACATCTGACGTTGCCTTTTTAAAAGATACACAGACATTCTTGAAGACATATCATACAGATACAACAAAACCCCAAGCAGATCTTGCGGGTATTCTAGAACTATGGAATGAAATGAAAAACGATACAGGGTTTAAGGAGAAGTATCATTATGTTGATTGGTCATACTGGGAATACTTGAACAAATCAGAGACATTCTTGCAAATTATGAGCATGTATAGTTTAGCCTCGCCGTTTTTATCCATGTTAGTTCCCTTGATTATATTGGTAGTGCCTTTTTTTGTCATCAAGGCCAAAGGTTTAGACATTTCGATGAGCGAATACACCGAAGTTTTAAAAGTTATCGCCTCAAATCACGCAATCGGTAAACTTTGTACTAACTTCAATAGCGTGCCATTTGATCAAAAGATGTATTTATTGTTGTCCGCAGGATTTTACGTGTTTTCAATCTATCAAAATTTCTTAACATGTGCACGATTTTATAAAAATATGAAGCATATTCACACATCATTGTGTAGCGTTCGCAACTACATTACACATACGACTGACGCGATGAAGGAATTACTTGAATATACAAGGCCGTTGCAAAGCTACGCGCTATTTAATGATTCTATTCAACAAAATATCCGTGTGCTTAATGAATATAAAACCAAACTTGAAAACATTCAAGGAGATCAGCTTACCTATAGAAATATTCAACAGATTGGCCAGTTGTTGAAATACTTTTATGAGATGTACGAGAGCGAAGAATATAATGCGGCATTTTCATATTCTTTTGGATTTCACGGGTTCATTGAAAATATGAACGGGTTGATTACGAACATTAAGGAGAAAAAGATTGCCTTTGCAACCTATCAAAAGAAGAAGAAGACAACATTTAAGAAGGCCTATTACGCGGCGTTAATTCACGGCAAACCCATCAAAAATGACATCAATTTGGATAAAAATCTTATCATTACTGGTCCAAACGCGTCTGGTAAAACGACGACACTCAAAACCGCTCTCATCAATGTTATTTTATCGCAACAATTTGGATGTGGTTTTTATAAGAGCTGCAACATGATGCCTTATCAACACATTCATTGCTACTTGAATATCCCCGATACAAGTGGGAGAGATAGTTTGTTTCAGGCCGAGGCGCGTAGATGCAAGGACATTATAGATGTTATTAAGGCTAACAAAAAGGATAGACATTTTTGTGTGTTTGATGAATTATACTCAGGTACGAACCCGGATGAGGCGGTTATGAGCGCAAATGCATTTATGGAATATTTAGTAAAATTCGAGAATGTGAAATGTATTTTAACCACACACTTTATTGCCGTTTGCAAAAAATTAAGTAGCCATCCACTAATTGAAAATTATCAGATGGAAACCACGCCGACTGAAGATAGTTTTAATTACACATATGTATTAAAAAAGGGTATTTCCGAAGTTCGCGGTGGAATCAAGGTGCTTCATGATATGCAATATCCCGACGAAATTATTCAAAATAGTAAATTCAATAATGGCGAAAAATAACAACCAACAACAACAAAGAATATATGTATTCGTTTTCTAGGATATAAAAATATATATCGTTGTTTTAATAATGTCTTTATCAGATATATTTACTCCGTCTGTAGTAATTTCTTTAGCCATTTCGTTATTATTAATTGGATTGCTCGGTTTGTATGTTAACAACAAGATGAATGAGCAGAATCACAAGTTGAACACTATGTTTGATCTAGTCTCAACTTTAGCAAATGAATTGCAAATGGTTCGTAGTCAAGTGCCTCTTGGCATGGGATCTCCTTCTATAGGAGGCGGAGGTGGGCGTGTTTATGAAAAGCCAGAAGTTGGAAGTACAACTCATTTAGTAAGTATGATTGATGTATCCGATGAGTCGGAATCTAGTGAAGAGGAGTCAGATGGTGACACCGATGAAGGTGCTGAGACAGATGATAGTGGTGACGAAGGCGATGCTGAAGGTGATGAGGAGTCTGGTAGCGACGGAGAAGACGATGAGTCGGATGGCGACAGCGACGGCGAAAATGATGCGCGCTCTGACAAGGCGATAGTTGTATCTGAATCATTGGACGATACCCTTTTTGAAGAACTCGCCAACTTGGATGAAATTATGTTAGATGACCCCAAGGATGATGTTCTAAAGATACTAGAGGATACAACCACAAACACAAATATCTCCAACGTGAAAAATTTAAACGTGGTGTTTGATTATAAGAAGGCCTCGCTGAGTAAATTAAGAGAAATCGTCGAACAAAAGGGGTTATCCAGCGATACCAGTAAATTGAAGAAACAAGAATTACTGAAAATGCTTGAAATCGATTAGCCGAATAATTTTCTCTAGCCTTATATAAAATGTCTTGGGCAACATGTTTTTCTGGTTCAAATAACATTCATTTCAATTTTCCACCTATTATGCAAGACGGGCGAACGTATTCTTCTTATCAGCCTGAGGCCGTTGTGAATCAACGTATCCAAGAAGTAAATAATATTAATACGAATTGGAAGTATCGCCAATTTTTAACGCAAAATGCTGACCAAATCATGCAATTCAACACGACGGAGGCCTGTTATACTCTTGGATTAAATCCGCATTATACGACAAACGCCACGCCATCTAGCAATGTGCCGTTCTTGTATAAATCTACTTTTGATACTAGCTCACCTGGCTTCGGATATCCGACAAGTGATTTAAAAAATCCTTATTTAAGCAGACAGCAATTGGAAGCTAGAATGATTTCGCCGTCAATTACCTTAAACGCGGATACGGGGCCAGTGCAGCCTATGGATAAGTAAACAAATAAAAATCATAAATAAATAAATTTTATGATTTTTATGGACAAAAAAATTGAAATGGATTTATCAAATTACTCTACTAAGCATCAATATAAACGTGTTAATCATGTCATCATCAAGTGAGAATTTAAGCCAGGTAAAGGAGTTTGGAATGGAATGGGTAAAGGCACACATAATGGCCACTGAGGTTACTCGAACTAAACCAGGCTCAATCAATTATTTATTATATGGGGAAAGACCAAGCGTGCAATCAATTAGCATAAAGTTCGGTCATTTTGGGGAAGAAATCGCAAAAGAAATGATTAGAAAAAATCCAGATTTGGAACTACTCACGTGTGGAATACAGGTGATTGATGAGAAACACAAGCAAAAGAAGGACATTGATTTGATTTGGGTAAACAAAAACACCAAAAAAATCTATATCAGAGAAGCGAAAGGCAACATTGAGTTGGATACAGAAAAATTGCCGGCAACTTTTACAAAAATCACCAATGATTTGATGCCCTTTGTGCAAGAAAAATATCCGGACTGCGAAGTAAATGTAGGCATTCTAAATTGGAGCGTATATAATCGAAGTGAACTTAGTAAAGGTCTAAGTCACATTAAACAATGCGAAAAGAATGGAGTGCACGTTGATCATTGGTCAGACTTTTGCAACCTCATTAATTTTGAATGGTCCCAGGAGGACTATTACGGATACATGCGTGAGTTTGGAAAAATGATAGAAGCTTAGGAAAAAGTAAAAACAAAATAAAAAATAAAAAATAAAACAAAATAAAAAATAAAAAACAAAACAAAATAAAACAAAATAAAAAATAAAAAACAAAAAAAACAAATAAAAATATATTTATTTTTTTTAGATTAATGGTTAATAGTTCTTGATAACTAAGTGTTTGGTATTTATTTCATCACCAATGCGTCCAGCATATAATTTGAACCTGTAATTTTTGTCGTATTCATCAACGATATAATCTTTGTATAATTCTTCAATAAACTTTGTCTTACCAATTACCATAAGGCATTTAATTTTTGTCTCCTTGAAGCATTTCGCCAGTTGTTCTTGTTCCTTTTTTCCAAACTGACAATATCCGTAATCAGTAAATTCACTATCATAAGGTGGATCCAAAAACATAAAGTTATTTTCGTCGTTATAATTTTCAAAAACATATTCAAAACTTTCACACAAAACCATTGTTCTCGCAAGCAACGTTTCGTATTCCTTGTTTTTCAATTCCGAATAATTAATAGTTTTGTATCGTCCAAACGGAATGTTAAATTTTCCCTTTTTATTATATCTTAACATTCCCCGAAAACACGTTTTTCTTTCGTAATAAAATCGTTTGGCATTATCCAAACTATTATTTATAACCATGTCATTCCTAACTTTATAATACGTGTCTTCATCATTTGGATTTTCTTCCATAAATTGATGTATTTCGTTTGCTTTTCCTTGACCGACGCTATTATATAAATCAACCAATTCAGTATGAACGTCACTGATTACTGCCTTTTTCGGAGCCAAATTAAAGAATAACGCACCGCCTCCAATAAAGGGTTCAAGATACGTATCGTAAGTGGGCGGTATATACTTTTCAAATTGTTTAATTTCATCTCCTTTTCCTCCGCTCCATTTGATAAGAGGCTTCAATGGTTTAGTTGTTGGTTGTTTTATAACGACATTAACATCTAGAATAGTTGATAATTGAGGTGCAACTTCTGACGTTAGTACTAAGTTTTGATAAACAATTGGTTCTGGTTGTAATAAAAGAATAATATCTTCTTTTTTCTTATTACTATAACCCTTTATTTTGCGGTCTTTACAAACAGCAATTAATTCTTCACGTGTTTTTTGCGTATAATCCATATTCATGTCTTGTTGTTGTTGTTGTTGTTGTTTAATGATTATATTATTTGATTTCAATTTTATATTCAAATGTTCTTCTGTACATTTACAAGTTTTCATAATGTTCTTATATACATAAATAATATTTTTAAATTATTTATTATAATCAATACGTCGGGATAGGATATGGTATGGATGTTTAGCGGTATTTTGCCGGCTTTTAAATGTATCTTGATGTATATCAGATGAGAATATTAAGCATTGACGTGGGTATTAAAAATTTAGCATTCTGCTTATTAGAAAACGACAAAATCGCAAAATGGGATGTCATTAATCTTACAGCTCAAGACGCAAGTGATGGATGCGGATGTTGCGTGGTTGATAAAAATGTAAAATGTAGCAACTTGGCGAAATTTATGAAAAATGGAGACCATTATTGTTTAAAGCATGCAAAAAAACAGCCGTTTCAAATTCCGACGCCCGAACTAAAAAAGGCCTTCATCAACAAACAAAAACTCCAAAAACTTTATGAAATGGCTGACAAATTTGGCATTCAATATACAAATACAATGAAAAAGAATGACATCATACATGAACTAAATGAATACACAACAAATATGTGTTTTGAGATGGTTCATAGTATCGGTGCATCCGAAATAGATTTAGTGACTATCGGCAAAAATATTAAAAAACATTTTGACCAAATCTTTAGCGGTGGGGAAATGTTTGATTATGTCATAATTGAAAATCAAATTAGTCCCATTGCAAATCGCATGAAAACAATTCAAGGAATGATTGCGCAGTATTTTATTATGACGGGGACATGTCAGAAGATTGAATTTGTTTCATCTGTGAATAAATTAAAAGATATTACCCCGGCTGACAAAAATGTGAAATTGACATATGGCGATCGGAAAAAGTTGGGAATAGCCACATGTTTAGAAATTATAAAAGATACTAATTCTTATTCCGAATGGTGCGCATATTTTACAAGCCACAAGAAAAAGGATGATTTAGCCGACTCGTTTTTGCAAGGTAGATGGTTCAAAAATCAATTGTGTAAAGAGTAAAGAATTAATGATTACGCAATATAAAATATATATATCTTCGCGTAAGACTTAAAATTATATGTTCTAATTAATTTAGTAATAGAATGGACGGACCAGAGATGATTGATATTTCCAGTTTCGATTTAAATGATACCGGTAGTAGCCGTAAACAAGGTTTGAAATCTAGTAATTTTGGAGGAGGTATTGAATTGTTAATGAATGACAAAGTTAAGGAAGGGTCGGGAAGTAAACTATCTAGCGATATTGATATTGACGATTTGACCAACCTAGAAAACGAATTAAACGATTTGGCAGAAGATGCTGACACGATTAATCTAGGAGGTTCAAATACATACCAAGCCAAGTCGGATTTATTTGGGGGCGGAGGGCGTGGTGAAGACAAGCACTCGGTTAAATTTAATATGCCGTCCGGCGCAGCATCCATTGGACAAGCGACTGCAAATACAGACAGCGGTAATGCAAAGACGTGGGACGGGTACGGCAAGTTTAATGACATTCCAGTGAACCCAGACATGACAAGCGCCCCATCTCAACCGCAAATGTCCAAGGAGGAGTTGTTGAGAGAGAAGTTCAAATTTTTGAGGAAGTTGGAGGCATTGGAAAAGAAGGGTGTCGAGCTTTCCAAAAAATACAATATGGACTCCCCTCTACTTGAAATGCAGGGCGAATATGAGACGATTATGGAAGAGAAGGCAAAACTTAATTCCGTTAAATTTCAAGGCAACATGTTGATGGCTTGCATCAATGGAATTGAATTTTTGAATAACCGATTTGACCCGTTTGATATTAAATTGGACGGC
>Ga0315284_10009653_pt1 | contig 13752 bp, 13 predicted proteins | sample YL17G09_16_MG_FD_203696 | JGI IMG/M metagenome (GOLD analysis project Ga0315284, IMG submission 203696) | Sediment microbial communities from Yellowstone Lake, YNP, Wyoming, USA - YL17G09_16 | ecosystem: Environmental > Aquatic > Freshwater > Lake > Sediment | place: USA: Wyoming | collected...
TGAGGAGAGAAACGACCAGGTAGGGCAAGATGGCATCTTGCCCTACAGCGCGCGCGCGAACGCTGATCGCCGCTAATATCAGTGGCAGAATTCCGATGTACACCATCCACTCGTGAAAGCCACCCCAGTCGGCGAGCAGCAGGCTGACGAGTTGGCGCAGCGGCAGCGACCACTCGCCCGCCTCGGCCAGCGTCAATGCGCCGCGATTGCTCAGCGTGACGAACTCGGCAAATGGCAGCCACAGCGCGGCGCTCAACACAATAAAGAACCCAGTTACCACCAAGACGCCAAGACACAAAGATAATAAAACTTGGCGCCTGGGTGTCTTGGTAAAAACCGACTTGGCCAAGAGATACGATACCGTCAGTGCGACAGTGTAAAAACTGATACGAGGATCGGCCAGAAATTGAATCGCCCACGTTGCGCCGAGCCATGCTCCATCCATCGCGCGCCGTCGTTCCGTGAACTGATGCGCCGCCAACACCGCCAGCGGCATCCATGCGACAGCTTCGACCATGCCCACGTGTCCTGCGCCGAGGTGCGCGAACAGCTTGGGTGTTGCCATCCACGTGAGCGCGCCGACAAACGCCGCCGGTCGTTCGACCTGCCACGCGCGCAGCAAGGTATACGCGCCGCAGCCCGCCAGCCAGATGTGCGCGATGAACAACACATTGAAACCTATCGCCAAAGGAATGATGAGCAAGACGGCGTGCGGAAGATAAAACAACCCGGAGAGCGGATTGGCCGCGAACGGCGTGCCGCTCATAATCGTCGGACGCCACAGCGGCAGGCGGCCGTTCGCCCGAAAACTGCTGACGGCAAATTCAATGTTGGGCCAGTGCGTGATCGTGAGATCGGAAAAATCGCTGCGCGGCGGATAGATCAGCCCGCCCGGCTGCGCCACGGCCGGCGCCAAGAGGATCAACGCGACGACAAGCAACACCAGCGTAGCCAGGCTGTCGGGGTGACGAGTCACTGCCCGCCCTCCGCGTAAATCGTCACTGTCGCGTTGCGGAACACCTCGCGGCCCGGCGGCGGATCCGCCAACCCTATCGCGCGCTCACGCGGGCCGACGAACACGAACGCCGCGCGCCACTCGCGCAGCATCGCCTCGCGCTCGGCAGTGTCTATTCCCGACGCAAAGAACGTCTCGACGCGGGCTTTCGTCTGCTCCGCGTTCACTGTCTCGAATGGATGGCCGTAGACCACACGCCGGCCAGACCAAGCCGGGATGAATATCCCCATCTCCGGCGAGGCCAATACGACTGCATCGCGCGGCGCGTGGTCGCGCAGCCAGTCCATCGCAGCAGCTTCGTCTGCACTCACGAATAGTCTCGGGTCATGCTTCAGGCCGCCACCCAACGCCAGCACGATTACCAACAACGTTGTAGGGAGTGTAGCGGCCAACGCCCAGCCCCAGATTCGTTTACGCTTTGCCACGGAAAATAGACCCGTCGCAGCCAAGACAGTCAGCGGCACGTGCAGGCCCAGGCTAAAGCGCCGCTGCAGTGCGAATGGCGCATAGAGCAAGAGCGCCGTCACGCCGACCCACGCCAGCAGCAAGAGATCGGTATCACTACGTCGCCGTGCGGCGATGACCGCACCGGGCACGGCCAGCGTCAGAATCAACCCATAGCCCAACACGTAATCCCATACCGGCGGCGACGGCGTGAGGTTTTGCGCCGTCCACCCGCGCAACACCGGGTCGGCCTGCGTGACCCAGAAGGTGTAGACCAACAGCGGCAGTGTGAGCATGCCTGCAACGAACGCTCTCCACACAACCGGCCAAGCGATGCGCCCGTCACGCCGCCAACACAAGGCCAGATAGACGCCGAGTGCCACGTACACCGTCACCACTGCAAACGGCTGAACGATGGCAAGGGCGAGGGATGACACCGTCAACGCGATGGTTCCTCTGATTTTTCGCCCTGCGGGCGTCCGACCTCCGATCAACATCATCCCGACCATCAATGCCATCGCCAATGGGAAATGCGGGTTGATATGCAGGCCGTAAAACGTGTTGGATTCGGGGATGACCAGGTCGGATGTTTCCAGGTGGCCGAACATCACGGCCAGCCAACCGAGGCCCGATGAAAGCGCGACGAACAGGAATGCGATACGCCGCTTGGTCAGGTCTTGCGTCACGTGGGCGATGAGCGCGTAAATGGTCAGCAGCAGAGCCAACCCTGCGGCGACGCGCGCCAGGTGATACACCAACGGAATTGGCAGGCGCGTCCACGCCGCAAGGTGGCCGAGCAGAATGTGGAACGAAAAGAGCAGCGCGCCGGGGTGATCTTGCGCGGTGTACAGTAGGTGAAACAGCCAGCCGTCCTGTGCGCCGATCTGCATCTTGGCAAAATACGAGTTTCCGTCTAGCGGGTTGATCAACACGCCGACGAATCGCAAATCAGGCGGAGTGGTCAAGGAGATGACGACGTAAGGCAGGCTGGCGAGCGCGACGATGCACGCGGACACGATGATGAGCCACAAGAAATTTCGGATTTCGGATTTCGGATTTCGGATTTCGGATTGCACGCGGGCCTCGCGCTTATCGCGTATCGCTGATCGCCTCACGTTCTACGTGCTCGACCCATCCACCGGTTGCTACAAGCAAGAGTCCCATCATTGTCGCCCAGAATCCCCAGGCAGGCAACGCCGGCGAGCCATAGGCTTGCGAAATCGCAGGCAGCGCGCGGGCGAAAAATTCCCAGGTCGCCGGAAGCGCGCTGATCAGAGCGAGCAAAAAAAAGATCAAGCTTCGCCATCTCCCGGCGATGCGCTGGCCGAGCATAAACATCAGCGCCACGCCGACCAAACCCGCGACGCTCAGCCAGAACGAGCCGCGATCTTCGGCGGACGAATAGGCTGTGAGCAGGTAAGGGTAGGGGGGCAGAGGAACGAGAGACAAGCCGGCAGCGGCCAAGCTGAGCGCATAACGCAGGACCCGAGAGATTTGATTGGGGTGACTGGTCCAAAGAGCCAGCGCAAGCGCAGCGGCGACAATCGGAACCAGGAATATCTCACGCGTGATCTCGCCGAGATGCGCGCGAACGAGGAATTTGGAAAACTCGGCCAGGTCGAGCGCATTATAGGTGAGCGCGGCGATTTGACGCTGGCTGGTCACCCATGGGCCGTAAAACCCCAGGATCGCCAACGCCACGCCGATCAGCGTGATGATGCGCTTCATCGGCGCGACCTCTGCGCCTTGCCCCGCATGACCGACGCAATCTCGCGCTCTTCGTCTTTTTGCGCGGCCAAGTAATCGTCCATAAAGCGGCTGCGTCGTTGGCGAAGCGCCATGCCCGCCACCGCGCGCAAGTCGGTCAGGTTTGCCTGCGCGCGCCCATCGGCGGCAGCGTGCGCGCGTGCTGCTTCGAACAAGACGACTTCGGCGCGGTGACTATCAATCCCCAGGCGCTTGACCCACGCCAAGCCTGCGCGCTCGACCGGCGACGTGAGCTTGACCTGTGGCAGACGCGCGCGCGCTTCGGCAATTTCGGCGGCGGCAGCCAATGTCTCGCCGGCCCAATTCGCGCGTAACGCATAGGGATTGGCCTGGTATGCGCTCACGCGCCGGTAGACCTCCAGCCGATCTCGTGAATCCGTCAGCCCGCGCACGAGCACGCGCAGCCCAAAGCGATCTTGAATCTGCGGGCGGAGTTGGCCCTCTTCGGGATTCATTGTGCCGACGAGCACGATGCGCGCGCGGTACGTGGCTGCGAGCGGCCCGCGCCGCACGGTATATAACCCTTGCGCCGCCGCGTCCAAAATCGCGTCCACGATGTCGTTGGCGAGCAAATTCACTTCGTCCACGTAGAGCAGGTTCTGGTCGGCCATCGCCAGCAGGCCGCGCTCCAGGCGCACCTTGCGCTGCTCCAACGCGACGCGCTCGTCAATGCCGCCCACCACGTCGTCCAGCCGCGCGTTGAGCGGCAGCTCGACCAGCCGCATCCGGTCGGGCGCGGTGATCGTCTCGCCGCGAATCAGCCTGGCCGCGCACGCGGGACACACGCCATTCATGCCCTCGACTTCGGCGGCTTGCGGCTCGCAGCCGTTGGGACACGTGCTGCGCTGGATTTGAGGCAGCAGGTCTGCCAGTCCGCGCACGGCGGTCGTCTTGCCGGTGCCGCGCGGGCCGACGAGCAGCACGCCGCCCGCTGCCGGATTGATGAGCGTGAGGATGAGCGCCAGCTTCATCTCGACCTGGCCCACGAGCGCCAGGAACGGAAAGCGCGCCTCGTCGGCCAGGCCGCGGTCGCCCGCGCGAGAACTCAACACGGCTTGCGCCGGGCTGTGCTGGCGGAGGAGTTGGAGGAGTTGGGATGGTTCAGGCATAGCAAATCAACTTTCGATAACCGCCGCAGCGGCTTTGAGATTTGCTATGTGTTCTCGGTAAATCCTCCAAGCATAGTCTACATCTTTGATAGCCTTATCTAGCCTGAATTTAGATTCCGCAATCTGTGCGCCAAAGTACCAGATGCCTTGGTTGGCGAGTTCTGGCTTTGTACAGTTGTTCACCAGCCATTCCGCAATTTCTTTGTCTTTGCTCGGAATGTTTGCATCTTCCCTCTCTTTATCCTCTCGCAGTGATGAAACTGCCCTGCGGACCCAAACGTCCACGGGTTGCAAGCGCCAACGATCTTGAGGAGGAATCATAGGAATCAACTCAAACTGAACGGCGATGTCGCGCAAGAAGAGTGACGCAATCTTGGGTCCTGTACCTCGAATCTTTTGGAGTCCTTCCCATGCTTGTGTGACTTGGCCTTGGGCCAGGTTTTCCTTCGAAGTCAGAATTATATTCGCTGATCCTATGGCGCACCGAACGCAACGACATGAATTCGGTACGTGGTAGAGAGGGTTCCGATTCTTGTTCAATCCTTTGTCTTCAAGGAGCCGGGAGAACTTGGTCCAGACAATTTGTGGGAAATCTTGCTCCGACCAAGAATCCTTCACCATCTCTATCGCTTCAACAGCCGCATATGAATAAGCCGGATCGCGCCCTTGCCGCTCGAAAGCGTATCCCTCAAGAAAGATAAGAAGCGCAGCCAGAGAATCCTTCAAGTACTCTGGATGCTTGTTCCAGAGAGGCTTCTGAAACCGAGCCTGAAAGGGTTTTGAAACGTCTATAAAAAGATCAATCGCTCTATTGGCCTGCAAAGAGGTTTTGCTCTCAGCCACACTCATTGGATCTTCTCCGTTCGGCGTTTTCCAAGTCGTATTGGATCCACTTTTCTATCGGCCAATCCTCGACCAATTCGATCCGATGGGCTGCCCACTGGCAATATTCGATGGAAATGTCACATCCCTTCCATTTTCGCTCGAGTTGTTCAGCTACAACAGCAGTTGTGCCCGATCCGAGAAATGGGTCAATGACCAAATCGCCAGGGGTTGATGATGCCAGGACGATTTTCCTCAGCAGTTCTTCTGGCTTCTGAGTCGGATGAGGAGTCTTTTCGTGCATCCCATTACACGTCGTCGGAATTTCTAAAACGTCTCTCGGTTTGGCCCCTTTCGGATTGGGTTGCCAAAGGTGATTCGCGCGACCTTTGCCATATTGACTGGTCTCGGCTTGCGGGTGTTCGGGATACTTGAGTGTGTGATTCCCATACGGAATCCGCACATAGTCCACGTTGAACGTAAACTGTTGGCTTTTGCGAAAGTGGAGGATGCTTTCGTGCGAGCGGCCCCAATCTGCGCCCAGATTAGCTTTGTTCTTATAGTGCCAGACTAACCATCGGCAACCTTGAAAGAACCGCGACGCTGGAAGCTTGAGATCGGCCAATATTTCAGAAAAGCCACAGGTATAGAGTGTGCCCGTTGGCTTGAGAACCCGGGCCGCCTGTTCTATCCATTCGAGTGACCAGTTGACGTACGCTTGTTGTGACTCGAACGTGTCCCACTCTGCTTTCTTGATGTTGTAGGGCGGATCGGCAAAGACGAGATCAACTGACTCGCTCGCCAGGGAACGCAGCCACACAACCGAATCTCCGCTCCATATTTCTCCGTGAGGATGAGAGTAAAAGAGGGACGGGGCCTGTGAATCTAGTCGGCCTGTGTCTATCTGAGCGTACGATCCTTTGAGCATCGGCTGGCCGAAGAAGGCGGGCACCTCCTTGGTGCGGACATATTCAGCCGATGGCTCTCGTATTTGTGATTGTGGCTTTCGCTTCTTGCCCGTCTCAGCCATGATTTTGCCTTGCGATCTATCCAAAGTAACTTGAGATCCCCCGAATATTATAGTTGTAAGAGGAAAGCGAGGCAAATTGTGACGTGGGAGAGAAAGTTAGCCTTTGAGGTCAACCCAGGCGCGAATGGCGCGGCGGGCAAATTCCTGCTCGGTGCCGAACGTCAGGCGAGCGGGCGCATCGTCCAGTGGCGCCCACATCACGTGGAACTGGCCCGCATCGTGGTCGTCGCGCACAATTCGCTCTTCGCTGCGCAGGCGCATCAAGAAATAGATTTCCTCGCGCGTCACCTCGCGGTCTTGGTCGGGGAGGACAAAGTGGCTCGTCTGCGTTCCCAAGTCGGCGAGAATGTCCAGGTCGGCGTAGCCGGCTTCTTCGCGTACTTCGCGCAGCGCGGTCTGGCGCGGCGATTCGCCCGGCTCGACGTGCCCCTTGGGCAAGCGCACCTGGCCGAGCCGGGGCCGGTCGAGCAACAGCATCTTGCCATCGCGCACGATCACGCCGCCGGCGGCCTGATAGTATTCGGATTTCATGCCCCCATCCCTAACCTTCCCGCGCTTTGCGAGCAAGGCGTTCCGACCGGCGCTGCCTGGCTTGCTCCCAACGCCGCCGCTCGTCGTCGGTCTCTAGAATCAGCGGCGGCGCTTCGGTCGGGCGACCGTCGTTCCCTAACGCCACGTACACCACGTAAGCCACGTTCGTCAAGCGGCGGTCACCCGTGAGGATTTCCTCCGCCTCCACGCACACTTCGACTTCCATCGAGGTGCGACCGACGAAAGTCAAATGCGCGTTGAACGTCACCAGGTCGCCGATGTGAACCGGCGTCAGGAACTCGAGCGAGTCTACGGCCACCGTCACCGTGGGACGGCGAGCGTGCCGCGCCGCGCACAGCCCGCCTGCCTCGTCAATCAGCTTCATCACCACGCCGCCGTGGACGTTGCCCATCACGTTGACGTGCTCCGGGTTCATCACCTGGCTGAGTGTGACCAGCGAATCGCCGATCCGTTTGCCTTCCATGTTACCGCCGTTCTAGAGCGCCAGCATCAGTCCAACCGCCGCAAGCAACCCCATCCCGCCGCCAAAGTAAAACGCCGCCGACGGGGCGATGCGATCCCACAGTTGCCCGGCGATGAACGAGGCGGGGAACAGGCCGATGCCGACAATCGTCGCGTGCAGGCCGATCGCCGTGGCGCGCAAATCCGCCGGGGCCAGGTCGGCGACGAGCGCCTTTTCCACGCCCTCGGTAAAGCCGATGTACAGCCCGTAAAATCCAAACAACGCCCACAAAACCCACGCCTGCGAAGGCAGATTCACCAATGCAAAGCCCAGATACACCAGCCCATAAAACGCATAACCGGCCACGAGCAACGTCTTGCGACCGATCCGATCTGAAAGTCGGCCTGCCGGATAAGACAACAGGCCATACACCACGTTGTACACCAGATAAAGCAAGATTGCCGTCGCAGGCGTAAAGCCAAGATTCTTGGCGCGCAGAAGCAGGAATGTGTTGGACGAGTTGCCGAGCGTAAAGATGAGCGCGACGACGAGGAACAGTTGCAGCTTGCGCGGCAGGACACTCCAACGAAATGACGGCAGTCTGGCTTGTTTACCTTCTTTGGGTCTGGCCTCACGCACGAGGAACAGCAGCGCAACGCCAATAGCCGCCGGAATGAGCGACCACAAAAAGACCGGGGCGTATTCGCCTTGCGCAAAGCTGGTGAAAAAGAGATAGGCCAACAGCACGCCCAACGTCGCGCCGGCCGTGTCCATCGCGCGATGCAGTCCATAAGCCGTGCCGCGTTTGCCTTCGGCGGAGCTATCGGCGATGAGCGCATCGCGCGGCGCAGTGCGGATGCCTTTGCCCAAGCGATCCACCACCCGCCCGCCCAACACCATGCCCCAGCCGGCGGCGACGTACAGCATCACTTTGCCGAGGGCGGATGAGGCATACCCGACAATGGTGAGGCCCTTGCGATTCTTGAACCGGTCCGAGATGTAACCGGAAAAAATCTTGAGCAGGCTCGCCAGGCTTTCGGCAATCCCCTCGATCATGCCCAGCACCGCCGGGCTTGCGCCCAGCTTGACGGTGAGAAAAAACGGCACCAGCGGATAGACCATCTCGCTGGCAACGTCGGTAAAGAAGGAGGTCAAGCCGAGGATGATGATATTGAACATGGTTGTCCTTTGTTAATCTCTCCCCGGATACGGCCCGTAAAAGCCGACAATGTCGCTTTCAGTGTAGACTTGCTCCATCGCTTCCCACCAAGAAAGCCCAGTGTCTTTTTGAAGATGCCAGTATTCCGCGTCGGGAAAGAAATAGCGCCAACGGTAGATCGCCTGCACGCGATTCCAGCCGTAATCGGCGGCGAGCGTCGTCAGGTCCACATAGTAGCCCGGCGGAATGGACTTTAGTCGTCCTCCCTCCGCGCTGGCATCGGCGCCGGTGATCATTAGCCAGGGCGCTTCCTTGAGCGGCTCGCCCAGCGTGCCGTCTTGCTTCATCGCCTTGAGGTACACGCGCCAGTACGTCGTGTAGCCAATGTCCTCACGGACCATCTCCATGGTGTGCGAGAGGTCCTGGGTGTAGCTGGGATTGACGTCGAACGCGCGCCCGGCCACGTGCCACGAGCGATGCGATTGCCCCGGTCGCGGCGTGTGATCCATCGGCCGCCACGTGTCGGCCAATTGGCCCAGGTAATCGTAGCCCGTCTCCACTTTGACACGTAGGCGCAGCGCATTGAACGAATCATCCACCGCGTCGCTTAAAAGGAACCGCCTGTTGGCATAGTCCGACAAAACGGTGAACGTAAACGGCGGCGTGGACGTGAGCGGGCTGCTGACGATCTCGGTATACAGCGGCGGCGCTTTGGGCGGCGCTTGCGCGGCCACGCGATTGATCGTCGCTTCCGAAAGCACCACCGGGCTCCACACCGGGCGCTCGATGTATTCGCGCCCGCCAAACGCTTGTTGCGCCAGCCCCCATCCGCCCAGGCTGGCGACGATCAGGACGTCCTGCTGGTCGTTGCGGTTGTAGACAAAGCCCAGACTGCCATCGTCGGGCGACCACGTGGGCGACTTGCCCTGGCCGAACAGCTCGACCTGCGAATCTTCGATGGCGCGCCGCCGGTCAAAAGTGTTGATATAGATCGCGCTGTCGCCCAGTCGGCTGGACGTGTACGCCAGTTTGGCCCCGTCGTGCGACCACGCGGGCTTGTCTTCGTCGCGGTCGGGGCTGTTGGTGAGGTTGACTTCTTCGCCGGTATCGAGCGAGCGCAGGAAAATATCTTTGCTGCCTGCGCGATAAGAGACGAATGCGATCAAGCGGCCATCGGGCGACCAGGCCGGAGAAAAATCCGGGGCCGGATCGGTGGAAAGCCGCGAGACGTTGCGCCCGTCGCGATCCATCACGTACACGTCCATGTTGCCGCCGCGATACGACTCGAACGCAATCCACTTGCCTTCAGGCGACCAAGCCGGCCCGGCGCTGTAAGAAGTCGTGAACGTCAACCGCGTCGTCACGCCGGTATCCATTTCCATCCGGTAGATGCTCCAGCATCCATCGCGATGGCTGGCGAACGCCATCTCTTTACCGTCGGAAGAAAAGGCCGGATCGCGGTCGCCTTCGACGGCCCACGTCAGCCGCGCCAATCGCTTGTCGCCTAGGTTGATTGCGTAAATGTTGCTCGTCCCTTCGCGGCGCAGGACAAAAGCGACGGTTCCTCCACCGCCGAACGGCGTCGGCGCGACGGTGGGAATGACGGGCGTGGCGGGCGGCGCGCGCGTCGGCAGACCGGGCAGCGGAGTGGCGACCTGCCGGACAATGACCGTGAGCGGCTGGCCGGTGAGCACCTGATAAAGCAAGAACGCCATCAGCGCCAAGATCAGCGCGTTGGCGATGAACAGGGCCAGGATCAGATGCACCTGTCGCGGGTTGAGGACGAGCGGCCTGGAGGGGGGCAAAGAGCGCAGTCGTTCGCGCAGTCGAGTGGGCAGCGCGCGAATCCAGTTTATCAGGCGAGACATGGCCCAATCATAACCCGACTTGCCCGCTGCGTCAAACGGCTGGCATCCGCGCGAATAGACAAATCGCCCAGAGCGTGATAGGATATACACCAATCCATTTCAGAGGAGGCTGCTCCGTTGATCAAACCCGTGCAATGGAAAACGCGTTTGGAACTGCTCTCCGATCAAGAGGTGCGCGCCATCCACGAGGCCAGCCTGCGGGTGATGGAACGCACCGGGCTGGTGATGCCGTTGAACAAGCAGCGACAAGACCAGGCCCGCGACCTCGGGCTGCAAGTGGATGCGGAAACTCGACTGATTCGTTTTCCGTCCCAGATCGTGGAAGCGGCTCTCGAAAAAGCGCCCCGCAGTTTTACGCTTTGCGCGCGCAATCCCGAAAATGATCTTGTCCTGGATGGCGAGCATGGCTATCTGACTTTGGACGGCAGCGGCACGGACGTGCTCGACCTGGAAACCGGCGAGGTGCGCGCTTCCACCCAAGCGGACCTGGAGGCCGCCGTGCATGTGGCCGATGCCTTGCCGCAGATTGCTTTTCTTTGGCCCACCGTGAGCGCGCGCGATTGCCCCGCAAAAGTTCAGCCGCTTTACGAGCTAGAGGCGATGCTGACTCAATCGAGCAAGCACGCCCAGGCCATGACCGCCGTGGATCCATTGAATGCCAAAGGGACAATCGAGATCGCCGCAGAGGTCGTCGGCGGGCGCGAGGCCCTGCGGAAGCGCCCCATCATTTCCAACTTTCAGTGCAGCGTGAGTCCGCTTGCGTATGATGAGAAAGCATTAGAAGCGGCCTTTGTCTTTGGCGAAGCGGGCCTCCCCACCGGGTTCATGGACATGACCATCGGTTGTGGCACTGCGCCCGCTACGGTGGCGGGGAACTCGGTCGTCGCCAACGCCGAAGTGCTGGCCGGCGTCACGCTTTTAGAGTTGTTCTTTCCCGGCGTCCCGACCTTTTACGGTTCGTGCGCCACGCTGATGGAATTGCACAGCGGCGGAGTGACGTGCGGCGGCCCGGAAGATTGGCTCTTGCAAGCGGTCGGCTGCCAGATGGCCCGCTTTTACGGCCTGCCCTCCAACATCGGCACGTTCGCCACCGGCGCCAAGACGAGCGACTGGCACGCCGGAGTGGAAAACGCGCTCTCCGGCGCGGTGAATCAGTTTTGCGGCGCGGACATGATGTGCGGCGCGGGACTGTTGAACGGCGCGCGCATCTTTTCCTTCGAGCAGCTTCTCATGGATTGCGAAATCTATGATATGCTTCGGACCGTCGTTCAAGGGGTTGTGGTCAACCCGGAAACCCTGGCCGAAGACGTGATCCACGCCACCGGGCCGCGCAGTCATTTTCTCAAGTCAAAGCATACGCGTGCGCACATGCGTGAAATCTGGCAGCCCACGGTGATAGATCGCTCTCCCTGGGACGAGTGGGTCAAGAAGGGTCGCCCCACGGTCAACGACCGGGCCAGAGAAAAGGCCAGGCAGATTCTTGCGTCTCACCAGCCCGAGCCGCTGCCGTGCGCGGATCGCATCCACGAGATCATTGCAGATTACGAAACACTTTAACCCAAGATACCAAGGTCACCCTATTGCTTTCTTTGCGCCCTTGGCGTCTTGGTTCGATTCCAAAACAGGAGATGACAAAAATGAGCTTTACTTATGCAGTCCTCGGCGGCGGGCGGCAAGGGACGGCCGCTGCCTACGACATGGCAAAATTCGGCGACGCGAAAAAGGTCTTGGTTGCCGATATCAGCCTGGAGGCGGCGCAAAAATCTGCCGCGCGTGTCAACAAGCTCATCGGCCGAGAAATCGCCGCGGCGCATCAGGTGGACGTGACGAACCACGGCCAGCTCAAAGCATTTCTGGATAATGTGGATTCGTTCCTTTCCGCTGTGCCGTACTGGAACAACCCCAGCATCACGCGCGTCGCCATTGAAGCCAAAGCCTGCATGACCGACTTGGGCGGCAAGACTGACCTGGTGCGCGAGCAGATGAAGCTTAGCCCCCAGGCTCAAGCAGCCGGCATTGCCATCATTCCCGATTGCGGCCAGGTGCCCGGCATGGGCACGAGCCTCACCGTCTATGCCATGTCGCTGTTGGACGAGACGGAAGAGGTGCTGATGTGGGACGGCGGCAACGCGCTGCATCCCAAGCCGCCTTTCAAGTACATCCTCACCTTCAACATCGCCGGGCTAACGAACGAATACTATGGCGTCGCCCACTTTATCCGCAACGGCCAGCGCGTCGAGGTGCCCACGTTCTTGGACGAGGATTACGAAACCGTCGAGTTCCCCGAACCAATTGGCAAGATGGAAGCGTTTGTCGCAGGCGGTGGCACTTCTACGATGCCCTGGACTTTTGAGGGAAGGTTAAAGACGCTCTGGAACAAGACGCTGCGCTGGCCCGGCCACTTTGCCGAATGGAAAGCCTACATGCAGGCGGGCCTGTTGGAAACCGAGCCGATTGAGGTGCAAGGCGTCAAGGTTTCGCCGCGCGAGGTGCTGCACACGGTTCTCGATCCCAGGCTGCGGGCCAAGCCGGGCGAGCCGGACCTGGTCATCGTTCGCGTGTTAGCGAAGGGCAAGAAGGATGGCTGCGCGGCCCAAGTGCTGCTCGACCTGATTGACCGCTACGACGAAGCGACCGGCTTTACCGCCATGGAGCGCACGACCGGCTGGGATGGTTCTATCAAGGCGATCATGAATGCTCAAGGTGTGACGCCGCGCGGCGTCAACCCCGCTGAAATCGCTGTGCCGGGTCCGCTCTATGCAGCGGAATTACGCAAGCGCGGGTTCAGCCTCACCGAGACGTTGACGATTGTCAAGAAATAGTCGGACGGCGCGACTCGACTTTGGCAGAGGCGAAACGATGAAACCACTCGATGTCACTTCTCTGGCCGATTCAATACAACCCTTGAAGGAGCACTTTAACAGCAACAAAGCCAAACTCCGCTTCCTCGCTCTGGTGTCGCCAACGTGACCCGCGTGTGTGCTGGGTGCCCGTGCGGTACAGAAAGTAATCATTCAGAGCTTTCCACATGCAGACATCAGCATCAGTATCGTGTGGGTCAACATGCTTCCGCTGGACAGCATGGTTACGGTAGGCTTTATGGCAAAAGCTATGCAAGACCCTCGGGTCCGTCATTTCCATGACTCTCACAAGCAAGTAGGGCAAATCATCGCTCAGAGCTTGGGGGGACCAGGCAAGGTAGCGTGGGACGTTTACCTGTTCTATGCAAAAGGCGACGAATGGGCCGACAGTCTCCCACCGCCAACCAAGTGGGCGCATCAACTGCAAGATAGTTGGATTGACCCGGCGCATTACCACTCGGGCGATGACTTGATCCAAGAACTCGACAGAGCAATGAGCCAGCTGGCGACGCAAGACCAATGATTTCACCAAATAGGAGGAGACCATGAAAGTCCGCATCGTCACCGATACCACAGCCGTTCTGCCACAGGAATACACCGTGGCGCATCACGTCGAGGTCGTGCCGCAGATCATTCTCTTTGGTCAGGAAAGCTTTCAGGAAGACTATGAGCTTTCCTACAGC
>Ga0315284_10009654_pt1 | contig 13752 bp, 9 predicted proteins | sample YL17G09_16_MG_FD_203696 | JGI IMG/M metagenome (GOLD analysis project Ga0315284, IMG submission 203696) | Sediment microbial communities from Yellowstone Lake, YNP, Wyoming, USA - YL17G09_16 | ecosystem: Environmental > Aquatic > Freshwater > Lake > Sediment | place: USA: Wyoming | collected...
AAAGACGAGTATAGGACAGCCGCCACCACCGCCGCCTTCAATTCTCGGCAACAGCTTCTGCATCCACGTCGTCGTCGTTCCATACTTGGCCCAAATCGCGAGGCGCTCCATGATCTCTCTCAAGTGGTCTGACTTGGTGATTATGACGCCAACACTGATAGCTCTCAAATCAAATAGCAGGCGGAAGTTGTTCAGGTCTCGATCAAAGAAGGGGTCCTTGTTGCTCCATTCGATCTCAAGTGCCACTCCATTCTTGAAACAGTCAACCTTGTGCGTAGGAGATTCCATCGTAGCGTCGTCCACGACGATCTTGGTTTCAAAGCTCTTCTCCCTCCAGCCCCTCGCGTAGAAGGCTGAGTCAATTGCAGTCGAGATCGGCGACTTCCCGCCACCAGCAGCCAACATGTGGCTCTTACACAGTCGGAATTCGCTCAGCACCTCGATGATATCAGTCCACTCCTGCCGGAAATCTGTCGACAAAACGGCACAGGCGTGCTTCCATTCATGAATTTCGTACGCATCACGAACCGATTGCGGCAAGGAATCTATCGTCATACGGCCCTGTTCTCTGTTACTGACCTTCAAAGCCCAAAACGGACACTTTCGCAGCCAAGAGCAAATGTTACACAAGTGGTCCTCTGCATGCAATACCTTTGCTGCGATAACCCATGTCTGCCGAGGGGCAGATCAAGCATCGTATGGAGTGGGGTGCCGACATTGGCGACCAGAGACTCCGAGTGTTCCTTCGTTCGATGCGAGAGGGAACGGGAGCGGGGCTCAACGATTCATTTCCGCCAGTTGGGCCAATGGTCTTTCTCTTCCATTGGCGGTCAATACAAATGGGATCTCCGATTTCGCGAGGTTTGGTCGCACGCCGGGCTTGGAGGGCCGGGATAGTCCGGGTCGGGTTTATGGGATGGCTCTTGTGGCGCCGGTGGTGAAGCCGCCGTCTACGAGGAGGATCTGGCCTGTGACGTAGGCGGAGGCGTCGGAGGCTAAGAAGATCACCGTGCCGTCGAGGTCATTCGGCTGGCCGGGGCGGCCGAGGGGGATGCGGTCGGTGATGTATTCGACCCATTTGGTGTTGTCGTAGAGGACCTTGTTCTGGGCGGTCTTGAACCAGCCGGGAGCCAGGACGTTGACGGTGACGCCGTGGCGGCCCCACTCGGCGGCTAGGCTGCGGCTCATCTGCAGGACGCCGCCGCGGCTGGCGCAGTACGGACTGATGCCCTCCATGCCGAAGACGCACGTGCACGAGCCGATATTGACGATCCGGCCGTACTTGCGTTTCATCATTTCCTTACCGACGGCTTGGGCGACGAAGAACGCGCCCTTGAGATTCGTGTTCAGGACGGTGTCCCACTCCTTCCATGTGAAGTCCACGGCCGGGTGGCGGATATTCAGGCCGGCGTTGTTGACGAGGATGTCGATCTTGCCGTACTCGTCGATGGCGGCACGGACCATGTTGGCGATGTCGGCCTCGTTGAGCACGTCGAGCTTGACGGGCAGGGCCCTGCGGCCGAGACGCTCGATTTCCTCCTTGAATGGCCCCAAGCGCGATACGTCGCGGCTGGTGATGACTAGGTCCGCCCCCGCCTTGGCCAGCGCCCGGCCGAAGTACTGGCCGAGGCCCCGGCTGGTCCCCGTCACAATCGCCACTTTGCCCGACAGATCGAACAGGTTTTCCATCGTCAACTCCTGTCTATTGGCATGAGTGTGAAGCCTTCACACTGTGAACTCCGCGTGCGACTGAGTCTCATGGCGGCCCTTCCTTTTGTCATGTCGAGCGAAGCGAAGCGTAGTCGAGACATCTGGCATCGCAAACGCGCACCTTTCAATCTCGGCCAGACCCCTCGACTGCGCTCGGGGTGACAGAAAGGGCCTGTTCGGCCATAAAACACGGTTACACACTGGACTCCAAATTTCACACTTCACACTTCACACTTCAAACTTCTTCTTACGGTTCCAACACGATCTTGAGCAGGTTCTCTTTGCCTTCGAGCAGCCGCTTGAAGGCGGTGGGGCCTTCCTGGAGCGGCAGGACCTCGCTGACGAGCGGCCTGACGTTGATCTTGCCCGATGCGATCAGGCCAATGCAGGTCCGGAACTCGCCCGCGCTGGCGTACGAGCCGATGAAGGTCAGCTCCCGCGAGACCAGTTCCTGAAGGTTGAACTCGGTCTCTTTTTGGAGGTTGCCCACGGCGACCACCGTGCCGCCTGTCTTCGTGATCGAGATCGCCTGGCGGAAGGTCTCGCCGAAGCCCACGGCTTCGAACGTGACGTCGGCGTCTCGCCCGCTGGTCCGCTTGTGAATCTCGTCCTTCAGATCGGCCTTCGCCGGATTGATGCAGGCGTCGGCGCCGACCTGCTTGGCGAGATCGAGCCGGAAATCGTTGATGTCACAGGCGATAGCCTTTGCCCCGCGAAGTCTGGTGGCCTGTAAAATGAACAGGCCGATCGTCCCCGCGCCGAGGATGGCCACTGTGTCGCCGTTGGAAATCGGCGGGCGATTGGCGGCGTGCGTGCCGATGGAGGCGGGCTCCAGTAGGCACGCCTGGACAAAGGACATGCCGTCCGGCAGCTTGGCGCAGATCCAGTGCGGGACCGTCACGAACTCGGCGAATGCCCCGTGCCGCTTGAACTCGGGAACCGAGACGCCGAGGACCTGCCGCTTCACGCAGCGGTTGTACATGCCCTTCTTGCACGGCGGACACTGGTTGCAATACACGGTCGAGTCGAAGCAGATGCGGTCGCCGGGAGAGAAGCCCGTGACATTCTTGCCCGCCCGCTCGACGACCCCGGCGGCCTCGTGGCCCATGATCAAAGGCGGCAGACGCCGGCCGGTCTTGCCGGTATGGCCTGCCACGTCGGAGCCGCAGATGCCGCAGGCCTTGACGCGGACCAGGACATCATCGTCCCCGACCTGCGGCTCGGGCCAATCCGTATATTCCAGCGTGTACGGCGATGTATAGAGTAATGCCTTCAATTCCTCACCTCAGTGGTCGAACAAATGGAGGTAGTGTTCTTTGAACGCGATAAGCTGGTTTTCCTGTTCCAGGCTGAAGTGGCCCTGGCTATGGGCATACGTATCCATCCATGTGGCCAGCCGCTCGAAGCTGTCCGGGTCGAGCACGATCTGTCTGTGCGCTGGGTCCTCTGCGAGCAAGGCAAGCAGCCTGCTGTCCCTCGCGGGGCCGTGCCCGACTTCGGACCTGTCCTTCTCGAAGGCGAGTTTCTCCAAGTCTTTGCCGGCGAACGCGAGCAGATTGCGATAGGCGTTCTTCCCGGTCAGGTCGAGCCGGGCGGCTTTGGCGTCGCCAGCATCGGGGTTGTGACATTCAGTGCATCGCTTGTCGAGGACCGGCTGGACGAGGCGGTCGAAGCGCAGCGGCCAGGAGCCTTCGGGGCCGGGAGTCAGTCTCGATGGGCCATTTCGCACGGCCAGCGGCATGCGAGCGGTCGGCGGGGCCTGATCGCGAGACTCGTGGCAACCGATGCAGGAGAGCGTCTGGCCGGGCAGGACATAGGTGAGGGACCGCATGGTCTGGAGGGCGAGGCCTTTGTCGTCGAGGGCTTGGAAGAAAACGGGGATGCCGGACGGGATGCGGAAGAACGCGGAGCCGTCCGAAGCGACGGGCGCCGTGCCGAGGACGTATTTGCCTGGGTCTTCGGCGGAGACGCCGATGCATGGCTGATTCATGTGCGGCTGGACCTTGGGAGGCACCGCCACGATACGAAGGCGTTTGACCGTCCCCGGCGTGATACCGGTCAGGCCCTGATAGATGTCCTGGACAAGGAGCGATCCCTCCTGGGCGCCGTCCCAGTCCACCTCCGTGGTACGCGTGGGCGGTTTCTTGCGCGGGCGAATCGGGATCGGGTACGTGCTGGAAATCCGCTCGTCGCGGTACAGCAATTCCAGGTTGCCGAACCGGTCGTACAGGTACAGGCCCAGCGCATTGGCCGGGTTGCTGTCGTCTGTGACTTGCGTGCTGCCCGCGTGCGGCGGGAGCTTGCGAGTGCTCCAAGCCGCCAGGCCGAAGTCCTCCGACAGCGGATGGGGGTTGGCGTAATACGTGTCGTGCGAGGCCTCGGTCTCGGGGAAGGGAACTTCGGGCGTCAGGCGTGTCAGCGGCGCTTCGTATTCGTTGCCGCGGCGGCGGTCCAGCAGAACGAGTGAGCCGCCCACCGTGGAATGGTGCGCGGCGGCGGTGAAGAGAATCCTGGTCGAATTGGGTACGGAGCATGCCTCCAGGACCGCCTGCGGCTTGACGGTGTAGTTGCCGTAAACGAGCTGCGGATTGGTGCCGTCCTGGTTGACGGACCATAGGCTGAAGAAGTGCCCATTGAAGCGGTCGATATAGTCCCATCGAGTGTAGAGGATGCGTCCATCATCGGCCACGGAAGGCGTGTACTCGAAGCTCTCGAAGGCCGAGATGGGGCGTATGTCGCCGCCAGTCGTATTCATGGCGTGCAGCGTGAAGATGGCACATGGACGCACGTTGTCGCCGCCGCAACGAACATAGCTGTCCGGCAGAGTTCGTTCCAGAGTGGCGGCGGTGTTTGCCTTCGTGCACTGCGGGAACACGCCCTTGCGAGTGGAGAGGAAAACGATGTCGCCATTCGGCAGATAGCGAGGGTCGAAGTCGTCATATCGCCCGTGCGTGAGCTGCCGGACGCCCGTGCCGTCGATGTTCATTTCATGGATATGGTAGAACGCGTCCTCCGGCAGCCTGGTCTTGTCCACTTTCTCCATCTTCGAGACGTCGGGATAGTAGCGGCAATGAGCAAAGAGGACTCTCTTGCCGTCGTAGGACAGATCGGGCCGGAAGAAGCTGCCCTCGGGCCATCCGTCGGTCAGACAGCGCAGATGGGGCGATGCGGTCTTGAAGCTGTCGAGGATGTAGATGCCGCCGCCGGGCCGGGACCACCACCCATAGTACTGGTCGGAGATGTGCGGCAGCGTCCCCGGAGCCCGCTTGACGAAAAGGAGACTATCGAAATCCAGAAGCGGGTTCGCCAGAGTCATTTCACGAACGAGCCATCTCGCCCGCTGATAGGATTCTCGTCCTCCATCGGCATGGCCCGCGATGGCCCTTAGAGAGGCAACCTTCGCTTCGACGTCGACGCCCATTTCTCGCAGGCGGTCGGCAAGTCGCAATCCTCGCTCCACAATCAGGTCAACGGACGTGTCTGCGGAATCGGGCCGGCCGTGTGTGCGAGACCACTGACTGATCGAGCTTTGTGTGCAGGATTTCCCGAGAGCGATGTTCGTCCCGGCCCCAATTGGATAGACCTCGACCTCGTCGAGATGGAAGTAGTCCCTGCCTGGAAGCTGGAGGCGGACAAAGCGGGCGGCGACACCGTGAAGCGGCACCTTGAGAGGTCTGCTGTCCGCGTGGCCGAGGAATACTGTCCCATCATGCTGATAGACCTGGCGAAAGTCCTTACCGTCCGTCGAGACCAGGACGATCAGTCGGGCAGCCCTTTCCGCCAACTCGGTCCGGTTGTACAAATGCAGGCAGTCCAGGTCATACGACCTGCCCAGGTCGATCTGCCACCACGGGCGATCTTCGTTCTGCGTATGAAAGCCCCACTGGCCGTCCTTGATGCCGTCGCACGCGCCGGCGGCATCCTGCTGGGGCGTGACAGGGGACTGGGGCGTTCGCAACTTGTCCTGAACCGCCCAATCGGCTTCGATCTGTTGCTGGGAGACTGTCGCTGATGCGGAGTTTGCGACCGCCACGAGCAACAGACTCAGTGCGGCGATTTGAAGCCCGCCTCGCGGTTGACAACGTCGCATCGCCATAGTCGCCCTGTCCGGTGTCTCTTTCGATCCATTACTTCACGGTCGCCTTGAGCTTGTCGGCGAACGGCAGGGTGTCGGGGACGACGCGGATTTCGGTGCTGAAACGGTAGGGCAGCGTCCCGCCGGAATCGAAGAGCAGCTCGACGAAGTACGCGGTCCAGCCTTTTTCAGGGGCCTTCACGGCGGCGTCATAGATGCCTTTGTCATTGCCGGCCAGGGGCGAGCTTGTCCATGCCTTGCCGATGGTCTCCAACCGGAAGTCACGAGCGGTGGGGTTCGTGGCCGTCCACAGGTTCACCTGCGTGGGCGTCGTCTTGGCGGTGACGACCATGTGGCCCTCGCCGGCGATGTTCCAGGAGAAATCGGGCAACTGGCGGCCGCCCAGGATGGCCATATACCAGGCCAGCAGGGCTTTGTCGGCCTGCGAGCCGCTGAGCCCGTGGTCGGTGTTCGGGTTGTAGAGCAGGTATTTCGGAGCCGGAAGGTCCTTGAAGTAGAACTGGGTCGAGTCCGAGAGGAAGTACTGGTCGCCCGCCGAGTTGATGACGAATTTCGGCATCGTGTAGCGGGCGCGGTACTCGTAGGGGTCCACGAAGTTGCGGATGTCGCTGCCGCCCTGGGAGCCCATGCGATTGAGGACCTTCATCTGCTCGTAATCGCCGATGGCCTTGGAATAGAAGCCGTAGGCGGCGAAGTGGTGCTCCATCTGCGGGCCCATGTTGAGCACGTCGATGACGATCGGTGCGATGGCCCGGACTCGCTTATCGACGGCGGCGGTCAGCCAGGTGGTCCAGCCGCGTTTCGAGCCGCCGGAGACGACGAAATCCTTGATCTGAACCTTGCCGCCGGTCGCCTTGGTCAGATGGTCCTGGACGGTGTCCATCGCGCGGACGGCGCTCTTGGCCATGGGCAGCAGCAGGGGCCAGGTGGGGTCCTGCGTCTTGAGGAACTTGTCGAAGGTGTAGGCGATGATGGCGTCTTCATATCGCCGGTTGCCCGGATCATCGGCAAAGACCAGCGGCTGGTTCGGCACTTGCTTGAGATCCACGACGACGGTTTTGCTCTGCAGAGCCATCTGGATCAGCATGCCGTCCGGGTTCGGCGGCGAGGTCGACTCGTTGCTGCCGCCGTTGATCCAGAGCAGGGCCGTGTTGGAGGCGACGTCGTTCGGCACGATGATGGTCAGCCAATGCTGCCAGAGCGTGCGGTTCACTTCCTTCTCGGTACGCCACGTCTGGGACTTCATGTCGAGGATATAAATCTTGCCGAGCGGATTGTCGATAGTCTGCACGACGCTGTAGGTATAGCTCGGATCGGGCTTGGCAATGTAATCGTCAAGCGGTGTCGCGACGGCCAGGGCCGTCATGAGCAGGGTTAGCAGGACTACGAAAACCTTCCTTTGCACTCTCATCATCAAACCTACCTTTCTCGAATCTGCAATTTGAGGGGCTCACGAGCAGGCTTCTTGCCCCATGTCACGTGTGCCGGGGTGGCATCGTCAAGGCCGCAGGCATTGGCGATGGTTTCACTCCACTCGCGCAAGGCCATCGCCAAGCTGCGCTTGACGATGCCACCCATTGTCATCTACTACCCCCGTCATACCTGACGCGGGAATATCGTTCTGAGGTACTCGGCGTCGTAGCGGCAGCTTTCCTCGACGCCCAGCGGCAGCTTCGTTCCTTCCATGACCAGCCAGCCGCGATAGCCGGCTTCGTCCAACGCCTCGCGGACCCGCTTGAAATCGATCGAGCCCTTGCCGTAGAGATCGTCATAGTCCTTGGCGTGGACTTGGCAGATGCGCTTGCCGAGCGTGCGAATCTCCTTATAGATGTCGTAGCCCATCTTGTGCGAGTTGGCGACATCATAATAGACCTGCACGGCGGGCGAGCCGACGCGGTCGAGGATGGCGATGTGCTCCTCGGCACTGAGCCACGACTCGACGCCAAGCGTCACGCGGGCTTTTTCCGCCTTCGATGCAATGTTCTTGAGGCGGCTCACCACGGCATCGGCACCGGCCTTATCGTTCTTGAGGTCGCCCTTGCCGAAGAAGGCCAGGAGGATGATTCTCTGCCGCATCGCTTGGGCGGCGTCGATCGCCTGATCGACCCATTTCTCAGCGCGGGCATCGCTCTTGTACGGTACGTCGTTGAGCACGCCCATCGCCAGAGAAGCGATTCGCATGTCCTGGGTCTTGACCTCTTCCAGGTATCGCTTCTGCAGCTCCGGGTCGAAGAGAGGCGGGTCCTTCTCTCCGCCGCCGAAATCGACCTGGACGCCGTCGAGCCCGATCTTCTTCGCGGCGGCGAATACCGTTAGGTCGGTCCGCTTGGCAATCGTCCAGTCGCAGACGCCGATCCTGAATCCTCGCGGCCTTCTCTTTTGCTCGGTTTCCTGCGCGAGCGACAGGCCGGAAGCGGCGAGTGTCAAGCCTGCAACCAGTCCTCCGGTCCGAGTGAACAACTCCCGCCGGCTGATTTGTTCGCGTGTCATGTGTTCTTCTCCAGAATATCGCATCTCAGGCTTTCACACCCTTGAGGTTTGCGTCCAGTTTCTCCTTGGTCTTGAGCATCTCGTCCCAGGTGACCATGCGGTTGCCATAGGCGGCGGTGCGGCCGAGGATCGTGATCAGGTTGCTTCGCACGCTGGTCTCGACGGTCGGATTGTCGAAATTGCCGCCGGTGACGCTCTCGTGGAACGTCTTGATATTGGCCACGGCGCCGTCCTGGTAGATGCCCGGGGAGGAGCCGCCGCGATAGAAGTGCTTGCCGCGGATGATGACCTGTCCGCCGTACTCGGTCTCCAGGATGCCCTCGCTTCCGAACATGCGGTTTCGGATGCCTTCAGGCTGCGTGCCGTGGCCCTCCATCTGGCGAGAGCTGAAGGTGATGCCGACGTTGTTCGGATATTGGAACAGGACGCTGAAGGTGTCGTAGCAGGTCCCGACGGGCCGGATCTTGCGGCCGCCCGTGCCCACCGCCCACACCGGCGCCACGCCCATGATCCAGTTCATCACGTCCAGCGTGTGGATGTTCTGCTCGGTGATGATGTCGCCGGAGAGGACCTTGTCGAGGCCCCAGGCCCGCAGGCGGTTCTCGCCGCTCTCCGGATCGCTGCGCCAGGTGTCGTACATCCGGCCGAAGGGACAGGTCGCATGGTAGGTCGCCTCGCCGAACGCGATCTCCCCGATGGCCTTCTCCTCGTGCACGCGGCGCAGGGCCTCCATGTAAAAGGGATCGGCCCGTGTCTGGAAGTCGATCAGGAATACTCGCTTGTTGGCCGTGGACTTCTTGCCGCTGTCCTCGATGCTCAGGCAGCCCGGGACATCGACGGCGATGGGCTTGGCGGCATAGACGTGCTTGCCCGCTTCGACGGCAGCGGCCGCCTGCTCGGGGCGGAAGTACGGGGCGGTTTCGAGCGCCACGGCATCTACTTTCTCCAACACTTTCAGATACCCCTTGAGGCCGGTGAAACGATTGGCCTGCGGGACCCCGAGCTCGTTGCCGGCGTTGTCGGCGCGATCCTGGAAATAGTCGGCGACGGCGACGATGTTGTATCCGCCGTTGTCCCGGAAGAGCTTGGCAATCCAGGTGCCTCGCCCGCCGCAGCCGATCAGGCCGAGATTGATCTTGGAGTTCGCGGCGGTGCCGCGGACGAGCTCCGGCCGGATCACGGCGAACGACATGGCGGCGGCGCCCGCACCGGCCATGAAGCCGCGCCGGGTCAGGGACTTACTGCTTGGGGATGCATCGACAGGTTTGCGTGTATGCGACATTCTACGGTCCTCCCTTCGGATTTATGATTTACTATTTGCGATTTACGATTGGGTGCACCGATCATGGACCAAATGGTAAATCGCAAATCGTAAATTGTAAATAACAAATGGCTTCGGTCACGTGCCGGTTCTGGCTGTTTGCGAGGCGAGATACTCGGCCATGGGGGTGTGCTTGGCCTCCAGGTGCTCGAGGTTGATGTAGTGCTCGCGTTTGACCTTGCCGGTGGAGGTCTTGACGAACTCGCCGGGGTGGATCTCCAGGTGGTGGGCGGCGATCTTCTCGAAGCCGGAGAGCTGCTTGTTCTTCTGCTGGCAGTCGCGGATACTCTCCCAGAGGAGGTTCTTGACCAATTGCGGCTGGGCGAGCAGCTCCCGCTGCGTCTGGCCGGTATGGCTCTCCAGAAGCTCCCATGCCGGCAGCACGAGGGCACGGACGGATTCCTCCATGATCCCGTTGGTGTCCAGCCGTCGCGTCGGGACCACGAGCACCTCCTTGACGAAGCGGGCCTCGGACAGTGCCGTCTCGACTCGCTCCGGATTCACGTTCTTGCCGCCGGGCAGGATGATGAGGTACTTCTTACGGCCGGTGATGCAGAGGTTGCCCTCCTCATCGAGGTAGCCGAGATCGCCGGTATGGAGCCATCGGACGCCCTGTTCATCCGTATCGAGGACGGCCTGGGTGGCCTTGGGGTTCTTGTAGTAGCCCTTCATGATGCACGGCCCGCCGAGACAAATCTCGCCTCGCTGTCGCGGTGGGAGCATCCCATTGTCCTCATCCACGACCTTGACGACGAGCGTGTCGATGGGCTTGCCGACGGAGCCGAGCCTCTCCAGCCGGTCGTTGAACCCGTACACCGGCGAGTTCTCCGTCGTGCCGTAGCCCTCATACATCTTGTAACCCCGCTTCCACAGGACCTCCAGGACCCAGCGGGGCATTGGCGCCGCCCCGGAAAGGAAGAAGCGGACCTGCGTCCAGCCCTGCTTTTCCCGGATTTTGCGGCCGAGGTACCGCGGTGCGAAGCGGTCGAGCAGGGCAATGATTCGCTTCTCTTTCTTCTGCTTACTGATGCCCTCGTCGATCTTCTTGGCCAGGGTGGTGTACAGGGCCGGGATGGCGATGAAGATGGTGACGTGTTTGTCCCGGATCAGGTCCGCCACTTCGCGATACTTGTTCGTGTAGATGTTCGTGGCGCCGGCGGCCAGTGCCAGGAACTTGCCGACGGTCAGGCCGAAGGAGTGGTGCGGCGGCAGGATGTGGCCGAGGATGTCCGCCGGCGTTACATCGACCTTGCGGACCGATCCCTGGATATTCGCGACGAAATTCGCGTGGGTCAGCTCTACCTCACGCGGGTCGCCCGTCGTGCCGGAGGTGCACAGGATCACGGCGGTATCCTCCGGATTGACCTGCCGTTCGATGCCGGCAAGGGTGGTGGCGTCCGGGACATCGACCGTGCAAAGGGGCCCATTTGTCATCGTCACCATGCGGAGCCTGTGGGCTTCGGCAAACTGGCTCAGCTCGTACCGGGCGTCCTCATGTTCATAGTCGTCCGCCATGACCAGGCCGCGGGCATCCGTGGCCAAGAGATGGGAGATCACGCCCTGCGGGCCGCGCTCCGGATCGATCAGGACGGGGACCATCCCGGCGAGAATCGTGCCCCATAGGGCGATATCCCAATCCGTCCGATTTTTGCTGACAATGGCGATCTTGTCGCCCCGGCCCAGGCCGGATTCGTGCAGCAGCCACGTCGCGAAGGCTTCCGCCCGCTCCTTCAACTGACGGAACGTCATCGTCTCGTGGCGGTCCGGCCGAATGATCTCGACGCAGGTCTTATCGAGGGGCGTCACCGCAGCCAACGACCGGTTGAACAGCTCGATCAGGTTGCGATGTTTCAGGGTGGTCTCCATAGCGCTAACTCCAGCCAAACGGGGCGGCGATCCTCGCGTCGCCAATGGTCAGGCAGCGCACGCGCTGCATATCAAGTTGCAGGGCCCGTATCCGCGGCACCGAGGACGAGGAGCTTGCCCCTTGGAAGCGGCGTGCCCCTGCCATCCGGTCCGCTGCCGCATCGGCCCAATTTTCAGACATCCATAAAAGCCCATCACACGGTTCCTACGGCCATCTCTCGTTCACGCCATTTCAACACCCATTGGGGGAATTCGCAAGGGCAAAGCGGAAATACTCTTGAGCCGCAAGTCCTCGGGAGCCTCGCCCCCAAACCCCCGGCATTTGTCGTTCTGGGCCAACAGCATGGGAGCCGGAGGCAACGCGCAAGACCGCATTGTCATGCCCCCGCGTCGCTGTCATCTACCAGTGCAGCTTACGCCAGAGGACCGCGACCGTCGCAGAGGAGATGGCCGCCAGCGAGGCGATGATCCAGAATGCGTGCTCGTACTTCTCCAGGGGGACCGAGACGTTCATCGAGAAAATGCTGACGATCAGCGTCGGCAGCATGATCGCGATCGTGATGATCGTCAGTGCCTTGATTCGCACGTTCAGATTGTTGCTGATGATCGAGGCGCGGGCATCCATGAGGCTGGAAAGCACCTGGGAGTAGATCTCGATCTGGCCCCGGCACTGGTTGTTCTCGATCAGGATATCGTCGAGGAATTCAGCATTCTCCTGCGTCAGTCCCAGCTTGACGGCGTTGTTCTTCACTTTGTCGATGAGCGCGCCGTTCGAGTTGATGGCGCTGAGGTAGTACACGAGGCTCTTCTCGAGGGTGAACAGGTTGAGCAGGTACTTGTTCTCGGTGGACGTGTTGATCTGCTGCTCGAGCTCCGTGGAGATCATGTTGATGGCCCGCAGATGCTCGACGAAATGGGAGATCGACCGGTAGATGAGCTTGAGAAAGACATCCTGGACTGACTGGATCTTGATAAAAGGCTTGCCTTCGAACAGCAGGGCCTCATCCGCCTTGACAATGATCAAGCGGTCCTTGAAGAGAAAGACGCCGGTGGAGAGGACCCGGAAGAGGAAGTTGTCCTGGGCCGTATAGTGCTTGGGCCTCTTGAAGATCATGGCGATGTGCTCAGGCTCGAACTCGAGTCGGCTCAGCTCATCGGGGTCCAGGGCCGAGTTGAGGGTGTGCTCGTCAATCTTCAGTTGGTCGACGAGAAACCGCCGCTCCGCCTCATCCGGGGCCGTATAGACCCAGACTGGGGCTTCGCCCTGGCCGCTCTCTGTCACTTTTCCATCCGTGATGTATAGTTGCTTCAACATTGGCTAATCGCACGGGCCTTAAAGAACAGACTGCATTTGCCATAATACTATACCGAGAAGTGCAGCCCCTTATTAAAGACTCTGCACGGCCCGCTGTCAAGAGGTCACAGGAAATGTTTTTCACTCTATGCGCCGGCCTACGTCATGCGAACTCAATATCCTTAGCGGCCGGCCGGCCCCAGGAACCACTGTCGCGCGTCGGCGTCCGTCTTGAAGAAGTCCAGCAGCATCTGGGCGACTTTCTGCCGGCCGGAAGTACTCGGATGCGTCCCATCGGGGCCCAGGTCCTCCCGGAGCCAGACCATGCCGTCGCTGCGGCGAGGCTGCGTCCCGTCTGCCCACAGGTAGGGGCCCCACAACAGCAACGGCGCCTGCACGGGGCCTTTGGCCGCATCGAAGTTCAGGTTGGGATCGTTGTTGATCTGGGCCTCGATGAGCCACCGCACCGAGAACGCCGAATCATACGCATAGGGCTCCGGATTCAGCGCTGTCGTCGCATAACCGGCGTAGATGCGACTGGACAGGTACGCGATATGCAAATTGGGGAACCGCGTCTTGAGCATGCGGAGGATCATGCCCATGTTGTCCCGCAAGACCTGCGAGTGGGCGGGAAAATCGCCGTATTGGGCCGGCGAGATATCGGCCTGTTTCATCCATACCACCTGCACCTGATTGGGTTCGACGCGGGCCATCTCGATCCGCTGATCCATGACGAGCCAGGGAGAAGGCCGGTTCGGGCTGCTGCTGGGATAGGCCCATTGCCGGGCGGCTTGTCCGCCTTGCGCGCAATCCACAATCACCAGATGCGGGGATTTGTTCGGGTCGGCGTCGGCCAGCTTCTTGAAGACCGAGAACTCCTGCGTCGTATTGGACATGCCGAGCGATATCAGCACGATCTTGCCGGTCTCGGATGGAGTTCCATTCGGGTCGAGCGGCTGGATCTGGCTGGTTTGC
>Ga0315284_10009656_pt1 | contig 13751 bp, 10 predicted proteins | sample YL17G09_16_MG_FD_203696 | JGI IMG/M metagenome (GOLD analysis project Ga0315284, IMG submission 203696) | Sediment microbial communities from Yellowstone Lake, YNP, Wyoming, USA - YL17G09_16 | ecosystem: Environmental > Aquatic > Freshwater > Lake > Sediment | place: USA: Wyoming | collected...
AGCTTTTCTTATGGATTTATCTCTGGTATAGGAAGCTACTCCTACCTGTTCATCCCTTTCTTCTTCCATAAATTCCTGTAATAGTCTTTCTAGAAGTTCCTTTATAAAATCCTTGTCTTCCTTTAAGGCCTCTTGAAAAATTTCTCTTAATGACGTATTATTTAGTTGGGTCATCTTTATTACCTCCTTAATGGTATTGGTATTTGTTTTTTATTATGGAGGTTTTTGATGGCCCCTTCAAGTTATTCTAATCACTTTTACAGAAAATATAGCACAGAATCAATTATTTATGGGTGCTTCCATAATTTTATCTTTAAGTATAATGCTAATTCATCAAAATCTGTTGGGAATAGGAGTTAGTTGGATATTGGGGCAGGGAATAAACTCTGTAATATACTTATTCTTCATTAAGAAACTTCTTTAATTTTGTATTTCTCAATTACCCGCAAAAACCCCGAAAACCCGAAACATATAAAGAATTACGTTGATTCCTTTCTTTGTTTTTTCTTATTATTAAAGTATGGATAAAATTAATAAAATATTTATGAATAAATCAAAGAGGGTTTTTAAATAGTTGCAATTTTGGTTGTTCTACGTTATTTTTTAGACAACTTTCCAATCGTACGAAAGTTAATTGGATTTTTTTGGAGAAAACTAAAATAGTTAAAAATAAGAAGATAAATTACAAGCCAATAATAAGGAAAGGTGTTGACGTGACACTAGAGCCTGATGCCGGGTTTGGTGCTATCTGAATTATTTTGGCATAAGCGCAATTGTATCTGGCTTAGCTGTTGCTAGAACAGTAGTAGATTTTACAGGCCCTGTATTGAGTAGAGCCTGATTCCACAATAATCTATAAGTTTCATCGGCTTTTACAACTCCATAATGAGCATCTCCATCATCTTTCCACATAAAATATAATGCTCTGGTTATTCCAGAAGCCTTGATATAGTCAATCATTTCTGTCAATGCTGTTGCTTGGACTTCCTCATCTGTAGAATAATCCTCCAAAGAAGTCCCACTTAAATTAAATTCTGTTAAATATGTACCGTTAACCCCAAAAGCATTTACTAAATTAGTTATTCTTGTTTTCCAATCGTCATTATATTGATCATCACCACCACAATAAATATTACATGCTAAAATATCTATATCGCCCTTACCTTCGGAAATCCAATCATCCATAAAAGCAACAGCACAACTATAACTTATATTGCCTCTGGTAAATATTGCTTTAACATTAGTAGCAACAGATTTTAGATTGGTAATTATTTGAGCTACCGTCATTGTTGTTCCGTCAATGTGGAGTTCTTCTTCGTTCCCCAACTGAAATTCAAAAACTCCATTATCCTGTGCCCATTGTGCATTATCCAATATAGCCTGTCTGTAAGTTGCCCAGTTTTCAGCAGTGATTGTATAATCAGGATTATTGAAATCATTTGAAGATACTCCCCAAATTACCTCTGCACCCTTGGAAATTGCTGTTATAACTACTGCTTTGGACTGTTCTAACCACGTTGCCTGATAATTTGGAATATCAATTCTTAACTGTTCAAATCCATTAGCCAACATTGTATCTATATAACTTTCATCTGAGAGAAAAAGCCCCATCCCTAAGCCAGACCACATTACCGGTTCTTCTGTATTCTCTATGACAGGTTCTTCTACTGAACCTGCCGATGAATTCTGGGAATTATTACTACTTTGATTTATATCTTCCTGGTTTCCTAAATTCCCAATAGCTGTTTCGGGAATGACTGTATTTACTATACAACCAGTTAATAATAACAAGGTCAGACAAAGAACTAATAATATGATTAGACCGGTATACCTCATAACTTTTCTCCTTCTCTATAAATGTAAAAAATAATTACCGATTATTTAATCATTAACCATCCAGGTATAAATAAAAAAAAGCCGGTAGTCTGGCAATCTTAGCACTTTAAGTGCTTTAGACCCATAACTTTGCGTCCTATCCTTTCGGATAGTTTGCCTTTATCAACTTTCGAAGATACTTATTCTATTTTAAAATATACCTTTCTCTAATTATATTATTCCCTAAAAGAATCAATCTTAGACATTAATTTAAAGTTTTGTTAAATAAAAACCCTTCAGTAAGTAAAAGCCAAATAAATGGCTATTGTCTGACTCCCCAAACAGAACGATTCTCGCAACTTTTGTATCAGTGATGAACTGAAAAAGTGTACCAAAAGTTAAAAGAAGTAATTAATATTTGTTAACCATCTCTCAGTCCTTTCCTTATAGTGTTGGTTCTTATTCCTACTATGGCAAAGAACTGTTTCTTTTAAAAGGTGCGTTTTTATTTTCCACCTTAGATGCATTTTAGTTTACCATTCACAGGAGCAAAGTTCTCGGCATATTTTTATATGGACACGATGATTGCAAACTTCCTCTATATTGTCCTAATGGCAACCTCACAATCTTTTATTTGCGGAAGGCTCTTACAGCGAGACGGAATTAAAAATACATTTAAAGAAAGCTATAAAGATAATTTCTTTAATTCTTATCCCTGCAATTATTTTAACTTTTCTATTTGAAAAATATATACTTTTAACCTTTGGGAAGGAATATTCAAACGAAAGAATTATTTTTCTTCAGATATTAGCAATTAGCGGAATATTTTTATCTATAAATTGTATAGGTAATTCTATATTCTATATAAAACATAGAATAAAATTAATTATTCTGGTAAATTTTATTGGTGCTTCGATAGTTTTATCTTTAAGTACTCTGCTAATACATCAATATCTGTTGGGAGTGGGAATAAACTGGGCAATGGGACAAGAAATAATATCAATAATATACTTATTCTTTATTAAGAAACTCCTTTAGTTTTGTATTTTTTAATTACCTTTAAATATATTTTTTCAATCTTGTTAGCGTGTTTCTCAATTGAAAATTGCTCTGCCTTTTTACGTGTATTTTTCCCCATTTGTTCTATCAATTTTCTATCAGAAAATAATTGAGTAGCTTTCTCGGCAATTTGTTTAGGATTCTTTGCCTTTACAAGATAACCTGTTATTCCTTCATCTAACCATTCTGGAATTGCTCCCAAACAAGTACCTATTACTGATCTGCCCGCACTCATTGCTTCTAAGCCTACTAAAGAAAAGGATTCTGGACAAATAGAGGGTATTACAACTATTGTAGCTTTTTTGTAATATTCTCCTATTTTCTTATTTGGAATTCGACCAGAAAAGGTGACATATTTTTCTAATTTTAACTTTTTTGTTAATTTCTCCAAATTATTTTTTTCTTCTCCATCTCCAACGATATTAAGATGTGCTGTGGGAAATTTTTCTATAATAAGAAGCATCGCCTTTAATAAATATTCAACCCCCTTTTGCTTAGAAAGTGTTCCAATATACAAAAGATCATTTCCTTTTGTTATTTTTGAGTATTCTAACAGATTTATTCCATTGTAGATGACTTTTAGTTTATTCTTAATAAATTCTTGATTATTGAAATATTCTTCTATATTTTTGCTTGGAGCAATAAAAATATCAATATTTTTTAATAACTTTTTATATATTTTATTCCTTATCAATTCATAAAAATATTTTTTACCCAAACATTTAATGCAATGATATCCACCAAAAGATCTATTACAGATTTCAAAAGAAGGATTTAACCTGTTTAAAGGACAAACCATACTACCGTCATGTAAAGTCATTACTGTTGGAATATCTTTTAAAGGCAATAAAACGGAGGGGGATGTTTGACTAAAAATATAATGTAAATGCACAATATCGGGGTTAAAATCCTTTAATAATTTTTTTATTGAATTATAGGAACTAAAATTAAAAAGATAAAGAAAAACTCTTCTTAAGGATTTTGTATTAAACCCCCTAAATGAAAAGTCATTAAAGTATTCCTTATTATTATAATCACTAGATAGTGTTTTAACAAGATGACCTTTTTTTTCTAATTCTTTCTTAAGAGTAAACATGTATATTGACGACCCGCCAGACTTGCAACCATCATCATCTATCATTAATATTTTCATTTGAAAATTTCACTTCCTCCGTTATTGTAGATTTTGTTTTTATTATCGGTTAGAAATTCAATTGGGAAGTTATAACTTATTATCTGACCTCTAGTATATATATAGGCCTTTTTCCCGGTTGTATTTGTATAACTAGAATAAACATAAGAATTTTTATCTATTGTAGAAGGAAAAATGTTTTCTGTTATTTTATTTATACCAACGTTACTGAAAAACCAAAGCTTATAAGAAGCGTGCTTGTCGGCATATATTAATTCGTCGTTAGCACGATTATTAAACAACCAACTTGAAGATTTAACTTCCGTCTCATGAACATATAGCTCATCATAGCTGCCACCTAAATTATTAAGTTGTAAAGATGGATCTCCACCACCAGTTATTTGTGGGATAAAGCCAGAAAGAAACAAAAAATATAATAAAAGTACAATTAATACAATAGAGATCTTAAGACTTTCTTTTTTAAACAAATTAAAAATAACTAAACCCCCTAAAACAGCAGGCAATGATAATATTATTAAAACTTGTTGGTAGGTCCTCATTAAGTCATATTCTATAGATGCGAATGGTAAAATCATTACTGCTATTAACACCAAAAAACTACCTATCATCAGTAAGATATAATCTATATCAATTCCTCCTTTCTTAAATTTAAAAAACGTTAAATAAAATACTCCAACAGTGATAAATATCTTTACTAATTTTTTAATAATTTCTCCAATAAGATATATTCCCGATGCAATATTCGGACTGATCTTTAGAGGGATTATCCTAGAATTTATGACTCTTGGCTTATAATCTTTATATTTTTCTAAAGGATAAAAATTCATATACGGCTTATTTTTGTATTCTGATGTAATTTCTTCTGTATAATTTTTTAACAAGAGTGTAGGATCTTTAGGTTTATAGAATATATTAAATTGTTTAAATGGAGATGTTTGCTCAGCCCTCACATTTTCTGAAAATATTTTCCCCATATTTTGTATTGTTTTATAAGTAAAATCAACAAAATCGTTAGAAATTTTCGTCACTTGAGCATACCAAAGGAAGGAGAAAATAATAAAAAAAAGGACAATAATTCCGCTAAGATAATATTTTCTTTTCTCCATTTCTCCTTTTTCCTTTAAGTTGAGCTTTTCATATATCCTAGAAAAATATTTTTTGTCCTCCGTCTTTCTAAAAATTAAACAGATTAGGTAAGTAAAAACAGAAAGAGCAAGTGCAATGTAAGTTGTTGAATAATGGGAGACTACCATTGAAAATAAAAAAGTGAGAAGCAGCAAATTTTTTGGTATCGAACCGATGGTTCTGTTAAACAGTACTAGCAAAGCCAATACAAAAAAAAGCAAAGCAATCTCTTGTCTAATAGGAATACACCACCATGATATAAAGGTGGGTTGAGACATAAAAAATATTGCCGTTATAAAAGCAAACACCTGTTTTGTGTATCTTCTTAAAAAGAGATATACACAAACGGGTGTAATTGAAAATATCAACGGGATAATTAACTTAAAAATATACTGATCATTAATTTTTATGAATAATGAAAGGATTGTCGGAAGAAGAGAAACGCTCAAGCAAGCATTATAGGCATTGTTAAACAAAGACATATTCCATTGTTGATTTGATTTAACTAATTGAAATATATGGTATTCTAGGTTTATATCAACACCGGAAACAAACCAACTTCTTAGCCAACCCATCAAAAGCAAGGAAATACTCATTGTTAAAATTGCCCAAGGAAAAACATGCTCGTTGAGCTTATCTCTTAAAAATTCACTAAGAAAAACATAAATTGCAATTCCTCCCAACATAATCATTGTAAGTAAGTCAGGACCATTATTGTTCAGGATTATTGCCCCTAGAATACTTAAAAGAGGAAAAATTACAGGAGTTATAAAGAAAATATTATTTAGCCAATCCCATTTTGGTAGTTTGATTGTAAGCGTAATTTCTTTATTTCGTTTGAAAACAATAAGCCAAAAAATCAACAGAAAAATATTAAAGCTTACAAATAGCGGAACTAATGACAAAGGTTTATCAATCCCAACTAAAGGCAAAGTCCAATTGATGAATAATCCTCCAAACATCAAAAAAGCAATACTTAATCCAATTGTATATACCAGATATTCCCAAAAACCAATCTCTCTAATTTCGAGCATCAACATAATGAACAACCCGGGAATAGTTATTAGAAAAATAAAAGAAAAAATCGCCCTTAGATAGAAGTATTGGATATCAAAAAGGACTAAGAGGTTAGTTATTAATTCAAAGATTATAATTCCGGATAATAATTTATTTTTTGTTAGTTTCATTTAATGCCTCTCTGTAAACATTCTCAAATTTTTCTACAATTTTATCCCAATCATATCCCTTAGCTTTCTCTCGTCCACTCACAGACAATGTGTTTCTCAATTTTTTATCTTCAATTAAGTTATCAATTGCTCTGGCAAAATTTTCCGAAGTTGGTGGACTTATTAAAATACCTACATTCCCAATAATCTCGCGGATTCCCCTTATATTTGAAGCAATTATGGGAGTTCGAGAGGCCATGGCTTCTAATAAAGTTAATGGTAGCCCTTCACAGCTCGAAGCTAGTAAGAATATATCAGCATGCTTATAAAAATCAATTAATTCTCTTCCTGTTTTCTTACCATGTAGTATTACAATCTTCATCCTCTTGTCAAAAATTAACTTTTTGAGTTCCTCTTTCTTTTCCCCCTCACCAACAATATGTAAAATTACCTTGTTTTTTAACAGAGAGATTGCCTCGATTAATTTAGGAATATTCTTTTCAACAGACAATCTTCCAACAAAAAGCAGGTTTGGGATCTTATTTAATTTTTTCTCTTTATTTATGAAAAATTTTTCGCTTACGCCATTTGGAATCACAATTATTTTACTTTCATTAATTCCATATTTTTTATTAAAAAATTGCTTATAATCTTTTGATAAGCAAATCACTTTCTCTGCTTTTGATAAAATTTTTTTAATAAATAACTTCTTGTATAGAGGTAATAAAAATCCAAATTTACCCGAAGGCCTACTATCTCCGTGGACATGAGCAATATAAGGAATCTTTTTAATTTTTGATACTAAGTAGACAACTTCTGGAACTAAAGCTTGTGCAATGTGAACATGCATAATTGAATCTTTTGATATCTTTAGTAATTTAAAAAACAAAGAAGGCATGATTGGGGTATGGGCAAATTGCCAACTTTTAAGATAATGGATTTTAAGGTTTTTTGTTGATCTTAATTTTCCTTTGTTACAATCAATATCTGAAGCAAAAACTTCTACCTGATGGCCTTTTTTTGCTAATCTTTCAGAGATTTCTTTAACACAATTTTCCATACCACCAAGATGCGGTGGGTAGTAAGACACAACTTGTACGATTTTCATTTGATAATTTCCTCATAAATAAATTCAAACTCTTTTGTAATCTTGTCCCATCCATACTTTTCTTCAACTAACTTTCTCCCATTTTTTCCTAACTTTCTTCTTAATTTTTGGTCTTTAATTAGAGCGATCATTGCCTCGCTAATTTTTTTTGGATCTTCGGGTGGAATTATTAAGGCGTTTTCTTTATTGATACAAATTGCCGATACCCCTCCTATATTGGTTATAATAACTGGTAACTTCGCTGCCCAGGCTTCTAAGACCGTCATCGGGAAGGTTTCATGGAGCGAAGGTGAAATAAAAACATCTGACTTATAATAATAATCTATAACTTCATCAATATTTTTTTTACCTAAAAATTTAATATAGTTAGTTAGGTTTAATGCAATGACTAACTCCTGAAAAATATTTTGATCCCTTCCTTTTCCAACAAACAATAATTCAAAATTTTTTTCTTTTTTTCTCAATTTATCTACAGCATGGATTAGATACTTTAATCCTTTTTCTATCTCTATCCTACCTACAAATAAAAAAATAGTCTTTCCATTTACATTGTGTCTTTTTTTTTGAAAATGGTCTAAATCGACACCATTTGGTAGATAAACTACATTCTTTATTTTTAATTTTCTAAAGTCATCCAAAGAGTTTTTATTAATTGTAATAATTTTTTTAAAATATCCATATTTAAGAAAAACCTCTTCTACTTTTCTTTTGATAAAAGAATAGTACTTATCCGTAAAGGTTATTCCGTGACATGTATTTATAGTAGGAATTTTATATACCTTACAGGAAAAAGATAAAATAAAGCCTAGGTCGGGTGAATGACTGTGAACAATATTCGGTTTTATTTTTTTTAAATAGAAAAACGAATAAAAGAATAATATAAACAATGATATTATTCTTTTTAAGTTAATCCTATCTAGATTAAGAGAATCTATCTTTAAACCATATTTTGTTACTCTCGGAGATTTTATTACTTCACTGCAATTACTTGTTAGGATATATACCTGATGACCCATTTTTTTCTGATATTTTTCCAAACTGGTAACTACAGTAGAATCTCCTCCCATAATGTCTGGATATTTCTTGGTAACGTGTAAGATTTTCATTTTATAGCCTTAAATGTTTCATAATTTGTCAAATACTTTGCATTTATCTTTTTACTTATATAAGATAAAACTCGCTCTATTTTTCCCCAATCATTGTATTTATCTATAACCCATGAATGCCCCCATAAATGCCATAAGCATCCATTCTGGTTCACATAGTCAAATGTATTTTTTGCTATCTTTGCCCAATCTTTTGTGAACATGAAAGGTATGAGTTTAATATTATTTTTTATCGCAAATTTAATCTCACCGCATACACCACGAATAGATAAAGGAAAGACCTGTATTGTTGTCCCGAATTCAAAAAGATCTCCTGGAGTAGTAGTGAGTATTTGTTCGGTTGTTCTTGCCCCAATAAAACCCGTCCTTTTCACCAGTTCTTTTATCTTATCATTATAAGCTCCACCAGGATAACAGAAGCACCGAACTTCCTCCCTAATTAAATTCTCCAAATATTTTTTTGAATCTATAATTTCATTAAAAGCTTCTCTTTCGCTGATTTTTGTTAATCTTGGATGAGTCATGGTGTGAGCACCAATCTCAAAATCTCTGTTTAGTTTTATAATTTCTTCGTCTGATAACAAATCTTCTTCTCTAAACTCTCTATTTTTTGGAGAAATATAAAAAGTTCCTTTAATTCCGTACTTCTTCAGAAGTTTGGCTAATTTAAGGTCCAATTTATTACCATCATCCCAGCTGGTTGTAACTATTATTTGTTTTTTCATTTCAAATAAACTCCCTCAATTTCATCAACAATCTTATCCCAGTCATATCTTTTAGCTTTAAACATTAATAAAATAGACACGACCAAAAGACTATAAACTCCATAGACGATATAGTGATATGAATAAAATCTTCATTTTCTATAAGTCCTCTCAACTGTCTCAAGAATTTGTATCTTTCTGCAAATTACTTCAAAATCTTGTGCTAAAAGATTTAATGGTGTTTGAAGAAGAGTCTTATCTAAAAGGTCAAGTAAATTAGCACATTTATTAAAAACGTCTCCTATTACATCTCCCATATAATAATAGAGAGATGGCAAAAAATGTATTCTTGTTAGATTCATCACCTGAAAACCATTTTCATTAAGTAAGGAAGATATTTCTCTCTTAGTAAATTTCTTTGGATGGGAATAAATCTTTGGTAACCTGTGCAAAAGGTGCTTGGTAATGAATTCAATATAGCTATATTTATTAGGTAAATAATTTATCATGAAAAATCCTTTAGGTTTAAGCACCCTATAGACCTCTCTAACACATCTTTTTTCTTCCAATTTTTTTTCTTTAAAAGTAATTTGACTTATTTCCTCTCCAATATGCTCCAACAATCCAAACATTATTACAATATCAAAAGAACTTTCACTGAAAGGAAGTCTCCTTGCATCAGAAACAATAAATTTTATTTTGAAACCCTTCCTTTTAATTAAATCCCATGGTTCTTTGTATTGTTTTCCATAATCCACTCCGGTAATTTCAGACTCTGTCAATAGACAATTCATAATGCATGTATTGTAGCCTTCCCCACATCCTAAATCTAATATTCTTATTTTTTTATTTGGAAATAATGCTTTAATCTTATTTATTATTTGTATTATATATAAAGTTCTTAGTAAATATAAATTGCTTTGCGTCTGTGTTATATTTATCTTATTTTTAATAAATAAAGTTTGGACTTCTTTTATTGATTCTGGTATTTTCATTTCAAATAAACTCCCTCAATTTCATCAACAATCTTATCCCAGTCATATTTTTTCGCTAAATCCATACAGACTTTTTTCATCTTTAAGCCTGAACTATTTATTAAAATTCTTATAATTCTTTGTGCAATTTCTTCTTCATTGAGTTGGCAGATAAAGCCGTTTCTTTCTTTTTCGATAAGATCTCTGGCAGCATTGTCTTTATGACTAATCGTTATGACCGGTATACCGCAGGCATTAGCTTCAATCACAACAATTCCAAATCCTTCTCTAGTCGATGGTAAAACGAAAACTTTTGATGATTTCATTAGGGCATAAACATCATCATGGTTTTCTATAAAACCTAAAAATTTAACGTTTTTTTTCAAGTTTAACTTTTGGGTTAATGCTTCTAAATTCTTTTTTTCTGGTCCGTCTCCAATAATTAAACACTTAATACCGGGACAATTTTCATTTAAAACGGCAATTGACTTTATTAGCACATCAACATTTTTATGGGACAATAATCGTCCTGCAAAAATAACATCTGATTTTTCAGAGGATGCATGTATCTTCTTTATTTTCTCAAAATCCACTCCAACCGAAATAGTAATAATGTCTTTTTTTGATAACAAATCATTTTTTAACTTATTTGTTGTGTGTTCTGATATAGAAATAATTCTGTCCGGCATTAGAACACTTAGTTTTTCTATGATATAAGCTATGTTTCCCCAACCTCCAAGATATTCATTCCAATATTTTCTCCCCCAAACTTCATTCCAGCTAGCTATTAATTTTATTCTTTTTAGAATACAAACGACCTTAGTGGAAAAAAGAACAAAATAGGGCATATGATCTACTTCAATTACATCGAAATCTTCTCTAATTAATTTAAAGCAAGTAAATGCAAACATTAACGCCTCTTTAATTGACCTTCTCTTTCCGGAATACAGAGGATAATATCTACTTATCGCGTGAAGATGAACTCCATTTTCAATTCTATGGGTTTCTTTTTCTTTCCACCACTTCATACAGTAAACATGAACATTGTGGCCACGCTTAGCTAAACGGGTAGAAATTTCATATATTCTTTTTTCCTTTCCACCCTTGTTATATGGATAGATGGCATCAGAAACAAAAGCTATTTTCATTCTTAAGGCTTCCATGCTAAATTTTTAAATAACATCCAGGTAATTTTTATGCCGTCAAGAATGGGGGAAAGTTTTGAATGGCCTTCTCTTCTATCATAGGTTATAGGAACTGAATAAATTTTATATCCAAGCTTGGCCATTTTTGTTATCATCTCTACTTCAATAGCAAAGCCGCTTGATTTTATATGCGGAGCGAGTTCATCAACAACTTGCTTTTTCCAAGCAAAATATCCAGTGCAAGTATCGGTAGTATTTACTGAATAAAATCTCCTAATAAAGAAAGTAAGGAACCAGTTTCCTAATCGATGAAATAAATTAAACGAGCAATCATTTATTTTTCCTTCGAGCCTAGAACCGAGTATTACATCACAAAAACCATTTTCAAGAGGTTCAATAAGTCTGAGAATTTCTTCGGACTTGTAAGTATTATCTCCGTCTAACATAACCACATAATCAGTATCATTACTGATATTTTTAAAGCCAGTTTTTAAGGCATTACCCTTGCCTTGCTTTTTTTCTGTAACTATTTTAGCACCTTTCCCTAGAGCAACTTCAATGGTATGGTCGCTTGAGTTGTTATTGATGACAATAATTTCTGTTTTATAGTTTAAATAGGCTAATTTTTTAATAGGGATGCCGTCAATGACTTGACCAATACCTTTTTCTTCGTTATAGCAAGGTATTAGAATTGTTATTTTTTTAATATTGCTGGTTTCAATGCTTCGCCTATCACAAATTCTCCTATCCGAAAATCTCCTATCCGAAAATGGAAGGGACAAATGATTCTCGAAATCTAGCTCCGTAGATGTTTCTGTTTCTGCAGTAATCGCTGCAGTGGCTTTCATAGTAGTATTTTTTAAGGGATCCATTTTATTTTTTCCCTCCTTATCTTAAATAAAACATCACTAAAGATATTTTTTATATGTAAAACTTGCTCTTTCTGTACATAAAATATTATAAAAATAAAAACCAAACTATGCCTAATAAAATAAAAAACCAACTTAACTCGGAACTGTTTTTATATAAATACTCCTGTCAATAGTTTTAGTAATTATAACCTGGATAACTATTGTTACTTTTTTCATTCTTCTCCCATCCAAAAATGAATTTGTTGATTTTTGTTAATCAGGTTTACGACGACTTTAACTCTTTGCGTTGGAATTGTGATTGTGAAGTCTTCCGAAATTGTTTTATATTCATTATTTTTTATTAAAACAGAACTTTTATCAATCATCTGTTTTTCTCTGTTTACATCAATATAAACTTCATATGGATATTCCATATCTTTGTTTTCGAGATTATGGATTGTGAATTTAAAGTTATTTTCCTTAAATAAAGTAACTTTGCTTGGAAGGGATAAATGGTCCTCGAAATATAGCTCCGTAAACGTTTCCGGTTTCATAGTAGTCGCAAGAATAAGTGCCTCTTTTACTGAAGGCACGCATTCAACAACTATAAAGCCTATTACAATACACCAAACTACAAAAAGCAGTAATCTAATCTTCATTATTAGCTCGTAATTTATCTTCTCATTTTTAACCATTTTAATTTACCATTCCCATCGGGAGGGACATTGACTCCTTTTTAAGATTAAATAAAGTTCAAGTGATTTATTTCACCATCTTCCCCATCTTTGGTTATCTGGCTTTGATTCCCTAATAGAATTACAGTAAGAACACAACCTGTGATAATAAGAGTTAAAGTAATTATCAGCACGATTAAACAAGGATATTTTTTTATAAAAATTAATTTTTTTTATTCTTTTTACATAAGATTGAAGTGTTAACTTAAATAACTTTAATGAGGTCAAGAAACACTACCTCCTTTTATTGCTTAAGGTGGGTTGCTAACATAGGAACGTTTCTGTTTGTTTAGAGAATATAAACTTAAATAAAAAAAACTGCCCACCTTTTTTATCTTTTTAAAATAAAAAAAATCGGCAGTCTGGCAGTCCTGTCACTAAAAGTGATTTAGACCCATAACTTTGTGGCCTATCCTTTGGGATAGTTTACCTTTCTCAACTTTTTTAAAGTATTATCTAAATACTTCACCTTCTTTTGAAAAATATTTTTTATGGGGTCAATGAATTAAACCCTCAGCACCTATTTATTATCCATTTTATTAATAAAATTGAAATGCAAATTTGAATCATTTCAATACAATAGACATCGCTTCCTTTATCTTTAATTATTTTCTATATGATGTCCGTTATGAAAATAAAGTAATTCATTCTTGGTTAATTTAAAAGTAACATGCTTTTTTAACTCAAGTTCTTTTCCTCAAACAAAAGCCTTCTCTTATTTGAATATCATAAATGTACCATCAACTTCATTTAGTTGCCATCTAGCTCTTATTTCCTAATAAAAAAGGCTTGAACTCCAACAAGAGCCAAG
>Ga0315284_10009658_pt1 | contig 13748 bp, 11 predicted proteins | sample YL17G09_16_MG_FD_203696 | JGI IMG/M metagenome (GOLD analysis project Ga0315284, IMG submission 203696) | Sediment microbial communities from Yellowstone Lake, YNP, Wyoming, USA - YL17G09_16 | ecosystem: Environmental > Aquatic > Freshwater > Lake > Sediment | place: USA: Wyoming | collected...
CTGAAAAAGGCCGGGACGTTCGAGCGGAGTTGGCGCGCGCCGTGGTCGAATCGCAATGGAAATTGCTGGAACTCAAGACCAGCGGCCTGAGCCTGGAAGACATTTTCTTGAAGTTGACGACGAAGGATTTGAGTGAGGAGTCTGCGGCGAAGGATCTGCCTTCGGCACTCGGATCCGACCTGGAAGAGAAATCGCCGGCAAGCGAAAACTGAAAGCTCGCTCGCGAGGAGAGAGACTTCCTATGCGCAATGTGTTCGCGGTCGCCGGAAAAGAACTCCGCGCCTACTTTCATTCTCCCATTGCCTACCTGGTGATGACGGTTTACGCAGGGCTCTGCGGCTTTTTCTTCTACAGTTTCACCGCCACTTACGTGATGCAGAGCTTTCGCATGCAGGCGATGGGCGGCATGGGGGCGCCGCCCATGAGCCTGAATGAATACATCATCCGGCCGTTGCTGGCGGGTGTGCTGACTGTGGTGCTGCTGCTTCTGGTACCGCTCATCACCATGCGGCTCTACGCCGAGGAGAAAAGGTCGGGCACGATCGAGCTGCTGATGACTTCGCCGCTGACGGACCTCCAGATCATCCTCGGGAAATTTCTTGGGGCGCTGGCGCTTTACGCGGTCCTCATCGCCGTGACGTTTTTCTACATCGGTATCCTTTTTGTTTACGGCAATCCCAACGCCAAGCCGCTCCTGGCCCAAATTCTGGGGCTGCTGGTCTATGGGGCGGCGCTGCTGGCGCTCGGCATGTGGTTCTCGACTTTGACCAAGAACCAGATCGTGGCCGGAGTAATTGCCTTCGCAGTGTTCCTGCTACTCTTCGTCCTGGACTGGGTCACGGCATATTCAACCGGAACCGCGGGCCGCGTCATTTCTTATATGTCGCTGACGACTCATTTTGACAACTTTGCCAAAGGCGTCATCGATTTGAGCGACGTAGTCTTTTACTTCTCGGTTACCTTCATGGGCATTTTCCTGACGGCGCGTTCCGTCGAAGCCCTGAAAGGGAGGGCTTGATCATGGCATGGAAGGATCGCATGACGGGAAACGTCGGGCGAAAGGTCCTGGAGGGCACGAATATTGTGGTCTACACGGCGGTAGCCCTCGCCATCGTGGTGTTGGCCAACTGGTTTGCGGACCGCCACACGCAGCGCTGGGATCTGACCCCCAACCAGAAGTACAGCCTTTCGCCGCAGTCGGTGAAGATTCTCAAAGAGCTGAATCGCGACGTCACAATCTACGTCTTCGATCGCGAGCGCGGCTTCCGCGGCCGGCGCGACTTGATGGACAATTACGCGGCGCAGACGACCCGGCTGCGTGTCCAATATGTTGATCCCGACCGCCAGCCCGCGCTCGCCAAGCAGTTCGGCGTCCGAAGCTACGGAACGCTCGTCGCGACTTCCGGCGACCGCCACTTCGAAGCCCAGGGTGAAACCGAGGAAGGCGTGACCAACGCCATCGTCCGGCTGTTGAAGGGACAGAAAACGGTGTATTTCATCCAGGGGCACGGCGAGCGGGACGTGGAGAGTTCAGACCGCGCCGGTTACGGCAATATTAAGAAGCAGCTTGAAAACGAGAACTACATCACAAAAACAGTCGTCCTGCTGCAGAAGTTGGAGATCCCCGCTGATTGCTCGCTGCTGGTCGTTGCGGGGCCGAAGAATGACTATCTCCCACAGGAAACCGAGGCCATCAAGAAATACCTGACCGGCGGCGGAAGGGCGTTCTTCTTGCTCGACCCGATGGCGGAGGTCCCCAATCTCGCCAAGTTGCTTTCAGAATGGAACGTCACGGCGCGCAATGACCTGGTCATCGATGAGAACCCCGTCGCACAAGTCTTCGGGACGCGCCCCGAAATGCCTTTGGTCATCAAGTATGGTTCCAGCCCGATCGTTCAGCCGCTGGCTCGGGTTGCGACATTGTTCCCGCTCACGCGTTCTTTTGAGATCGGCAAGGAGTACAAATCCGGGGTGACGATAGACTCACTCTGCGAAACCACCGCCGACAGCTACGGTGTGGCTGACTTTAATCCCAAGCTGACCGCGGTGACGTTTCGCCCCGGGAAGGACACCAAAGGGCCTTTGAGCGTCGCGGTCGCGGGCACAGTGACCTCCGGCAGCGGCGAAACCAAGAAAGAGGGCCGCTTCGTGTCGACGGGGACCTCCTTGCTTGCCGCCAACAATTACCTGGGATTCCAGGGCAACCGCGACCTGGTGATGAACATGGTGAACTGGCTCTCGGCCGATGAGGATCTCATCTCCATCCGGCCGAAACCGCCCGAGTCCCAGCAATTGAACCTGACGACCCAGCAGATGAGGAAGCTCCTCTTTGGAGGTGTTCTGGGATTGCCCGTCCTGATCATCGTGGCGGGAATCACGGTCTGGTGGCGCCGCCGGCGATAGAGGAAGTGAGCATCAAGACTTTCGGTTGTTCCTGGGATTGGTCCGGAGACGCGACCAGATTGCTGGGCCACTACGCCAATTCGACCGTCACGCCATGAAAAGAAAATATCTCAATACGCTCGCAGCTCTCATCCTGCTCGCGGTGATGTGGGCAGGCCTCACGTACTGGGACAAGCGTAAGTCCTCCGAGCCCGCCAAGTCCGATGCCAACACGACCCAGGAGAAGCTCTTCGCGATCGAAAGCAGCCACGTCCAGTCGTTCACGATCAGGCCTCGCGAGGGAGAAACCATCACCTGCCGCCGCGAAGGCGGGAATTGGACTATTGCGGAACCTCAAGAGGTTTCCGCAGACGCGAGCGCGGTTTCGGGGCTTCTGAATAGTCTGACGGGCACGAACATTGACCAGGTGGTGGAGGCCAAGCCGTCGAACCTTAAGGATTTTGGATTGGACCCGCCCTTGGCAACCCTTCAGGTTCTTACCGACGCGAAGCCGGCGCAATTCAGCCTGCTGCTGGGTGATGAGACGCCGACCAGCGGCGGGGTCTATGCGCAGGTCACCGGCAATCCGCGCGTCGTAACGCTGCCGAGCTATTTGAAGACCTCACTGCTGAAGAACCTTTTCGACCTGCGGGACAAGCGCGCTGTGACGCTCACCAGCGGCGAAGTCCAACGCATCGAGGTGGACGCCAAGGGGATGCGCTGGACGCTTGCCAAAAATCCCGAAGGCGTGTGGGATCTGGTGCTCCCGCCCGCAGTGCGCGCTGACCGCTTTGCGGTGGAAGGCCTTGTCAACCGTCTGCAAAATGCCACTATGCAGAGCGTCGTCGCCGAGGACAAGAAAAACACCGGGAAGTACGGGTTTAGCGCGCCCGACCTGACGGTGAAGGTAACTGGGCCCGGGGTAACCCAAACCCTCGTCCTGGGGAAGAAAGAAAACGAACGCTACTTTGCCATCAATTCCGCGCTCGATCACGTCTTCACTCTTGACCCCAACTTCCCCACCGAGTTCAAGAAGGAGCCCGGTGACCTGCGCGATAAGAATCTGTTCTCCTTTTCGGCCTTTGAAGTGAAGCGCCTGGAGGTGGAAACACCGGCTGGCACACGGACTTTCGTGCGACAACCACAGAACAAATGGAAGCAGACCGCGCCCACGGCCAAGGATGTCCCCACCGATAAGGTCGAGACGCTGCTCAACCGGCTCCATGACTTGCGCGCGGAGTCTTTCCCCAACGGCGAGAATCTGGACTCCTACGGATTGAAGAAGCCGGCTTACTGCTTCAAGGCGCAGTTCGGAGAGAAGAACGAGGCGGAAACAGTTGACGCCGCCAAAGCCGGCGATCACATCTACGCGCGCCGCCCCACAGACGCGCGGGCCAGCGAAGTCTCCAAGACTGCACTCGAAGATGTTGAAAAGGCGCTGAAGGAACTATAGCGGGTTCGGGTCACTTGTTCTTCCACACCGGCTTGCGTTTCTCCACCATGGCGCGCAGGCCTTCCTGAGAATCCTCGAGTTCAAACAACTGGTTCAGGTAGATGTTCTGGGAGCTCTTCAACGCCTCCTCAAACGGCTTCCAGGTGCCTTCAAAGGTAACGCGTTTGATGAGGGAAAGGACCGGTCCGCTCTGATCGGAGATGCGCTTCACGAGTGCGTCGACGCTCTCGTGGAGTGCCGCCTTGGGCACGACGCGATTGACCAGTCCCATCACCAGTGCCTGCTGGGCACTGATCGGCTCGCCGGTGAGAAGCATTTCCATGGCGCGTTTGGGTCCGATGACGCGCGGGTAAACCACCGCGCCCATTGGTGGGAAAACGCCCAGCTTGATCTCGGGCTGGAGGAAACGGGCATGGTCCGAGGCGATGACGAGGTCGCAAAACGCTGCGAGTTCACATCCCGCGCCGGTAGCCACACCGTCCACAACGGCGATGACGGGTTTTGAGACTTGCATCATGGCCAGCAGGACCCCATGGAACGCATCCATCACCTGGAAAACCGTGTCAGCCTTGTAGCCTGCGGCCTCGACACCGGCGGAGAAGTAACCTTCGCACTCCGGCGCGGAGTCCAGCACGACCAGACGCACATCGTCGCGAATGTTCAGGCTCTCGATGGCGCGCGTCATCTCCCTGAACATCTCGATGTTGAAGACGTTGTGCTTGGGTCGCGCCATGGTGAGACGCGCCACGATGCCCGAGGCGTCCCAGCGGATGAACTGAAAAGGCTTTTCCTCTTCTTCTTTCTCAGCTCCGGTCAGGAAATCAGGGGTCTCGTCGGCCATAACTTCCTCCATTTTTGGGTGAAACTCTGCGAACGCCGATCCAGAGCGGTCATCGACCGCCGGCCCATGCAACTATTTCAACCTAGTCCCGCACTTCCCGCAATAGCTAAATCCTTCCGGGATTCCTTTGGCCCGGCATTGCTTGCAGGTGCGCGTCGGCGGGCCCCAGAGGAACTCGCTCGACCCGCCTGCCGCGGCGCGCTCGCGAATGCCCCGGTAGTCGGCGGGGCGTTTCTCGATAAATGCCTGTACGCCCTCGTAAGGTTCCCAGGAGGTGGAGTGAATCGTCAACCAGTCGCGCGCGTGTCCTGCCGTGAGCGACCAGGCAAGGTCTTTCCAGAAATTCAACTGCTGCTTTGTGTAACGCGTGCATTCGGGCAACTTCTGGATCAGTTTCCTCGCCAGCATATTCACGGCACGATCGAGTTGGCGGTACGGGACAACTTGATTGACCAATCCCCAGGCGAGCGCCTGCTCGGCTGTGATCTCATCGCAGGTGAGAAGCAGTTCGCGCGCCCGCCTGTCGCCGACCAGCAGCGGCAACCACTGCGTGGAGCCCAGCGCGTCCACCAGGCCTACGCGCGTACCGACCTGCATGAAGCGCGTGTGGTCAGCGGCGATGGCAAGGTCGGCCGCGAGGTTCCAGTCATTTCCTCCGCCGGCCACGACGCCATTGATGCGCGCGATGGTGGGCTTACCGAGATGTCGGAAAAGGTCCAACGCCTCGAGCAAAAGACCCAGCCACTTCCAATAATCTCTCGGGCGCTTCAGGAATTCAGCCGAAAATTCGTTGGCGTCTCCTCCGGAGCAGAACGCCTTGTCGCCCGTACCCGTCAGAACCACGACGGCGATTGCGTCATCCCAGGCCGCGTCGTGGAATGCCTGAATCAGTTCGCGCAGGGTCTGGGCGGAGTAGGCATTGAAAACCTCCGGCCGGTTGAAAGTGACGCGCGCCACCCCTTCCTTCTTCTCGAAGAGAATCTCTTCGAAGGCAAAACGCCCACCGGATTTGGCGGACTGTGACGTTCCCAATTTCTTCTGTTGCTTCCTAACTCGACCGGCGATTAGTCACTCGCAGTTAGCTTTTGGCCAACACCCACGGAAGCTCGCTCTGCAGCGCGCTAATGGCTATCGGCCAATGGCGGACGGCTACGCCTTCTCAAGTTCCAGCGCCATCCCCATACCGCCCGAGACACACAGCGTTGCGAGACCTCGCCGGGCCTGGCGCTTCAGCATTTCGTGAAGCAGGGTCACTATGATCCGCGCGCCGGTGCAGCCGATGGGATGGCCAAGCGCAATCGCGCCACCGTTGACGTTCAGCCGGTCGCGGTCGAAGTGCAACTCTCGGTCGCACGCCAGGACCTGTGCCGCGAAGGCTTCATTCAGTTCGACCAGATCGAAATCGTCCAGTCGGCGGTCGGTCTTCTTCAACAGTTTCTGCACGGCCGGTACAGGGCCAATGCCCATGACCCGAGGGTCAACTCCTGCCGTCGCGTAGTCCACGATGCGCGCCAGCGGTTTTACCGCGGACCGTTTCGCGCGCTCTTCGGCGACCAGCACGAGCGCGGCCGCGCCGTCCGTGATGCCGGAGGAGTTTCCCGCTGTAATCGTCCCCGCTTTCGAATACACCGGAGGGAGTTTCGCGAGAGCGTCTGGTGTCGCATCGAAACGTGGATGCTCGTCTGTTTGGAAGAGTCGCTCGCCCTTCTTCTCTTTCACACTGACCGGCAGGGTTTCGTCCATGAAGCGGTTCGACTCGGTGGCGCGCCGGGCGCGCTGCTGGCTGCACAACGCGTAGGCATCCTGCTCTTCACGCGTGATCTGGTATTGCTCCGCGAGTACTTCCGCTGTCTCTCCCATAATCATCTTCGCGAGTGGGCAGAGAAAACCATCCTGGTACATGCCGTCCACGAGCGATTGATGTCCAAGGCGCGTGCCCCAGCGTGCACCATCGAGGAAATAAGGCACGCGGCTCATCGCCTCTGTGCCACCCACCAGGACCACGTCCGCGTTGCCGAGAGCGATTTCCTGAAAGCCCAGAACGATGGCTTTCATTCCCGAAGCACAGGCTTTGTTGACCGTGTATGCGGGCACCGTTACGGGAACACCGGCGCGCACGGAGATTTGGCGCGCCGGGTTCGGCCCGTTTCCTGCCTGCCGCGCGTGTCCAAAGATGGTTTCCTCAACTTCCGAAGGCGCGATTCCGGCGCGTTCAAGTGCCGCCTGGGCGGCGGCGACTCCCAGGTCGGAAGCCGTGAAGTCGCGCAGAGAGCCGCCGTACTTTCCGATGGCTGTGCGCACCGCGCTCAGGATCATCACGCTCTTCATGAGGTAGCAGATGCTATCACAGGCGTCGCCCGCGAGGTAGCCGAGTTGGTGACATTGCGGCGTCTGGGCCGCCCTGGATGCGGTAAGATAGGAGTTGCGAAAGGATCTGGAGATGAATCGAAGAAACGTTCTGGTTGCAGCAGGGGCGCTACTGGGTTTTGCCATCGTGGGCGCGGCGAGTGAGCCCGTTTATGACGAACAGGTAGACGCCCGCCAGCAAATTGCGGCGGCCATCAAAACGGCCTCGCAGCGAACCAAGCCGGCGAAGAACATTGTGCTCGTGTTCGGCGCCAACTGGTGTCCGGACTGTCATGTGCTGGATGAGCAGATGCAAAAGCCCGGTTTGGCTTCACTTATCGAAAAGAGTTTTGTGGTCGTGAAGATTGCCGTTGGCCGTATGGACAAGAACGTGGACGTGGCCAAAGAGTACGGTGTTCCCATCAAGAATGGCATCCCTGCTTTGGCCATTCTTGATTCACGCGGCAAGCTGCTCTACGCGCAGGAACAGGGACAGCTCGCCGACGCCCGCCATATGAGCTTCGAAAGCATCAAAGCCTTATTCGAGCAGTGGAAACCACATCAATGATAGACGACTCTGGCTGGATCGCCCTACTGGGTCCGCTCCTTGCACTTCTGACTCAATAAGGCCAGGGCGCCTTCTGGTAGGCAGTAACGAAACACTGGCCGTCCCGGCAGAGCATCGGGTCATTATTCTTGGGGTGGTTCCGTTTCTCCAACTGGTACGTCATGGGCCCTTTTTGCTGGGAGTTCACAGAAACCGTGGACCCGCTGACCCACCACGTCCCTCGGTCGGAGGATTGCGACGCCGTTCCCCCGTACATGTTGCTGTTGCTTGATTCTCCGCTGTACTCGTAGGTACCGTCGGGATTGAGTACGAAGCATGAGCTGGAGGACGAACTGACCTGGCCCGTATCACTGACGTTGACGTAGCACCACTTGCCCACCATGTCTTGCGGGACGGATCCGCTTCCGCCACCTCCAGCCATCGCCCCCCCTTGCTGGCCGCGAACGCGGGTTAGTTGACCGGACTGGCCCTGGACGGTCACATAAAGTGTGTCACCTTTGATCGAAAAGGGGATGGGAAGCGCGCCATCGTTTCCGGTCAATGTTAAGACATTGCCTTCGACGGTATAACGCAAATTGGTTCCGTTATAGACGGCTGTACCATCGGGATTAAGTTGAATGACCCCGTTGTTTCCCTGCCAGCGGCCGACGAGGCCGCCGGCGGGGCTCGAGCCGGCGTCGGCTTCGGTCTGTTCCATCTCTCCACCGGACTCTGAGCCGGATCGGCGGAAGACCTGAGGTGTCTCGAGACCCGCGCCCGTCAGCGTCATCGTCGTCTGGCCAAGAGAAGCGTTATACATAATGGTCTTGCCGTTCGGCCCGGTGAGGCTCAAGACGCTCTGGCTGAAACTCCAGCGAATTGCCCCTCCGCCAAAAGTTCCGGAGCCACCGGGCTTAAGGATGAGATGAACCATCCCGTTTGGACCCGGAGTTTCCCAGTCGCCTGCGGGGCCCCCGCCTTGCCAGCTCCACCGGACCCGGCGGAACCGTTAGCGCTTCCCGTCATGCTGGATGACTGGCCAACGCGATGGAATACCGACGGCTGCTTGAGGACGGCTGAAGTGAGAGTGATTGAGTCGGCGGCGAGTTTTGCGTTGTACATGTGCGTGTCGCCGCCACCGCGGGTGATCATCAAAACTTCCTGGTTGAATTTCCAATGAATGTTCTCACCCGCCATATTTCCGGTCCCACCCGCGTTAAGCACCATGCTGACGGGACCGTTACTGCCCTGAGTTTCCCAGTTTCCAACGGGGCCAGAGGTTTCAAAATCCTTTGTGGGGCTTTTCGAGGTCGCCCCTGCCGCCGCGGCCAGACCACCCGTTCCACCACCCGGGCCCAAGCGATGGAATAGAATCGGCTGGCTGAGGTTTCCTCCGGAGACACTCAGGGTGTCACCGGCGAGCGAGGTGTTGTACATGTACGTTGTGCCGTTCTCCCAGGACAAAGTCAAAACGCCTTGATTGAACTGCCAGCGGATTTTGTCGTTGTTGAACTTTCCCGAACCGTTCGCGTCTAGGACGAGCGTGAAGGTCCCGCTCGTGTTCTGGACTTGCCAGGTACCCACGACTGCCGGACTGCCCCCGCCGCCCGAAACTGCGGCCAAGCCTCCGCCGGAATTCGAGTCGGACTCGCCCGAGGTGGTTTGCGGGGTGCCACCTGAGCCGAGGCGCTTGAACGTTATGGGAGCGCGCAAGTTCGCTCCGGAGAGCGTCAAGGAATCTCCGGCGAGCGCGGCGTTGTACATCGTGGTGCTCGTCGGCTCGGCGATGGTCAGGATGTTCTGCTCGAACGTCCAATGAATCTCTTCGCCGTTGAACTCACCCGAGCCGTCGGGATTGAGCATCAGGACTGCCGTCCCTGGAGGCGTCGACACCTGCCACACTCCCGTGACGCCTGATCCGTTGGCTGAGCTCTGAGCACTCCTCTTTTGGAGCCCAACCAAATTCTGTCCGGCCAACGCCAGCGTTAGCGCACCGATCAACGCGCCAACCCAAACGATCTTCCGCTCGCGTTCCATCACCTCTCCCCGGTCCTTTTCATCATAAGTCTGAGCCGAGTACCAATGCTGATGCGCGGCACACACCGCCCTTCTAAATACGCTTGGGGCGCCCCTCGGAGGAACCGCGTTCTCTTATTAATTAGTCTAAATACGCCCGACAATGGTTTTGACCTGATCATTCTTGAGCGGTCAACGTGCAAAGTCAAGAGTCGGGGTGGAATCGCAAGGAGCCGCTGCCATCGTGCCCACGCCTAATCCGCCGCGCAACTCGCGGAAATCTTGAAGAGGCCCCCGACGCAAGCGGCGCTAGCTTGTTCCGAGCAGTGCCCGCTCCAGCGGCCGCTGCCGGTGGACGCGTAGGATAGCAACGGCGATCCGAGGCCGCGCCTCCAAAGACGGAAATGCCAGGTAGCGGCTTTCCCAGACGGGATTGAATTTCCTCTTGTATTAAAACAAGGACTTGTATTCGTAAATCCCGCGCACGTTTTCGAAAAGTAACTTCACGCCGCGATCCAGCAGGGTAAATTCGTCTTGTGGACTGATGTTGGCCAGCGGCGCGTTGGCCAGGCTAACCTTCGGCGTTCCGTTCTTTTGGAAATGCAGCAATGATTGGGCAATCAAGTAATCCATCAGAAACTTGGGTGCGTCAGGGCCGTAGCGCATCAGGTCGATGGTGAAGCCTCCTCCTGCAAAAGGTCGCCAGGAGACAGACCCCACCACGCGCTGTTCGTCAAGCGCCGCAACGAGCGTATGGCCTGCCAGCGCGGCGGGATCAAACCGGCCCATGGTGAAGCCCAGCTCCGGCAGTCCTTTCCTGGCCAGCCAGTGTTCGGAGATCAGGTGAAGCTGGTCTTCAATTTCGGCCGGCAGTGTCCCTGAGAAGACTTCGATATGCAGGTTGGGGTTCTCGCGCTCAACCTTGTTCAGCGATTGACGGAGTTTCTGCATCCTGCTGCCGCGCAGCGTGAAGTCAGTCAGAGGAATGACTGCCTCTTCGGCGATCTTCAACGTGCGCAGCTTGCGCTGGCGATAGATCTTCAGGTTCGTTGCGGTCACCTCAAAAAAGCATGGAACCCAATCGTGCCTGCGGCAATTAGCCAGGAACTCATCGACGGCGGGTTCAAGAGTCTCCGGGGAGCCAATAGGATCGCCGATCGTGATCGCCACGTGCGCTGAAACCCGATAGGCGATCGTGGCGCGACCGTTCATCGCCAGGAAGTGGTATTTGTCTGACTCCGCCGCAAAAGTGGCGAGCGAGTGATCTCCATAATCACGAATGATGGCCTGGGCTGCGGGCAGGGAGGGATCCAGTCGCCGGGCAATCACCGGCCGCAAGAGCAGCCACACCAGTACCAGGCCCGAGCCCACGGATAGCCATGCGATCGAATCGAGAAACTCTTCTGCGTGGGGGCTATGGGGAATAACTCCGGGGTCGTCGCTTAGCACTGCTGCTAGAACTGTTGCCCGCACGGCGTGCTGGAACTGAAAGGGAGGGTCGATAGCATGACGGTAATGGAGTTGGCCGAGTGTTCCGAAGACGAGGATCGCAACTACGAAAGCCGGCGCGAGGAGGAGTGATCGCCTGGTAGCGGCCGGATCACTCCCAGCGATAAACGAGCGTCGCGCCAGAGTGAGATACCCCAGCAGCACGAGCGACGGAACAACGAAGACCAAGTGAACATTGCGTACCAAGTGGAGCATGAGCGACGCACTGACGACGATAGCGAGCTGCCACGCCCGCCGCTTGCCACGCCCCAGTCCGCGCCCGAGTGCGATGAGGAGAATTCCGGAAAGGACGAGGAGCGCCCGGCTTCCATGGTGCACTTCGAGCGGCAGCCGCGCGGCCAAAGAATTCAGCCGAATCGAGTGACGAGTTCAGAGGCCGTCGAGGATATCGAACAGACCTCCTAGCATCACCAACCCCGCCACGATACGGTGGACGATGTGAGGACGCGGCCGGAACGGCATTCGGGATTACCCTCAAGACTTCGCCGCGACGGACTCAAACCAGGCCAGCGCGCGATCGAGGGCTTGCCAGAAGGCAGGGTGCTGGCCTTCAAATCGGTGGTTCTCGGAGTCGATGAAGCTAATCTGTTTCGGGTCGCGCGCGCGGGTGAAAATATCACGAGCTGTTTCCAGCGGAACGAATTCGTCATGTGTCGATTGGATCACCATGAGCGGGATGGGTGCGAGACAGCCCACATAATCCTTGCTGTTGAACGTCGGCTCGTTGGGGACCTTGTGCGTGACGTAGATTACAGAATCACTCCATCGCCAGGCGAGTTCGTTAAGCTCCGGCAGACCGATCGCCACCACCCCACGCAGATCCACGCGCACAGCCGGATCAAGGCCTCCCAGCACCGCCAATCCCGCACCCTCCGACCAGCCGATAAGCACCAGTAACTTCGCGCCCGTCCGTTCTTTCACGAAACGGGCAAGCGCCGCAAAATCGCCGCTAACCTGAGAGGGCTCAAGCGCTCGGGGCTTGGACAGCGATTCCAGATATTCCTTCGCGTCGACGCCCACGGCCGGGTAGCCGTGGTCCGCCAGATATTCTGCGACTTCCGCAATGAATCCGTGCCAGCCGCCATCGCCAGAAACAACAATCACGGCAGGAGCGTCCGGCTTCCGCACTTGGGAATCGTATACGTAATACTCCTGCGGAACGCCCCGGATGGCGGAGCGCGCCTTGCGTGGGGCCGCGGCGCTGGCCGCGTTCGCGACCGCTAACGCGAGAAGGGCGCAAGCGCCAATCTGTCTTGCGGAAGACACCGACCTCATTATCTTATGGTGAAATTGCGCAGGGTTCCTAATTGAAGCGCATCGCGAGTGAGGCGCCACGGAGCCGCCCACAGGCAGGAGGTTTTCATACCGAGGCCTGCTCAGCTGCGCGGCGCTGGAAGATTTCGATGTAGCAATTGACGAGTGAGACGGCGGCGGGTGTAACGCCGGGGATGCGCGCAGCCTGGCCGAGGGTAAGGGGCCGGACGCGGGTGAGTTTCTCCACCATTTCGCGCGAGAGGCCAGAGACCTTGCGGTACTCGAACCAATCAGGAATGCGCCGGGCTTCGGCGCGCTTCATTCGATCGATTTGTTTTTCTTGCTGCTGGAGATAGCCTTCGTATTTGAAATCGGTTTCGACGCGACGCGTTTCCTCGCGGGCGAACACATTGGTCTCACCCGGGACGGTCAGTCCTCCGAGGCTCCCCTGCCCGCGCGCGTTCAAACCTTCGTTGACCCACTCCAGGATGTCTTCGATGTTGAGTTCCGGGCGCTTCAGAAGCTGCGCTCCGGTAAGCGGGCCGGATGCTGCGAGTTGCCCATCATTCAGGAGACCCAATTTCGTATAGACCTCACGGCCCACTCGCGAAGAGGGGTCGAGCGTGGTTTGCAGCAAGAACTGCGTCGCCGCGGAAATCCTCTTTTTCTTCTCCAGGAAAGCTTCGTAGTCCCTCGCCTTGATCGTTCCGACTTGATAGCCAATCGGCATCATGCGCTCATCGGCGTTGTCAATGCGCAGGTGCAGGCGAAACTCGGCGCGTGATGTGAACATGCGGTATGGCTCGTCGACGCCCTTACTGACGAGATCGTCGATCAGGATGCCGGTGTAGCCTTGCGTGCGGTTAACCGTAACCGGATCCTTGGCCTGCAGGCGCAGACCGGCGTTGATGCCTGCCATGATGCCTTGGCACGCAGCTTCTTCATAGCCTGTGGTGCCGTTGATCTGGCCAGCGAGAAAAAGGTTCTGGATCTTCTTCGTTTCCAGCCAGGGGTAAAGCTCCGTGGGTTGCACCATGTCGTACTCGATGGCGTAGCCGGGGCGGATCATTTCGGCGTTCTCGAGGCCTGGAATCGACTTCACCATCGCCAATTGCACGTCAATGGGCATCGAGGTGGACATGCCGTTGACGTAGATTTCGTTCGTGTCCATACCTTCCGGTTCGAGAAAGAGCTGATGACGCGATTTGTCCGGAAACTTGACGATCTTGTCTTCAATCGAGGGGCAATAACGCGGGCCGATGCTCTTGATCTGGCCGGAATACAGCGGCGCGCGGTGGACATTTTCGCGAATGAGGCGGTGAGTCTCGGCCGTGGTGTACGCAATCCAGCAGACCCGCTGCGCCTGCGTGATCGCCTTGGTACGAAAGCTGAACGGTGTG
>Ga0315284_10009659_pt1 | contig 13746 bp, 14 predicted proteins | sample YL17G09_16_MG_FD_203696 | JGI IMG/M metagenome (GOLD analysis project Ga0315284, IMG submission 203696) | Sediment microbial communities from Yellowstone Lake, YNP, Wyoming, USA - YL17G09_16 | ecosystem: Environmental > Aquatic > Freshwater > Lake > Sediment | place: USA: Wyoming | collected...
CCGGGAAGATCTGATTTGAATTCTTTAAATGCAGTGTATTCATCATTCGGTACGTGTACAACGCCAGCATGCACACCTCTATCATTAAGTAATTTAAGTAACGAATCTCTATTAATTTGAATTGTGTCAGGATCTAATATGACAGTGTATACCCAAAAACTTGGATGCGAATTTAATGGTCTTTTTGAATGAGTGATCCCAGGAATTTTTTTCAAAAGCCTATCATATAAAGCTGCGTTTTTTCGATGCTTAGAAATATTTTTGTCAATGTATGAAAGTTGTGCTAGTCCAATTGCTGCACTAACGTTGTTCATGTTGAATTTGTAACCAGCTTCTTCAATATCAACATCCCACTGTTGACCTTTCCAGTTACCCTTATCATCTTTCGCTTTATCCCTATCTAGGCCAAACCACTTTAGAGCTTTTGATTTAACATAGTCATTCTCGTGGGCACAAACAAGTGCTCCGCCGTCGCCTGTCGTAAAATGTTTGATTGCTTGAAAACTATAACAAGTAAAATCAGCAAAGTTGTGAATTGGTTGATTTTGATACGTTGCATCAAACGCGTGTGCTGCATCTAAAATTAAAGAAATTCTTAATTTTTTACACAGTTTTTGAATTTCTTCTAATTCTGGAGGAATGCCTCCCCACGCAACAACAATTACTGCTTTTGTAACCGGCGTAATTTTTTCTTTAATTGATTCAGCGGTCAACATTCCAGACTCTGGATCTACGTCGGCCCATATTATGTGGGCTCCCAAATTAATGATTGGTGTATTTGTTGCAACACATGTCATAGCAGTAGAAATTACATCGCTATATGATCCAACGTTTGCTAAGTGTAATGCTAACGTAATGGCCGACGTGCAACTGTTTGTTAGAATTACACGATTTGTCTGAAACCTAGCCTGTATTGCGTTTGTTAATTCAGTTACTTCAACGCCTTCGTTAATAAACCCAGAATCAAAAACTTTTTTAACAAGTTTATGAGTATTTTTAGGAATGTGAACTTTGAATAATTGATACGTTTTCATTGTTATTTTTTATTCGTATTAATTTCTTCAATTCTTAAACCCTCAAATTCACTAAGGGGTCGATTAACGATTGACAACGATGTTAAATGTTCAAATAATTTTTCTTTTGACATGACATCATCAGCTGACGTATATCGAAACGGCTTAACTAAATGTCCAGCCATATATGATGTTGAATGTGCAGGATCAATTTCATAAGGATCTGATTTAAGGTGAATACTCCCATTCCTCAAGTCAAATTTATGAACACGAGTTCGAATTGATTCTGATTCATTAACCAATTCTTCATGCATTTTTTCACCCGGTCGAAGACCAGTAATTTTAATTTGTTTATTATGCAGAGTGGCAAAAATTTCTGCTAAATCACCAATTCTCATTGCAGGAAGTTTGGGAATAAAAATTTGTCCGGACCGCGCGTACTTTAAAGTATCAAGAATCAAATCAACGCTATCATCTAGCGTCATTACAAATCGAGTCATATCTGGATGGGTGACAGTGAGATGTTCGGCATTTTCAGCCTGATATTTAAAAAGAGGAATAATACTACCTCTTGACTCTAAAACGTTTCCGTATCTTACCGCAAGAAAGCGTACACCTTGTGACCACTCTGATTGGCTTGTTATGAGACGCTCTGAAATTGCTTTACACATGCCGTATACGTTTACTGGTGCGCACGCCTTATCTGTACTTACAAATAATACGCGCTTTACGTAATCTGAATGTGAAGATATAAAATTAATGGCATCAACCACATTTTGTGTGCCAATTAAATTTGTCGCGACACTTTCGCTTGGGCTGCGTTCACACGTATCAACCTGTTTTAGAGCCGCGGCAATAATAATCGTATCTGGTCTAACAAGAGAAATGACGTCTTTGGTTCTCGTGGCGTCTCGAATATCGCCAACAAAAAACTTAAGTCTTCTTAAACTTTCTTTAAATTTTGGACTTGAAGACAATTCATTTAAAATCGTCCAATGTTTTGCCTCGTCTCTAGAGTAAACACAAACTTCATTTGAACTGTGAAATTCTTCATCATTAAGAAGACGATCAATAAGTTTTTTACCCAGAGATCCCGTTCCACCCAAAATAAGATACTTAGACATTGGTGTTATTTTATTCAGTACGTGTTACAATGTATTGATCGCTTGGCATAATTGTTGATATTCTTGTCGTTTGGTAACCTATTTTTGCCAACTCTGATGCATTAGTCCATGAACCCGTAATTCCTTTTGATCCATACGGATTCAAATTACAATGAAATAACCCTCCGTCCAAAATCCCAGTTTTCTTGTATTTTTCCCAGTAAAGTTTTTGAAAATCAATTTCAGTAAAATTTTTCCGATTTTGTAATTCTAAAAAAACTTGATGTAATGCTTCATAGCGATTAATTGCAGGTAATTGTGTTAAGAACGTTGTTGTCCAAATATTGTTTTGTTCACACAAGAATTCAATTTTATTTCCTGTAATTTTATTTGTGTGTGATTGCCATAATCCTTTTTTTGATTCGCTAGTTGGACGATCTTTGTTGTAAAGATGATAATTTTTTACTGAATATTCATGAAGCCTAACAGAACCAACATCTTCATTTTTTTCTAGAAATTCAACACATGACTTGAATTTAATAAAATCGTAATGTATCATATCTGATTCGATAATATACGTAAATTTAGGTTGTGAAGGTTCAATGTGTTTAAGCCACCAATTAATCGCTGTCCAATAACCAACGTTTCGATTAAAAAAATATACATTTTTAAAAGTGTTGCGAAGCAATTCTATTGCATCAGGATCAGTTGAAGCGTTATCGATGATTGTTAAATTTGAAATTATTTCTGGTGCTTCTTTTTGGATGTTTTCAATAACGTATTGAAGCAAATTCGTTCTAGAATCTTCAAGACAACACGTTACTAATAAAAATGAAACGTTATTCATATAGATTGAATCATATTTCGATATTGATCATATCCCTGTGGGATTTTTATTAATTCAACGTTTGGAATTTCTGGAATTGCTGATGTCAGATCGTCATTTATTGCGTTTGGAGAAAGTACTTGTTCAGCGATACCCATTTTTCTACTGACGACAGGAACACCTAATAACCCACATTCAATTAAACTTTGAGGCCCGCCCTCAAACCTAGATGCAACGGGATATAAGTCCAACGTTTGGTACAATTCATTTAAGATTGTTTGTGTAGGTAATTCAAAATATGAAAATGGAATTGCTTCATTTTTTAATCGTGAAATAATATATTGCCTTCGCCAACCGGCTAAAATAACGTGCAAATTATTTTGAGTTTTAAATAAATTTTCAAGATAATCAGCTAATAAGTCGGGTCCCTTTTCAAGTTTGGGACTTTTTAAATCAAACCCCTCCGTGTCCCGTTGAAACGACCCACATAGAAATAATTCATGAGATAATCCATGTTTAGTTCGTAAATTATTTTTTGTATCAGTTTTATGCCAAATGTCGCTGTTTGCCCAATACCCAATAATGTAAATGGGTTTTGATGTTAGCGTTTTAACAAAATCATATGTTCGTTTATTTGGTACATGATATACATTAATGTATTGATCTCTAACTGAAAATTCTGCTTTTTCATTTGCACCAAATTTCGAAGGAACAATATGATGAATTGTAATAATAATTTTTCGACTTTTTAAAATTGCACGAGGAATATGTTGCCAACAAAAATCAGCCAATAACCAAATTACGTCGGCGCTTTCAGGATTCGATACCGTTATGTCAGAATTGTCTTTAGACCATTCGTGCACAAACCTATCAATAATCCAGTCTTCTTTTGGTGCTAAAACAAATACTTTTTTCGACATTTGTACATCCGTTATCGTTGATTTGTTTTGTTTTCATCAATTGCTAGTTTGATATCATGCTCGACCATCTTTACGACTAGATCGTTAAATGACGTTTTTGATTTCCATCCAAGCACGTCGTTAGCTTTTTTAGGATATGCACACAACGTATCAACCTCTGATGGTCTTATAAATTTACTATCAAGCTTTACATAATCATCAACGTTTAATCCTGCGTGCTTAAATGCTATTGATAAGAATTCGCCAACAGAGTGTGTTTCTCCGGTGCCGATCACGTAGTCGTCTGGATTGTGTTGTTGCATCATCATCCACATCGCTTCGACATAATCGGGTGCATACCCCCAATCACGTTTCGCGTCGAGGTTTCCTAAAATTAATTCTTTTTGTGTGCCTAATAAAATTCGACCAATTGCCCGTGTAATTTTTCTAGTAACAAAATTCTCGCCACGACGTTCGGATTCATGATTAAAAAGAATTCCACTAACGGCATATATGTTATATGCTTCACGATAATTTACGGTCACATGATGCGCGAATGACTTAGCACAACCATATGGCGACCTTGGATAAAATGGTGTTGATTCGTTCTGCGGAGTTTGTTTAACTTTCCCAAACATTTCACTACTTGATGCTTGATAAAATTTACATTTCATATTAGATCTACGAATTGCTTCAAGAATTCGTAATGGTCCAATTGCCGTCACGTCAACAGTGTTTTCAGGTTGTTCGAATGAAAGACCAACGTGGCTTTGCGCAGCGAGATTATAAATCTCGTGAGGTTCAATTGATTCGATTAAATTTCTCATTCCTGATGAATCATTTAAATCACCGTGGACAACATGAAAATTTTCATTATTCATTGCGGCACGTAAATAACCCCACTTATCAGGTGTAAATTGAGTTGATTGACGAACAAGACCGTGTACTGCATAGCCTTTTTCAAGCAACAAGTCTGCAAGGTAGGACCCATCTTGCCCGGATACGCCCGTAATTAAAGCTCGTTTCACCATTATGAGTTCATAATATCAACATGTTATCAATCTGTTCATGATAATAAAGCATTTTCAAACACTTTAATATATTCATTCACGACGGTATCCATCGGTGCGACGTTGGATTGCAATAATTCATCTTTTTGTAAAAGGTTTTCAATTTGAGTAACATCAATTGATGGAGGGTTATCATAATCAGCCAATTCAAAATTGTACTGTTTTTCTTTTAAAATCATTCCAAACTTCCCAACCAATTCAGCCGTCCCTCCAATTTCAGAACAAATAACTGGTGTGTTTTGTGATATTGCATGGATAACAGTGTTTGGACTGTGATCACACCAAGCAAGATGAATCATCCAATCTGAAATTGAGTAAGCCTCTAAACAAACATTCAAAGGTTGGTGTCCTAAATACATGACGTCATTATCTGATATAACGTAATCAGGATTACCCAAAACAAGAAATCCACATTTTTTATTTCTATTGGTGTTTCTTATGTGAAGAAATAAATCAGTGTTAGCTTTGAGTCTTTTTTGACCGTGCCAAGATGCTGAACTTATAAACAATAAATCATACGTTGATCGAATGTAAGATAACTCTTTGATCATAGGTGTTATAACGGGCAATTCGTTTGTTGAATTACGAATGATTTTCCCGTTTTTCGGTGTACCCCACCAGTGCTTTGACATATTAGAATCAAATTCTGATTGCCAAATTACTGCATTTGCATTCTCGTACAATAGCTTAATATTTACATTGTGTGTGACGAATTGGTCTGGTTTGAACCAAATTCCATCAAGTCTTTGAACGATTTTTTTTGCTAATTTCGCACCAGAAGGTTCGATAAAAACTAGCGAAACGTCAGCGTGATCGTGTGTTAAAAGTATTTCGTGATTATTTTCAAACAACCCTTTTGCTAACGCCAAAGCAAACGTATTTGGGCCGCTTGAATTTCCGAGCGAAACATTATCAAAATGAACTTTCACGAACGTTTCTTAATTTCCTTAAGAACGTAACCAAGAAAATCAGTTTCACGTAGCATCACTGCTAATAACGCCAATTCTTTCGTTTCAATATTTTCTAATTTTGCACGTTGAGTAAAGATGTTAGGATTTAGTTCTTCTCGATTATTAATCGATACACAATCATAATATTGTTGTGCTACAAAGTTCATTGATTCGTTAGTAAGTTTACCTTTCAATAATTCATTTGCAGTGAACACTTCAACGAGTGTTTTAAAAATTGTTTCATAAATTTCTGTACATACAACTAAATCTATGGATTTGTCGTGATAAACTTTAAGTCGTTCATTCAATAATGTTGTAATTGCTTGATTAAAATTTGAATTCATGACATGCTCTTTCTACGTTTGTGTTCAATGTTAATTGAATCACTAAGACTTGTATCCTTAAATAAATTTTTCATTAATTCAATATCTTTAAATTCGAGTTCATCTAACGTATATTCGTTGATAACAACTTGATCACTCATATACGTGTCTTCATTTAATTTAATTGATTTGAAATATTGATCAGTTAACCATGTCGTTGCATTATCGGAAATTTTATGTACACTTTTTGCAAAAACATCAGAAATTAAACCCCTAATTGAATTTCTAATTTCTCTCATACTTTCAGGAGTCATGACCTTTAGTTGGAAATTTCTTTGCAACATTTCATTTATTTGAAGCTCAAGCAATTGATAAAATCTGACGTTTTGCATACTCTAAACTCTTTCGATAAACGAAACATAATTGTTAACACATTCTTCCCATTTAGAAAATTTTGTTTTATTCTGTTCAAACTTTTTTGTCAATAACAATTTTTCTAAATCATCATATGATGAAAAAGTATGATCAGATCCTGCAAATTCAACACCACCCCCACCATCTGAATGAACATACGTTGGTAGTCCACATGAAATTGGCTCAATTACGCTGTTAGGTCCCGGGTCAAATCTTGATGCATTAATGCAAACGTCATATTTTCCTAATTCGTCGCCTAATGGGTGACCTGATAGTGGAGGTATATGAACACTGTTTTTAAGCACGGCTTTTGTTCTGCCTACGAACGTAAATGAATATTCGTTTGGGTGGCGACCTACAAAAGCATCTAGCCATTCTGTGTAATCTTGCCCCTTTAGTGCATTATCTGACCAGTGAGAACTTAGTAAGTTAATTTTTTCATTATTAAATTTTGTTCCGGGTTTAAATACGTTCGTATCAACACCATTAATGATGACGCAATTATTTTTACACTGCCAACCTTTGTCACAAAAATACGATTGTAACCAGTTTGAAACAAATACAGTTGCATCAACAAATTGCGATAAAAATATTAATTGTTTATCAATGTGTGTCGTTGCTTTCCTGGCGTCGTTTTCATTAACACGTAAAATAATTTTAGGATTCTTACGTGTAAGAACTGATCTTTTATATCGAATCAATTGTTCGAGTGAATAACCCGTTCCATCGTTATCTATTCCAACACAAATCATAATATCTGGTACGTCTGAAAAAGACGGTGCTACAGATATTTCGTGAACGTTGTCTAACATTGAATAAAACGAATTAATAAACCCTGCGCCGCCGCCCCAAGGCCCTGAAATGGGTTGTCTATTTACGTAGATTTTCATCTTCCAATAATAACGTTTGATGATTCATCATCAATCCAAATAATTTTTGTCATTCCTTGATGACCGTGAATTGATTCGAGAGCCATGATATCTGGATAGAAACACATTGATGAATTCTTTGTTAACCAAATCAATGCACACCATCCGGTATCAAATTGACATCCCTCTGCAACCGTGCCCACACCAGACACACCAGATGCATCAGAATTTCTTTGTAAGTAAAACCTTTTCATAATTCAATCCTTTATTCAATGTACCCACGGTGCCGCAGAAACAATGCTTCATCACGTTGAAATACGGCATCAGAAGTTTGATATGTTTCAGGTATGTCATTAATCGTATAGTGATAAAAACACCTGGGTAAAAATACTCGTTTTTTTGTATTTCTTAAAACTGGAAGGTAAATCGCCTGATCGCCGATTCTTCTAAAATAATTTCCTGTTTCATCCCTGAAATTCTCATCTTTAACGTTATTAATTAAACGTTTTCTAAACGTTTTCAAGTGTGATGAAACCCATGGGTGTTTATAAACGTTTGCATCAACGGGAAGAGGCCCAGAAATATTTTTGTCTGACATCCCCCAACGATGAGCAGTCCACAATGCCTCAACATCAGTGCGTGTGTACACGTTATCTAAAATAGAAAGAGCATCAATTTCAGTTAGCCAATCATCTGCGTCAATTCGAACAATGATATCATCATCTTGACACATAGAAATTCCATGCAAAACGTTCGAAACTTCCCATTGTTTTCCGCGACCTTCAGAATTCCAAATGACTTTGATTTTTTCTTTATCATCACCAAACTTGTGTAGCAATTCTTGAAACGCTGTAATCTTGATTTGACTAGCAATTTGCTCGGGTTGACTTGAACAATCATCAATCAAAATAATTTGCCAATTGTCATATGATTGTGCACAAATAGAGTGCAACATTTGACCAACGTATTGTGATGCATTGTACATTGGCGCAACGAAGACGAATTTGTTTTTACCAGTCGTCACGAGCACTGCCTTGTTTTGTTAGTAACACCTGACCGTAATCTCTTCCGGTGATATTCCTATCATCATGAAAAATCAATCTATCAAGTGCTATAAATTCTTTTTCATCACAATTATGATCAGGTTCCTTAATTTCATCAATTGCTTCTCTACACTGAATTCCTGCGTCAATTTTTGAAGGTAGGTGGTAATCATCAAACAAAATATATTTTTCAAACTTATCTTTTGTCAAATTCCAATCACTTTTTGTTGCTTCGTATGAATGATCGCCGTCAATATAGACAAGATCAAATTTCTCGTTAATCGTAGGTAGTACTTGCTGTGAAGGACCCTGGATGAATGTTATGTACGAAAACCATTCTTTGGGAAAGTAATTTTTAATTAAATTAATATGCTTTTCATCAAACTTCGGATCAATCGTTGTAATTTTACCAACAATTCCTGCATCATAAAAAGCCTTCGCCGCGCACATAGTTGCATAACCTCTTCCGAACCCAATTTCTAAAAATGATTTCGAATTAGATTTTCGAATGAGATAATAGATTAGAATTCCACGTTCGTAATTACTTTTATATGAAAATCCATACTTTTTATAATTTGGATCATTTGGACTTCTAGTTCTTTTTGCAGTTACTTCGCCGATAGCGTCAAAATCGCCTAAATTAATCGAAGAAATATCAATTTCCATTGATTCCAATTTTGTTTTGATATCAATTATTTTCATAGTAACAATTAACCAATCATTGAAAGAGGTTGCTTACGTGAACACTTAATTGATGGCGTCATTTCACCATTCCATTTTCTATGCCATATATGACCACCGGTTTTTGTTGCAAGTTCTTGTGCCTTTGTTTTAATCATTTCATCAGTTACTTCGCTCCAAGAACAATCAAACATCATATTTTGTTCTGGTGTGTCTTTGTATTCTTCACCCACCAAACTTATCCAGTGACGTGTCCAAAAGGAACGATACAATTTAATTTTTCGTTCAATATCAAACCAACTGTAGTGAAACACACATGGTAATGATGAAATTGCTTGATTAAACCAGTTTTCATATTGTAATCTTGCGTTTTCATTTCCTAAAATTGCAACTTTTCTAATGTTTTCAATATCATCAGTATAAAATGAAACGTGTGGAATTCTTTCAAATGTTTCATTATTAATCATATCGCATCCATCAGTTCCAGATGCAGCATATAATTTATTTTCTGAATCATATCTTCGTAACTCGGAAGGAATTCCATGTGTAATAAACGGTTTATTTCTTGACAATCTCCACTTCCATGGCATAACATCGCATCGAACCTTCTCTGCGGAACCCCAATATTCAATCACTGGAAGTGATAACACGTCGATTTGTTTTGGTAAAACACGACAAAGATCGAGTATTTTTTTGGCATCATCTTCATGTACGATTTCATCAGTGTCCATCTGCCAACAAAAATCTTTCGTACAAAGTTTTCTTGCCTCTGCTTTTTGTTGACCGTCGAAAACCGCAGACTTAGAATCGTTCCAGTCGCGATTAATAACTCTAACGTTAATACGAGCATCTTTTTTTAACAAACCAAGTGTTTGTGGGAAGTCAAAAGGTGTTGGCGAACGCCTGGCCTCTGCCGCTAAGTCCATAATCATACATGTAATAATACGTGATGTAGCTTCATGAAGCTCAGTGCTTCCTATTTCAGGGTATGCCAACCAGGCCAATCTTTCAATTGTTCCATCGTTTGAACCTCCGTCAACAACACAAACTTCATCACAAAATTGAAGCATTGATTGAATCGATTGTTTAAATGGATACTCTTGTGAAACACAATTATATGTTGTTGTATACCCACTGATCGTAGGTTTGTAATCCATCGCGATTTTAATACCATTCCAAAATGTTTTACTTGCGGTTGCGAGATATTCTTCAATATCGGTGATATTTGGATTAGAAAACCATTCCTCGGTAGAGTGCTGAACGTTTTCATTGATCACTAATTTGCATCCTAATAGTTTAGCTTCAATTGTAAGTCTGGGGCATGTATCAGAACCTAACGGAAGATACACTAAGCCTTCCGCGGTCGCTAATTTTTTCAACAGTTCTTGATAAGGCAAATTCCATACGATTTCATAATCTTTTTTATTTTCTTCACACCATGTTTTTGCAGCTTGTGAACCCTTAATCCATGAATCACCACCTAAAACAATCCATCCTTTTCGTTGTGAATGATTAGTTTGTTCTCGAAGAGACTGGATGTATTGAAGGGTTTTTGTATCGAAGACACTTGACAGTACCGTGTTGTTGTTTTCAATAAGGAAAGGAAATAACTTGTGGTATCTTTCTTTTTGTTTTTCTGACATCCACCATAAATGCATAGAACCGTGGAAAAATGCTGAAATAATTTTTCCGTTAATTTGATCATGACAATCACATGGTGATTTTAATAAATCAAAATGTTTCTCTGGCGATCTTGCTTTGCAATATTTGTAGTCGTACTCTAGAATTGAATACTTCAAATTTCCTATAATCGATGGAATTAATTCGTGATTAATTTGTGTAAAATTTCCAAATATCCAAAAGCGATCAAGTCCCTGTTGTAACAATTCAAGCGTTACATCTTTAGAATGTAACTTGTATACCTCGAAAGGACTGGAGGTTATAAGAGATTCTGACGTTAATTCTGCTCCACCAACGTAATCTTCTACAAAAAGATCAGACACAAATATAATTCGTGAAGAATCTGGAATCTTTAATTGTTTTGTCTGTGAAAACAGGTCTTCATTAAAATTTATCACTAAGCCTCAGCAAGATACTAGATCATAATTTAAAATTGTTTAATTAATTTAGTTTAAATTGTTTCTTGCGTCGCTGTTCTTTAATTTAAATTGCTTTTTTCTTCTTTCTTAAATTAAATTTAAATTGCTTACTATTTAAGATCAGTAATTAAAGAATTCTAGATCTTAAATTTAAGAATTTAAACAGCGCGAGGAGCCCGAAATGAATTCAAAAAATTCTAATAAAAACTCGCAAAAATCAGTAAAGAAAACTTATACACCTAAAATTAAAAAACCGTCCACGGGTTCAACAATAAGTGACTCTGAACTTCATGAAGCTATACAACAATTAAGACAAAAAGTATTATCAAGCGCTGTTTTAAACGGTGGGTTTGATCGAATGTCATTCATTATTGAAAAAATTCAAGAAAACCAAGCTGATATGACGCTAAAGGTGAATTCTATTCACGAAGCAATTTTTCATCCTGATGAGGGTTTATTTTCAAGAGTGAAAGACGTTGAACACGTAAAAGAACAAATCAATGCTTTTGAAAATTTAGAACGTGAAATGTTATTAATTCAACAACAACAACAAAGTGCTAATCAACAAAATGATCGTGATCTCATTGTCAAAAATGAAAACCAGACATTAATTGATGATCATGAAACTAATATTAACGAACTTCTTGAATATAAAAATAAAATGAATTCAATTGCTAAGTGGGCTATTGTAACAGTGTCATCTGTAGCTACAACATTGATTGGAAAATTATTATATGATTTTCTAACTGGACATATTACAATTAATTGATATAGAATTAGTGAGTGTTAACAAACATTCATTCTTCAGGGGACATTACAAAGGCATTTAATAACGTTTTTGTTAGATTGTCTGATGCTCAGAAACGAATTAATTCGTTCGTTCTTGTTCAACATGATTCTGGGATTTTACTTCATACAAAATTACAAGCAATTTTCAATTTAAAATTCCAACACCCAGCAGAAAAATTAATCTATGAAATTATCGTAACACATGCACTCAAAGCAGAAAAAATTGGTCCCGGGGGTTTTGATAAGTGTATCGAGAACCTTTTAGATATTCTCAAAAAATCAAATATTAGAGAACCAAATTTTATGTATCGTGATTTTCTAGAAGTGACTCTGGGGTCTAGAACAAATGATTCTATTGCTACGCTAGATGATTTAACGTGGGTTATTGATTCGATTTTTTTATCAGATCGATGCAAAGAAAAATATCTTCTTGAGGAAGCATTAAAATTATCGGGTTTTACTGGACGAATTGTTGTTGAAAAATCAATTAATCAATGTTCAGTCGAACTCGTTAGAGGTTATACGTTTAATCATGCACCCATTTGGTTCTCTAATGTTAGGCTTGAAAACCCGCACGTAATTTGCATTGATGGATTTATAGAAACAGTTAGTGAAATTCATAAACTTTTAGAGGATTCAAATAAGATAAATGAACACGTTTTATTATTCGTAAGGGGAATTTCTGAAGATGTTAAACACACGCTTAAAGTCAACTATGACAGGGGAACATTAAAAATAATTCCTATTATTGTTAAATTTGACATGGAGGGGATGAATTCGCTTAATGATATTTCAATATCATCAGGAACACGTTTGATTTCTAGTAATTTGGGTGATATTATTTCAAACGTAACAATCGCTGACTCTTCCAAAATCGAATCAGCTATTGTTTATCCAACAAAAGTTTTAATACTAAATTCAAAAACAAGTAAAAACGTTGATATTCATGTTCAATTTTTAAAAAATAAACGAGCAGATGAAAAAATTGAAGACGTTCAAAAATTATTAGATATTAGAATTCGATCATTATCACCAAATCACGTAATTGTTAGATTGGTCGATGATAAAAATTTCATTGCTTCGTCGCAAAGTATTGATTATGTCCTAAGAATGTATAAATCATTAATTGAATTAGGCACAATCACTATTGACAATAAGAAATGGTTGACAGCAACGTATGTTGCTTCACATTTGCATGCGAATAAATGTTATGAAACGATTACATCACTAGGTTCTATAATCACCCGGGTTCCTTGAGAACATCTAAGTCATCAAGTGCATTAATCAATGCGTTTATGTCGGCATTTTTCATTCCTGGAAGATCGCGAATTCTATCAGAAATGTTTTTTGCGATCTTTGATTTTCCTGCATCGCCGATGCCGCCTTTTTCACTTGTTTGAGCCCCTGAAGCAGTTGCACCTGATTTCGTTGACTTAGTTCCATCTGAACTTTGTGTTGAACCAGCTGCAGTAGTTCCAGTCGTACTAGATGAACCCGTGGCACCCTGACTGGCAGCACCGGCAACAGCATCAGCGACGGAATTAATATTTTGAAAACTTGATGTTACGCTATTTGCAATTGACTTTAAGTCTTTTAACGTCATTTTCAACAAGTCTTTTGCAACTTGTTGCATACCTTTTTTGCCTTTAAGATATTTGTCAATCCAA
>Ga0315284_10009660_pt1 | contig 13746 bp, 15 predicted proteins | sample YL17G09_16_MG_FD_203696 | JGI IMG/M metagenome (GOLD analysis project Ga0315284, IMG submission 203696) | Sediment microbial communities from Yellowstone Lake, YNP, Wyoming, USA - YL17G09_16 | ecosystem: Environmental > Aquatic > Freshwater > Lake > Sediment | place: USA: Wyoming | collected...
TATATTATTTATTTGCAAAATAAAGAATTATTTGATTGCTATTATTGTAATAATCATGATATTAAAATGATACAAAATTATTAAAAATTGAAAATTATTATTACTTATTTTTTTATTTAAAGAAAGATACAAAATGCAAACAACAATTATTCAACAACAACAACAAACTATTCATAATTTGGAACAAGAATTATTTGAAATAAAAAGGAAATTTCACTCTTTGGAAGAAAAATTAAATAAATTAGAATTGGAAGAAAAATTTGATAAATTTGAATTGGAAGAGAGAATAAATAAATTAGAAGAACAAAATAAACATAATATTTCTATTTTACCTATTGCGTTCTATGTTGCGTTACCAAATAATAGTGATTTTGGTACATTTGCTGATTTTACACCCCAACCTCCGCAATATACAACTAAATGGATATTTTGTGATATAAATTCTAAAAAATTAATAATTAATCCCTCTTATTTAATGTTAGATGATTTAAAATTATTTGATTTTAGTAAAGATTCTATTCCTCCAAATTTTGTTACATTTATATCACAATTTCAAAATATAAAAATAATAGAATTTAATAATATTCAAGCAAACGGTTATTACCCAATACAATATTTATTAATAAATGAATTATTAATAAATTCAACACATAAATTTGATATTATTTTTAAAACAACAAAACTATACGATATTCCATCCGGAAAAATATTTGAATTATTTGAAATATTTAAAAAATCAACTAATTATAAAAAATTACATATAGAAGTTAAAGATAATTTAGTTGTAAGTGGAATAAATGCTTATTATGTTTCACAACCTTATGTGAATGAAACAAAAGAACATTGCATTCGTAATAATATTGAATTCACATCAAATATTGGGATATAATAATGATTTGTGTTTTAATGTTTCATCTATTATTTCAGAATAATCAGTACTCATTAAATCTTTTAATTTATAATTTTTATACCATATATTATTTTTTATTTTATTTAAACAATTTTCAATAGAAAATATTCTATAATGATAACATAATAAATATATAATAATATATTAAATAAATATTGGGGGATAAGTATTTATAAAATTATATAAACAGAAATGAAATTATATTAATAAATATGATTTCATTTATCAAAGGGTTATCTTCTTTTTTATTTGTAATTCCTACTTATAATGCATTTATTACCAGTAATAATCTATTATGGAAATTATCTAATTTAGGATTAATTTTTGCTTCTTATTTTTATAATTCTAGTAATAATGACCTTAATTATTTGTTCATGGACCATCTTATGATATGTTGTTGTTGTTTAAGTTATGTTAATTATTTACCAATTACGCAAATTATTGTATTTGGTTCTTTATTAGAATATAATAAAACAAATTCAATAGAACATTCCAAGAATCTTTCTCTCTTTTGTGTTATTTGTAAAAGTTGTATAAATAGTTATACTTATTTACCTATTAATTATTTTTATACAATATTTACATGTTCTTTATTATCTACTATTATTTTTTATGTAAGAAGATATTTATATTTTAGAAATGTTTCTCTCTTTTATTATATTTTATTGACATATATGCTACATATTAATATATCTACTACTTTGTATATTAGTAGTATGACGGCCTAATATAATTACTATTTCTTATACAACTAATATTATTTTCATTTTGACTAGGAACAATAATTGGTTCATTTAATATTCTGTGAACTGCAATAAATCTATTTTTTCTTCTTGTAATTGCTTCATTTATTATAGCTAAATCAAGTTGGTCTAATAATAATAAATCATTTGAATGAATAATAAAATTTGTATCTTTGACATTATCTTTATTCATATATCTAAAATTATAACTATTTTGAATATTGTTATAATATTCATTCATTTCTCTCATTAAACGATTAATAATGAGAGAAGTCATTATATTATTTATATTAATTTTAATTCTTCTTTATTTTGTTTTATTATTTTAGTATGAATATTACCACATAATTTAAAGAAATTATGTAACTTTTCAGGGTCAGCTCCAGAAACCATATAATTGGGATTAAAAGTAGTATTTCCTTTAACATAACATAATAATGCAGGGATTCCATTAACCATTCGTTTATTTTTTAAAAAAGAATATAAATCAATACATTCATCTACATCAATATCAGCACATAAAACAGTATTTGGAGAAGAACCAAAAAAAGCATCAATAATTGGTGCAATTTTCTTACATGGTCCACACCATTTTGCTCCTAATTTTATAATAAATATTCCAGGGTTCATATCTTTTAAAATTCCTAAAAATTTATCTCTTGATTCAATAGTAGAAATTACTTGTTTTGAAATAATACTTTCGTTTGACATATAATAATCTATTATTTTAATAATATATTATTAACGATTATTTATAATAAAAAATAACAGATTAGTTTACTAAAGTATGTTATCTAAATTACTATAAAATAATATTATTAATATTTCAGAAAAATAATAATATTATTTGAGGTATAATCATTAATATTAAACAAATATTTATATAATATAATAATAATATAATTTATATAATAATATAATTTGAAATTAGAAATGTAATATTATTATATTTATATGCATCCAGAAGCAAGAGATTTTACTATATTTATTAAAAAAATACTTTCCAATTATTTTATTAACAAACAAGTTTTAGATGTTGGTTCAGGAGATATTAATGGAAATAATCGTTTTTTATTTGAAAATTGCGAATATAATGGTAATGATGTAATACAAGCAAATAACGTAACAATTGTATCAAAAACAAAAGATTTACCATTTCAAAATGATAGTTTTGATACAATTATATCTACTGAATGTTTTGAACATGACCCAGAATATAAAGAATCATTTATAAAAATTTATAATATGTTAAAACCAGATGGATTATTTTGTTTTACTTGTGCTTCAACTGGTAGAAAAGAACATGGAACAAGAAGAACAAGTGCGAATGATTCTTATGGAACAATTGGTAATTTAGAAGATATGTCAGATTATTATAAAAATCTTACAGAAATAGACTTAAATGAGGTATTATCATTAAACACAATGTTTTCAGTTTGGGATACATATTATAATTTTAGTTCAAAAGATCTATATTTTGTTGGAATAAAAAAAGGCAATTCTAATTTTAATTCTTTAGAAAAATATGTAAACAATTACGTAGTAAATACTACATCTAATATTAATTATAAAATGGAAGACCTTGAATTAATTTTTTTAAAATATGATACTGATAAAAATAATTATTTTCATAATTATACAAGACAGTATAATTCATTATTACATGAGTTTAAAGAAAAACCAATTAAATATTTAGAAATTGGTATTTTTAATGGGGGTAGTATAAAAGCATTTAGAGAGATATTTAAAAATTCAACATGTTGTTTAGGCTTGGATATTGATAGTAAATGTAAACAGCATGAAGATATTGATAATAATTTATTTATAGAAATTGGAAATGCGACTGATAATAACTTTATAAAGTATATTACAGAAAAATATGGAACATTTGATATTATATTAGATGATGGAAGTCATATAAACAGAGATGTAATTAACTCATTTGAACTTTTGTTTCCTTTGTTAAATGATAATGGTTTATATATTGTAGAAGATACAATATGTTATAAGTCATATAATTTTATAGTTCCAAATTATGAAAATCATTTAGAATATTTCTTTAAATATACACATTTCTTAAACCAATGGCGTTATGATTCAACAGAAGGAATAAAAGACCATTGTATAGATCCTTTTAAAATTCAAAAAAAAACTGAAAATGTATTTGAATATTCTATAGATAAAATAGAATATGGTTGTTCTTATGTTGCTATTCATAAAAAAATTAGAAAACATTGGATTAAATAAAATATTTGAAATTGGAAAATAAGATTTTTATAATAATTATTTGAAGTCTGAAATAATTATTTATCCATAATTTCTTCAATTTGTTTCAAATCCAATTCAGGTAGTAATGCATGAGATTCCCAAAAATAACGACAAAAAGCCCATATAAAATCACAATCATCTGGATACAATTTATTATTTTTTAATAATTCTTTTCTTATATTTTTTGGAATTAAATAGAGAGAAGTTTTTGGTAATACATAACATAATTGTGATAATTCTTTTATAGGAGAAGTATTTTCTTTAAAAGAAATATGTTTTGTAATTCTAAAATATTTTATAATATCACATAACAAAGGTGGATAATTATATTTATATTTCCATGTCCAATCTATACATTCTCTCGTATAATACTTCATTGTCCATTCAAGTCCTTCTAAATAATTTAATACAACCTTTTCTGGTCTACATTTACTTGAAAAGAGAGAAAGATAATATCTCTCCTTCCATCCATCTTCTTCTGGATTTATAAATTTTTCTATTTCTCTATCATACATTGGAATACTATCTATCTTTTTTATCTTTTCATCTTCTGTTTTTTCAGGCATGTTTTTATAAGCTTTTTCTCTCCTATTTCTTGAAATATATTCTTCTTTAAAAAAATCTTCTTCATTTTTAGCTAACCATTCAAATAAAAGAAATACATTTTTCCAATAAATAGTTGTTCCATTTGTTAAATATTTATCTTTTGTTCCAATTGTTACTTTATATGCATTTAATAATGTATATATACCAGAAGTTCTAATATTTAAAGAAGGAAAATGTGGCATAAAATCATTACCAAGTAATAAACACAAGAAAATATAATCATGTATTCTTTGATTAGATGAATGATTTGAATAAGTTGACATATTTAAAGTAATTGCTTTGGATAATTCTGGAATATCCATTAAATATGTTTCATTTGGCTCTAATTCAGAATGAATAGATTTTATAAATTCAGGAGTCTCTCTAAATAAATAAATATTTGGATAAATTGTTAAATGATTAATAGATAACATAATTAAATCTGCATCTAAACCATATATGACATGTTTATAATTTTCATCATATTGTAAATTACGAATATAATGAAAAATTTTATGTTCTCCTTCTCCATGTTCTAAACTTGTTGAAACTATTATTTCATCTACATTTAATTGTTCTTTAATAGATTGATTTTCAAAAAATAATTTTAATTTTATATTTAAATCATTCATAAACTCAGTTCCAGGTGTAATTTGTGCAGTATCCCAACTAGGTTTAATTGATTTACTAATACTTTCTACTATCTTATTTTTATACCAAGACTTGTATCTTCTTTGTCTTTGTTGTTCTAATTTTGCAATTGGTGCAACTCCATCAAATGCAATATAAACTAATTTTGTAGGAGAAATTTCTTTAATATATTCCATTATTTTATAAATTACATTTTGTAATATATATTCATTTGTAGGTAGTTCTTTACTTTTATGAATAACATCATAAATTATAGAATTGCTGTCCAAATAAAAATGAGTAATTACCATTTTATATGAACCTAATTTGTGAATTATATTATTATGATTTTTTACAATATAAGAAAAATAACTTGGAATTCCCATTAATCAATTATAATAAATTATTATTCTTAAATCAATAAAATAATAATATAATTATATTATATGAATGATTCAGAAGATATCTTAAAAATAAATAAAAAAATATCATTTTTCAATAACATTATTCAACAAACTATTTTACATATTAAAAGAAATAAAAGTTTGAATATTCTAAAAGAAAATGATGTTGATAATTGTATTCAAATGTTAATTAATTTAAATAAAAAAATAAATGAATTAAATAATTCTATATTAATTCATTTTAATAAAGATACAATTATTTCACAATTACAAATAATTAATAATGAAATGTCTAGTATATTAAAATTATACGGAACTGAATCATTTGAAAATTTATTGATGATTTGTTTTGGAAATAATAAATATATTAATAGCGAAGAAAATAATCTGAAATATGAATTATTAAAAAAATATTTTCATCCAACTTCTTATAAAGTTTTGAATAATGAAACAAGCGAATATAAAAATTTTGATTGTAATGATATTGTATTAAATCAAATTGAGTTTTATTATAAATTGTGTGGTATAAAAGTATACATTTACAATTCTATTATTAATAAATATATTATCATTTATGGAATTATAGATAATGTTATTATTGATTTATTAAATGATAAATATATAAATAATAAAATAAATTTAATAAAAGAAAATATTCCAAATAATTCTATTTTTAAAACAAATAGTTACAATAATTTCTTTCTTTCTCTCAATTTAAAAGATTTTATTATAAATAAACCTGAAGATATATATAATAAATTTATTGGAAATAATACTTTATATAAAATTATAAAAAATAAATCATTGAATATTTTGATAAAAGATTTCTTAAATTGTGATTTATATTCTAAAAGAAATTTAATTATTTTATTATTATACAATATTGAAGATTTAGATAATATTTATTTATGTAATGTATTATTTGACTTACTTAGCAGTGAAAATAGTTTAATAGATGACCAAAATATTTTATATGAAAGTTTACCTCAAAATATTAAAACACATTTTAATAATAATCTTAAAAAACTATTACAAGAAACAAATAATAATAAAGATATAAATTCAGTTTCATTTGAAAATAAAATTCATTTAATGAAAACAACTTCTATAGTAAAAGATAAAGCTTTTTCAAAATTAAAAGAAATTAAAACAAAATCAGATGATAATTGCCAAAAAGCTCGTAATTATTTAGAAGGATTATTAAAAATCCCTTTTGGAAACTATAGAAAAGAACAGTTTTTAGAAATTATGGATAAAATAAAAATAAATTTTCATAAATTAACTGAAAATAATATATTAGATATATTAGATTATAAAATACCTATTCAAGAAAGTTATACTAGTTTGGAAATTTCATATCATTTAAATAAAATAAATAAATATATTCTGCAAAACTATAATTTGACAGAATCAGACATTAAAAATATGAAAAAATATTATACACAAGGAGATAAAAATTTATTATTGGAAAATATAATTAAAATAAATAATATTGCATCTGACCATAAAATTACTTTTTATAAAAAAAATACAAAACAAGAATTAAAAAAAATTATAGTAGATTTTATTGATGAAAATATACATAATTTTTCATTTATAAATAAATTATATGTATTAATTATTCATAATACAAATTTTACTACAACTAATTATGATACTATTATTTGTAATACTAATAAAATAAATAATGATTTCATGTATATTAAAAAATATATATCAAATATAAGAAGTTATCTAGACAACTCTGTATATGGTCATGATAATGCAAAAACCCAAATAGAAAAAATTATTTGTCAATGGTTAAATGGTGAACAAAAAGGATATTGTTTTGGATTTGAAGGGTCGCCTGGTGTTGGTAAAACTTCTTTAGCAAAAAAAGGAATTGCTGATTGTTTAAAAGATGAAAATGGTGTAAGTAGACCATTCTCATTTATTAAAATTGGTGGGGATACAAATGGTAGCACTTTACATGGTCATAATTATACATATGTTGGTTCTACTTGGGGAACGATTGTTCAAATCTTAATAGATACGCAAGTTATGAATCCAATTATTTTTATAGATGAAGTAGATAAGATTAGTAAAACAGAACATGGGAGAGAAATTATTGGAATATTAACACATTTATTAGATTTTACTCAAAACGATTGTTTTCAAGATAAATATTTTAATGGTATTGATTTAGATTTATCAAAAGCTCTTTTTATTCTCTCTTATAATGACCCTTCTGCTATTGATAGAGTTTTATTAGATAGAATTCATCGCATTAAATTTAACCATTTATCATTAAATGATAAAATTGTTATTACTAACAAATATTTATTACCTGAAATATTAAATAATATGGGTTTAACATCTATGATTGAAATGGATAATGAAACAATTATTTATTTAATAGAAAATTATACTTTTGAATCTGGTGTAAGAAAATTAAAAGAATTATTATTTGAAATAGTTGGAGAGATTAATATTAACATTTTTAAAGAAAATATAATAATTACAGAATATCCTATTCATTTAACTATTTCTGATATAAAAAAATATTTAAAAGATAAAAATGAAATCAATCCTCCAATTATTTTTAAAGAAAATAAAGTTGGAATTGTGAATGGTATGTGGGCAAACTCTTTGGGACAAGGTGGAATATTACAATTATTCTCTCAATTCTTTCCTGGACAATACTTTATGGATTTAAAATTAACTGGTTCTTTAGAAAAAATTATGTCTGAAAGTGTTCATGTTGCTGAAACATTATCTTGGAAATTAACTTCTAATGATAGAAAAGAATGGATTCATAATAATTATAAAACATTGGGAATACATATTCATGCTGCAGATGGTTCTATCACAAAAGATGGACCAAGTGGAGGTGTTGCTTTAACTATTGTGATTTATAGTTTGTTAAATGATTTGAAAATTAGACAAAATATTGGAATAACAGGAGAGATAGATTTAGATGGTAATGTATCTGAAATAGGAGGTCTTGATTTGAAAATTTTAGGTTCCCTCAAATCAGGAATAAATCATTTTATATTTCCTAAAAAAAATCATAAAGATTATTTGAATCTTATTGAAAAATATAAAGATAATAATAAATTTGATAATATTAAATTTTCATCTGTTGAGAGAATAGAAGAAGTATTTGAAATAATCTTTGATAAATGAAATAATCTTTGATAAATGAAATAATCTTTGATAAATGAAATAATCTTTGATAAATGAAATAATCTTTGATAAATGAAATAATCTTTGATAAATGAAATAATCTTTGATAAATGATAAATAATAATATATATACATTATAATATTATGTCAGCAGCAGCAGTATTAACTGGTATAGGTTCTAGTATTGTAACTCCTGGAAATGTAGGTTCATCACAATCTAATCCAGTTACAACTAGTCAAAAAGTTAATTTACTAAATTCTATCAATATGAATACTGTATTGGTAAGTTATTCTCCAATTATAATAACATTATGTATTATTCTTCTTAGTGCTTTCTCTCAAACAATGCAAGGAATAACATTTTTTCTTTTCTTATTTTTATTTTCTTTTATTAGAATCGCATTAATTAAATTATTAGTTGAAGCACCATCAGGCGGAACTTCAAATAATCCAGATTGTGTTAATTTCCCAATTGTTTCTGCTTATGATAATGATGGGTTTAACATATTTTATATTACATATTTATATGGATATATAGTCACACCAATGCTTACAATAGTTCCAATGAATTATGTATTAATCATATTTTTAGGAATATATTTGATATATATATTTATTCAAGCAATTCGTTCAAAATGTGTAAGTGGTGGCTATGTTGTTGGAAATTTCTTTTATGCTTTAATAAGTGTTTCTGTAACAATGTCTATTATTACAGCTTGTAAAATAGAAACACAATTATTTTTATATGATAGTGTATCAGACGCAATTAAATGTTCTATGCCTTCTAAGCAAAGTTTTAAATGTAGTGTATATCAAAACGGTCAATTAATTAGCAGCAATACAACTTAATTATTCTTTATAATTATGAAAATTATTTATATTATTCATTAAATAATTTTTAACAACTTTTGTAGTATTACTTCTTGCAAAACTATCTGCTAATAATTTCATATTTCCTTTTGTTTGATATACTTTAATAAAATCATTATAAACTTTAATTAAATTTTTATTTTTATATTTATTTAAATCTAAAACATTGAATAATTGTTTTTGTTTCTTTTTATTTACCATATTATGAAAAATATAAATTAGATTTATAAAATTTTGTTTATTTTTTATATGTTGAAATTTAATAGTAGATAAAATTTGTGTAGCATGATTAGAACAATCAGGACAAGGTAAAGTTTTACAAATCATTTTTATCATATTAAAACATGATAATCCAATATGTGAAAATTGTTCTTCTTTTATATTTTCAGCTAAACAATGAAAAAATTTCCATGTTGGTGGACCCCATTCTTTTGGTGACATATATAATAAATAATAATATAAATAAATAAATTATTATTTATTTATTATGTTTGTAATTGAAGATAATATTGACTTTTATTCCGAAATTAATAATGAAGAAGAAATAAATAAAGATAATATTTGTTTGATTACTCAAAATATGTTAGATAAAGACCATATTGCTTTAGATTGTGGACATAAGTTTAACTATGAAGCAATTTTTAATGATATTATAAATCATAAAACAAAATTTAATAAATTAGAAAAAACATTTTTAACAACAAATGAAATTAGATGTCCATATTGCAGAAATATACAAGATAAATTATTACCTCCAAATGATTTATTCCCAAAAATACATGGAGTTAACTATTTTGATGATTACCTTTATTTATTAAATATTTTTAAAAATTATAATGATAAATGGATAAAAGGACAATGTATGTATTTTAATGAATCAAATGATCCAGAAAATTCTAATTGCTGTATGAATATTAATGTTACTTATATAAAAACATTTAATTTATTTCTTTGCAATCAACATAAAAATATGTATATTAAAAATTATTTATTGAAATATGAAAAAGAAAAGAAGGGTAAAGAGAGAAAAGAAAAATTATTGTTAAAAGAACAAAAAATAAAAGAATTAAAAGAAATCAAAAATGCAATACCTATCTGTTCAACTATTACTAAATCTGGTAAACAATGTTCTTTCAAATCAGTAAAAGAAGGATTATGCACTCGCCATTATAAATTAAACAATACAAGTATTTAAAAATTTAATATAAATAAATTTATGAATGAAGTAAAACTTGAAACAAAAGAAGAATTAATCAGTAGTATTAAAGAATGGATTAAAATAGATAATGAAATTTTAAAACATACCAAAGAAATTAAAGATATGAAGAAAAAACAAAAATTATTAACAAATTCTCTCGTAAATGTAATGAAAAATAATCAGCTTGAATGTTTTGATATTAATGGAGGTAAAATATTATATAAAAAAAGTAAATGTAAAAAGCCAATTAATACAAAAACACTCTTAAACACATTAAAAACATATTATAATGATAATCCTAATAAAGCAGAAGAAATAACAGACTATATTTTAAAAAATAGAGAAGAAGTTATAAAAGAAACTATTCGTCGCAAATTAGATAAAAAGAATTAATATTTAAATAAATTATTTTTATTTAAATATGGAATATTGTTCTGAGGAAGAAGAAAATATGAATAATTTAAATGTTGATTATTTTGACCAAGTTAATGATTTATGTAATAATTTACAAGTTGGAAATAATAATTTTCATTATCCTGGATTAAATTATTTAAATACTAACATTCATGATATTTTTGAAGAAATAACTGTTGGAGATACCGTTCATGTTTGTGCATATAATATTCATTCTTCTGGTAAAATACCTTATTTACAATATTTTTTATATAAACATCATGAAATAAAAAATCCAAGTATAACTCATAAATTTAATTTTCCAAAATTTATTTATAATAATCAAATAGAGTTATTAACAAAATGTATGACTACTATTCAAATTTTATGTTCTTCTTTTTATAAAGAACCTTCTTTTGAATTAAAAGGATATTTAAAATATAATAACCAATATTATATATTTTATGATTGTAGTAATTTCATTATTGATACTTTAAAAATGACAAAAAGTAATGATTTATGGTTGGCTCTAATAGATGAAATTATTAATTATCAAAATATTTGTGGATTTGAAATTGAACCAAATGTTATTAATTTTTTTCATTCTTTTTATGATTTAAATTATTTGATAAATGATATTAAAGTACCTTATGAAATGCCTAAGATTGCTTATTCTATTTGTGAAAATAAAAAAATTAATTTTGTTTCTACTTTTGGGATTTCTATAAAGAATGATTTATTTGGAAATTATTATTATTTTACTGATTATAATTCTGCAATACAACAAATAAATAAAAATGAAATTTATGGTTTAATTCGTTGTATATTGTTTCTAGGAAATATAAAATATATTACAAATGAAAATGAATATGATGATTCTGATATAGCTAAAAAAATGATTGAAGATAATGTAAGTGAAGATTATACTTCTGAAAATTTTATTAACGCAAAAATGTTATCCAAAATTAGTGATTGGGATAGTAAATGGATATTAAATTATGATAGCGTATATATTGGAAAATATATGTTTGATAATGGAAGTATTTTTGAAAAAGGACCATTATGGGTTGTTAAGAATTTAAATCAATATCATATTCTCTCTTGTCAGCAAATAAAAATTCATTCTAATATGAGTTATATTATGTAATATATTATAATATATATTATAATATATGTCAGGTTTATTTGATTTTTTAACAGTTGCAAATTTACTCATTTTTCTTTTATGTGTTATTGGATTGTATTATTCAATTAATTTGGTTATTTATTATTATGCCCCTACAGCGACTCCTTTTGTAAATATGTATTTTTTATATTATATATTTTTTATTATTACTTTACTTATTTCTGTTGCTTGTAATAATTATATTGAAATGACAGATAGTGATACTGATATTAATGAAATAGCAGATTTAATACCACCACCACCAGCTAGTAAAATTACAAATACAATAGAAAAAATTGCAGAAGGAGCAGAAGGAGCAGAAGGACACGATGCAATAGGTCTAGCAAGTCTAGGTTCAGAATCAGAAGCAGACCTACCAGGATAAAATAGTTAAGGTATTTATTATACTCTAAATTATTTAATAATTTAATATAAAATTGAAAATAAAGTTATTATGATTTAATATTATATCATTATTATGGAAAGAAAGGTTAACAAGAAAATAGAAACATATTTGACTGCGTTTAAAGACGCAATTCGTGATAAAACAACTGATTTAAATATAGATTCCGATGATTTATTGCAATTTATTTATAACTATGACCGATTAGTAATAGAAAAAGAAGATTTAGCAAATAGAAAGAGGTTGAAAAATATTGTTCCTCATTATGATAGGTGTTGTTCAAAACGAGCAAATAATGAACAATGTACTAGAAGAAAAAAAGAAGGTTGTGAATATTGTGGAACGCATATGAAAGGAACACCTCATGGAATTATTGATTCTTTGGATAAAGATTCTTCAAAAGTAACAACAACTAAGATTGAATTATGGGCACAAGATATTCAAGGAATTATTTATTATTTGGATAAAAGTAATAATGTTTATTCAGCAGAAGATATTGTAAGCAATAAACCAAATCCAAAAGTGTTTGCAAAATATATTAAAAAAGGAGATAATTATGAAATTATTCATAATAGCTATGAATGTTAGATATATATAATAACAAATAGTTATTATATATTATATTTTTTTATAGTTTCAATACAGGAATGGTCAATAACCCACCTAATATTTCAGCAACTAATATAACTAATAATCTATTCATATTAATTTTTTTATTATAATATAACGCAATAGTAATAGCAGGATTAAAACAAGAGAGAGAATAATTAATTGTAAATAAAATTAAAACAGCTAATGTAGCTCCAATTGCTAAATAATTGCCAGTTTTAAAAACGACATATACTAAAATAAAAGTTCCTAAAAATTCAGATAAAAAGTCAACAAACAACTGATTCATATATATATATTATTAGAAAACAATAAAGATAGAAGAATGAATATGTAATTTAAGATTGATTTGATGAAGTTTGTGGTTCATTATTTCTGATGTGATATATATAATATTTTAATA
>Ga0315284_10009663_pt1 | contig 13745 bp, 15 predicted proteins | sample YL17G09_16_MG_FD_203696 | JGI IMG/M metagenome (GOLD analysis project Ga0315284, IMG submission 203696) | Sediment microbial communities from Yellowstone Lake, YNP, Wyoming, USA - YL17G09_16 | ecosystem: Environmental > Aquatic > Freshwater > Lake > Sediment | place: USA: Wyoming | collected...
TCCCTCCCAGCTCCTCAGCCTTATTGAGGATAGCTTTAAGCTGTTTTTCCGCTTCTGGCTTCATTCTTCTGGCTTTGATATTCATGCGCCCGTGTCTGAGCAGACTTAATGCCAGGGGCGCCATCTTCATGGCACGCAGTGGATTGGTACGGAAGTAGTACCAGGTCATGAAGCCCACTTCGGGTACGCTGCCTATACTGTAGGCGAAGTCGCTGAAACTTTTGTACATGGCTGGCGTTTTCGTTTTCGCCTTTTTAGAAGGCTGACTGACAGCCACGCACTCCAGAGCATGCATCAGCTCTGTTGGCTTGATATCCCGCGGACAGCGCACTGTGCAAAGGTAGCAGGAGGCGCAGCACCACATGGAGTTGCTGGAGAGGACCTCGTCCTTCATGCCAGCACGCGCCATGGCGATGACCTGACGAGGCGTGTAATCCATCTTGTTAACGTTGGGGCAGGATGCAGAGCAGGTGCCGCATTGGATACACAGACGAATCTTTTCGCCGCCGGGGATGCTGCAGATATCGTTTAGAAAAGTGTTGCTGCCTTTTTCCTTAGTCTCCATCGCACACCCCCTGTATTTATGATAAACTCAGCGCTTCCGAAAAGCAAATAAATGGGGGGCTATTCCTGCCCCCCACCCAAAGCCGCCTTCCGGAGACCGACTTTTACAGTAATTATGTTTACCCCTTCCCGGCGAGAGCTCCTTGCTCTGCGGCAACAGGTTTTTTAGCTTCAGCGCCCCCCCCTGCTCTCCTCCGCTGGCGCTGACGCGCGTCGCGGAGAACCTGATACAGGCCGCTGACGTTAAGATACCACACCAAAGCTATGGGGAAGAGGATAATAGGAACTCCCAGCACTATGGCCAGTATAAAGTACCACTCCATCTCCCTCACTCCTTAATATTTATTGTGCAAGTTCCAGGGCTTCACAAGTACTTTATGTCTTCTTGCCCTTGCGGGAATTTATAGCTACGTCAATACCCTTGCCCAGAAGCTTTAGCTGGATAGGCTTGTTATCCCCATACTTCTTATGCACCCTGCACACCTCGCAGATGCTGGTATCCGTGCCGGTGGCGACGGTACCATTCATCTGAAGCTTGCAATAGGTGCCTTCTATCTCCCAGCAGGGGTGGAATGTGTGTTTGGTAGCCGGGCACTCGTCCTTTATAGAGGGCGGGCAGTGACACATCTGCCAGCAGACTGTCTTGCCTGCCCAGAAATCAGCACCGCCTTCAGGGGCGAGTTCCTGTTCCTTGCCCAGTGCCTCTTCCAACAGTCGTCTAACTTTTGTCTCCATTGCTCTTCCCTCCTTATCACCTTCATATTCAGGTTATCATCCTGCAGGCGAAGCTGACTTCCGTAGTAGTGCCTGTTCCTACAGGATGGAAACAGGTATTTATGCCTATAAGGAGTGAAAAAGGACAAGTAATTATGCTTATCAGAGCTGTCATCTCTCTTTGTGAATAAATCTACATCTTATCATCTGCTAGTTGTTTACCGGGCTGTCTTCCTCGCTGACACCACTTGTGCTTTCTCCTCATGGGCAGCCTTTTTCGCTCGTGCACTCCGGATGGCTGAGACGAGTCCACCAGCATTGAGGTACCACACGAATGCCACCGGGAAGATGATGATGGGTATTGCTATCACCAGCGCCACTATGAATTCCCACTGCATCGTTCACTCCTCCTTTCCAGCTCACAGTTTTATTCTCCACTATCACCTTATCACTTTACTGTCAAAAACGACTTCCGCCGTAATGCCTGTTTATCCTTGCCGAAAGCTCGTATAGAATCGGTAGGTAACGGGTATTTATGCTTACCCCGGGAGAGAAGACTGGGGCGAACACGTTTTGCCCGGGGAAATCGGTTTTTTAGCTTGCACTAAACGTGGAAGTGGTGTGATATAATGTCAAATAGCAAGAGGTAGGGGGAATGATTTGAGCAATAAGATTAGGATTCTGATTGCTGATGATCATGCGCTGGTGCGAGAGGGGACTCGAAGGGTACTGGAGCAGGAGCCTGACCTCGAGGTAGTCGGTGAGGCTGTCGATGGGGAAGAGGCGGTGGAACTGGCTACCAGCTTGAAGCCGGATGTAGCTATAGTCGATGTTTCTATGCCTAAGATGGATGGTATTGAGGCTACACGGAGGATTAAAGCGACTTGCCCCTCTATAAATGTGCTGATACTCAGCGCTTATGACGATGACCAGTTCATCTTCAGTTTGCTCGAGGCTGGCGCTGCCGGATATCTTCTGAAGACCATTCGCAGTCGCGAACTGGTTGACGCTGTGCGGGCGGTATACTCCGGAGAGTCTGTGTTGCATCCCTCGATTGCCCGCAAGGTTTTGAACCGTTTTGTCTCTGCTGCTGGCAAGCCTGCTGAAGGGAAGGAACCTGTGGGGATGCTCAGCGAACGCGAGATGGAGGTATTGAAACTGGCTGCCAAGGGTTTGAGCAATCAGGATATCGCAGAGAAGCTCTGCCTCAGCATACGCACGGTTCAAGGACATCTGGGGCATATCTTCAATAAGCTCCAGGTCGGCTCAAGGACAGAGGCCGTGGTGCGTGGCCTGAAAGAAGGTTGGGTCACTCTTGATGATGTGCCCTGAGGATTGCCACTTCGGGGTGCCTACGGTGTATAGGTGGTACAGCGAGTATCAATAAGACAGTTGATAAGAGTTATTCGCAAGCCCGGTTTTTGGCTTCTACTAGTCACGCTAGCGCTCATCACGGTTCCTCACTATGGCACCGCCTTCGAGCACCCCTCGTTTATCACGAGGCTATGGGAAGATATCGGTCTTGACCGCCACGCATTTGAGAGAATCCTCTATCTGGCTCCTATAATCTGGGCGGGTTTTTTGTTTGGGCAGCGAGGCTCGTTTCTCGTTTCGCTTATCTCCGTTGCCATAATGCTTCCTCGCACCTTAGTCATCTCCGAATACCGTACGGATGCCCTCTTTGAAACAATTGCTGTTTTCGTTATCGGCAATGTGGTGGCATTCACTTTTGGGGCACTGAGGAAGGAGAGGGAGCGACGCATAGAGCTTTCTGTTCTTAACGAAATCTCAGGGGTAGTATCCAAGTCTCTGGAATTAAACGACGTTTTGACCAGCAGCCTTGAAAGCGTTGTGAGTGTGATGAAAGTTGATGCTGCCCTGGTCTTCCTTTTAGATGAAAAGGTCGGGGAGCTCTCTGTAGCTGCTTACGAGGGGGTGTCGGAACGGTTCATCCGAAGTATAAGCGGGATTAAGCTGGGCGAGGGTTTCAATGGCAGGGTGGCGCAGACGGGAGAGCCCTTGTTTGTGGAGGATGTCTCTCAAGACACTGGTACTACAAAGATCGCAGTGATGAAAGAAGGTATAAAATCGCAGCTCATTGTTCCTCTGAAATCTAAGGGAAGGGTGGTGGGTACCCTTTGCGCTGCTATGCGCAGCCCTCGCCAGTTCAGCCGCGAGGAGGTGGAATTGCTCACAGCTATCGGCAATCAGATTGGCGTAGCTGTGGAGAATGCGCGTCTCTATGAACACGAGCGAGAGATAACCAGACAGTTGCGGGTGTCTGAGGAAAGGTTCAGGGAACTATTCGAGAGCGCCAACGATGCTATCTGGGTTCATGACCTAGATGGGAATATTTTAGCTGCCAACAAGGCTAGCCTAAAACTCATTGGATATACTTTAGAAGAGCTTTTCCAAATGAGCGCGTCGAACGTAAGGTTTTTTCTGTTGGGTGAAGGATTAAATCAGGCCAGAGAGTTGGGGCGCAAGCTATTAAACAATGAACCTGTTGCACAACCTTATGAGCTGCGCATAGTTAGAAAGGATGGCACAGAAGCAATCCTGATGATGACCACCAACCTGGTAATAGAGGCTGGAAAGCCGGTGGCTTTCCAGCATATCGCCAGGGATGTGACCGAAGAGCAGCGGATGAGAGAGAATCTGCGCTTCTATCTGCAGCAGATTACCAGAGCCCAGGAAGAGGAAAGGGAGCGCATAGCCAGGGAGCTTCACGATGATACTATTCAGTATCTGGTAGTTTTAGCCCGTCAACTGGATGACCTCGCCAATAGCAGCAAGAGTATGTCCAAGGAGGACAAAGCGTACCTGGAAAACCTGAGGCAGCAGACCAACAGCATAATGGAGGGCGTGAGGCGCTTGAGCCATGATTTGCGTCCTGCGACGCTGGATAGGCTGGGACTTGTGGCTGCTCTGGAGTGGCTGGCTTCATCTATGGAGAAGCTCTCGGGGATAGATGTGAAGGTTGAGAAATCGGGTACCGAACGCAGGCTGCCTGGTGAAGTGGAGCTGGTGATGTTCCGCATAGCTCAGGAGGCGCTGAGCAATGTTCGGCGGCATTCTCGGGCAAATAATGCTGAGGTGATGGTTGAGTTCGATGATAAGAAGGTTAGAATGACTATCAGGGACAATGGCAAAGGGTTTACACTTCCTGAGAAGGTGGGCGATTTGCTTAAAAAGGGGAGGTTGGGGCTGGCGGGAATGCAGGAGCGTATTCAGTTGCTTAATGGCAGCTTGAAGATAGAGTCCCAGCCCGGCAAGGGTACCACAGTGGTAATTGAGGCACCGATTTGACCTGATGAAGAGAGGGGTAAGTTCTGCTATTCCTGTGATGTGCGTGTCGTATTTGTGATGCGATTGTGACGCTAGCAATCGCAACCCAGGCGGAGGTCGGGGGATCCAATACCCGCGCTAAATGTTGGAGTGGGAGTTAAGGAGATTCATATCCGCAAAATGAGCCGCAAATGGGCGAGTTACTCCAGCAGCGGCAGGCTCACCTTCGACCCGTCTCTGCTGGCTCAGCCCGATGAAATCAGGCTAAAGGCAGTTCTGCACGAACTGCTCCACATGAGATACCCCAATCACGGCAAAATGTTCAACCTGATGCTCAATACCCACCTCAAAAGAGCAAAGGGCTCCATAAGTCCCCGTTGAGATTGCTTCGCTTCGGCTCGCAATGACATGACGGGGGCATCCGACTTAGGCGGACGCCCCTACGATGGCGTCTATTTCGCGGGTGAGGGAGTAGCCTTTGACGATTTTGCCTTTGGTGTCAATTATTTTGCCCTTCTCTATGCGCACTCTGCCCTCGCTGAAGGCTTTGACGGTGGTCACTACTAGCGGAAGCTCTCTTTTCATGCCTTCCTGCCGTATCAGCTTGAACAGGGGGTGGTTCTCCCCTTCCCCGGCTTTTAGCTCTTTTACGGGCAGCCCTTTTATCGCCTGCCAGTGCCTGTCGAAAGGCTCGCCCCGAATGGGGAATACGCAGTAGGTCACCGGCGGTCCTTCGTCCAGCTCTGGGGTTACCATGTGCATCATGACGCCGGTCTCGGCGGCTTCGCTGGCGATGAGCTGCCAGATGACCTCCTGCCAGGTGCCTTTGGGTCCGCCCGGCGCAGCGGGATGCAGGTTTATCATCTTGTAGTGCTGGCACATCTCGGGTCCTACGACGAGCATGTAGCCGGCGAGGACGCAGAGGTCAGGATTGTAGCCTTTGAGCCGCCTCATCGCCTCTCTGTCGTACTCCAGCCGCCACGAGGGCGAGAGGTATTCTCCGGCGCCGGTTCTAAACCTTTTTGAGGAGAGGCAGACCAGCGGAAGGCGATAGGATTTGACCAGCTCGATGAACTGGTCGCTGCCCGGGGCATCGCCGAGCTCGCGGCTGCAGAAAACGAAGTCTATTCTGGCTTTTACGTTGCCACTCTCGATGTCATCGCGCATCTTGGTGAGCAGGGCGCGGGAGCCTCCGCCCCGACCTGTGGAGAACCAGCCGAGTTTGTACATGGACTAGCTCCTTTTGAGTCGCTTTATCAGCCTGTTCCTCAGGTTGTAGAAATGGATGAGGGGATTCGTTCTGCTGCCCGTGATTTTTCCCTGCGCGAGCGCCTGACGGAACTGTGCGGCGTCGTTGAAATCGGGAAGCTCCATGTAAGCCCTGCCGACCTCAGAGATGACATGGGCATCGCTGCCGGCGGTGCCGGGCAGCCCGTGTTTCAGGGCTAGCTGGCGGGCGTGCGCTGCGTCCCGCGGCAGCAGGGTGCGCGAGTTGAAGACCTCAATCAAATCCACCTGGGGCATTATCTTCTCCAGGGCACGGCGCCGCAGCCTGGACTGAGGACGCAGGCAATCGCTGGGGTGCGGGATGCATACCAGCCCGCCCTGTGCTTTTATGCGCTTTACCGTCTCCTCGGGGGAGAGGCGAGGGGGTATCTCCTCGGTTATGAAGTAGCCTATGATTTCGCCGGCGTTGGTTAATATCTCCTCGCCTATGATTACTTTGAAAGGGGCGATGCGTTTAACCTCAAGAGCCCCGGAGATGGTGTCGTGGTCGGTTATTGCGAGGCAGTTTATGCCTGTTTCCAGGCAATGCTGCACAATCTCTTGGGGAGGGGATATGGAATCTTTGGAGTAGCAGGTGTGCACATGGAGGTCAGCTTTCAACAATTCTATTCACCTGAAGCCTATGCCCTTTCTATCTTTTCAGCCCCCTGGTTCCCCCACTCTTGGGGGCGTCCCCCAAATCCCCCGTCATCCGCCTTAGGCGGACTGCCCCTCTGAGCTCCCCGTTAGTAAGTGGTCTTTATATCTTCCTCGCTTTGGTCAGGAGCCTGATTTTGCCATCCTCGAGCACTGCCATGTCCTCAATCCTGACACCGCCCCACCCGCCTATATAGATGCCGGGCTCGACGGTGAACACCATGCCCTCGGTCAATATGGTGGTGGAGTTAGTGCCGAGGCGGGGCTCTTCGTGAGTTGCCAAGCCGACGCCGTGTCCCAGCCCGTGTCCGAAGTTGTCTTTATAGCCTGCTCGCTCGATGACACTGCGACCAAGGCGGTCTGCCTGCTCCCCGCTCATCCCCGCTTGAATGGTGGCTATGGCTGTAAGCTGCGCGCCTAAAACTATATCATAAATGCGCTGGAACTTGCTATCCTGGTTGCCCAGGCAGATGGTGCGGGTGATGTCGCTGGTGTAGCCTGCAACCTTAGCCCCGATGTCGATAACTACAGGCTCGCCGCTGCGGATAATCTTATCTGTAGGTCTGGCGTGGGGCATGGCTGAGTTCGATCCCGAGGCAACTATAAGCTCGAAGGGAAGAGGCTCGCTGCCGTTACGGCGCAGGAAGCTCTCGATTTCCCAGGCAAGCTCTTTCTCCGAAGCCCCCGGCTTAATTCTGGGAATTATATATTCTATGGTGGCATCAGCCAGCGCTGCTGCCTTCACCAGAAGCTCTAATTCCTCTTTGTCCTTCACTGCGCGCAGCGATTCCACCAAGCCATCCGTGGGGACGAGGCTTATCTTCTTTTTTGTGTCACCGATGACATCTGTCAGCTCTTTGTATATGGAGAATGTAAGCGCTTTGCCTTCGAAGCCCAGCTTGACTGCATTCAGTTCCGAAGCCAGGGGAGGGAACCATTTGGGTATCTCGCCCTGTATTTTTACTATCTCGAAATCGGGCGCTTGTGCCTGTGCCTGCTCGACATAACGAAAGTCGGTGGCAAGGATGGCCCTGTGCTGCGAGATGAGGAGGAAGCCAGCCGAGCCGGTGAATCCGGAGAGATAGCGGCGGTTCTCGCTCTGGGAGATGAAGATAGCTTCGAGCCCATTCTGGGCAAGCTGGCTACGGAGTTTACCGAGACGGCTTGTCATGTTTACCTTCGGACAGCAGAGCCGTCAGGGTCTCCAGGGCTAGGATGTATCCCTTCCACCCCCGACCTGATATCTGTTTTCGGGCTATGGGTTCGATAACGGAGTGCTTTCTAAACTCCTCGCGCGCGTGGATATTGGAGATATGGACCTCGATAACGGGCAGGGAGGCGTCTTCCAGGGCATCGCGCAGAGAGAGCCCGTAGTGGGTGAGCGCTCCGGGGTTGATGATGATGCCTGCCGCCTTCTTAGCTTTCTTCTGAATGAAATCTATCAGATAACCCTCGTGATTGGACTGGTATGACTCCAGTTCCACGCCGAGCTTGCGAGCTTTACTCTGGAGCAGGGAGTCTATCTGGGCAAGGGTTTTAGTGCCATAGATTTCGGTCTTGCGCGAGCCGAGCATGTTCAGGTTCGGTCCGTGTATGACTAGAATCTTCATCGCTTTACCTCTTTTTGCCACTTCTGGGATGGGCGGCAAGGTAAGTACGGCGTATCTGGTTCTGGCTGACGTGGGTGTAGACCTGGGTGGTGGCTAGCCTGGCGTGTCCCAGCAGCTCCTGTACCACCCTGAGGTCAGCGCCGCCGTCGAGCATGTGGGTGGCGAAGGTATGACGCAGCATATGTGGGTAAACCCTCATATCTAACCCCGCCTGGCGGGCATATTTCTTGATTATATACTGGATGCGGCGCTCTGCAATCCTCTCGCCGAAACGGTTCAAGAAAAGCGCCTGGGTGCTTTTCTTGCCCAGAAGCCTGGTGCGGCTTTGCCTGAGATAGCGCTTCAGCGCCTCCGCTGCCGGCTTGCCTATGAGCACCATCCGCTCTTTGGAACCCTTGCCCCAGGCTCTGATCTGGCGCGAGTTGAGGTCGAGGTCGCCTACGTTCAGGTTTGTCACCTCGCTGAGCCTCAGTCCGGCGGCGTAGAGCAGCTCCAGTATCGCCCTGTCCCTGATGCCCACGATGGTAGAGGTATCGGGCGCCTGAATCAGCTTCAATATCTCGTCCTGGGTAAGGAAAGTGGGCAATCTTTGCTCCAGCTTGGGCGCTGATAACGATGCGGCAGGATCGGAACTCACCAGATTCTCCCGTTTCAGGAAGCGATAGAACGACCTCAGTGCGCTGAGCTTGCGGCTGATACTGATTCGAGAGGTCTTGTGTCCGTGGAGCAAGCCGAGGTAGCGGCGCATGACGAGACGGTCTACCTTATCGAGCGAGGTTACCTTATTCTGGCTCAGGAAATCCAGGAAGCCCTGGATGTCGGTGGTATAGTTCCTCACAGTATACGGTGAGAGTCCACGCTCTATTTCCAGGTATTTGGTGTACTTGCCGAGCAATTCCTTCACTGGTTATTCCTCGAAAGCGTTTAGAAACGCTTTTCAGCCCCCTGAATCCCCCAGTCTTGGGGGATTCAGGGGGCTGGGGGATACCCCCATCCTTCCGCGGAAGGACCGTCAGAGGGGCAAAGCCCCTCTGGACTCCCCGGTTTCTAAACGACTTTATTCCTCTGAGCCTGTCTCTCCCTTGAAGCTGCATTTGCTGCACTTAGGCTGTCCGCTTTTCGACAGCGTCATCAATCCGCCGCATTGAGGGCATTTCTTCGACAAAGGCTTGTCCCAGACGGCGAATTTGCATTTGGGGAAGCTCGAGCAACCGTAGAAGAGGTGCCCCTTCTTGCTCCTTCTCTCCACCAACTCGCTGCCGCATTCGGGGCAGTTGACGCCAACTGTAACTACCAGAGAACGGGCGTTTTTGCACTCGGGGAAGCCGCTGCAGGACATGAACTTGCCCCTGCGACCCCATTTTATTACCATGGGTCGCCCGCATTTCTCGCAGACCTCGTCTGTGGGCTCGGTGAACTTAGGGATAGCCTTGGTAGCTTTGGCAACGGCCTCCTGGAAGGGGTTGTAGAACTCGTGGAGCATGGGAACCCACTTCAGTCTACCGGTGGCTATGCGGTCCAGCTTCTCCTCCATCTGGGCTGTGAAATCTACGTTGACGATTTTGGGGAAGTGCTCGCTGAGCAGGCGCGAGACGATGAAGCCAAGCTCCGTAGGCTCCAGCTTGCCTTTGCTCCGCTGCACGTAGCCTCGTTCCTGAATCAGGGAGAGTATAGGGGCGTAGGTGCTGGGACGCCCGATGCCTTTCTCCTCCAGCGCCTTTATCAGCGTGGCTTCTGTGTAACGCGGCGGAGGCTGGGTGAAGTGCTGCTCGGGTGAGAGGTCGAGCAGCTTGAGGTTGTCGCCTCTGGCGAGTTTGGGCAGCACATGCTTTTTCTCCCCATTCTCGTCTTCGTCTCTGCCCTCCTGGTACAGGGTGAGGAATCCGGGGAAGGCTATCGTCGAACTGGCTGCCCTGAACAGGTATTTATCTTTGTTACCCTTGGCTTCTATTTCCACAGTGGTGGTGTCGACCTGGGCTGCTGCCATCTGGCTGGCTACCATGCGCAGCCAGATGAGCGTGTAAAGCTTCAGTTGCTCTGAAGTTAAATACGACGCTACTCTCTCAGGCTCCCTGTGGATGGAGGTGGGACGTATCGCCTCATGTGCTTCCTGAGCGCCCTTCACCTTTTTGGCGAAGCGGCGCGGTGTGGGAGGCAGGAAATCCGCGCCGTACCTCTCGGATATATAGGCTCGGGTCTCTGAAAGAGCGGAGGCTGAGACTGTAGTGGAATCTGTGCGCATGTAGGTTATCAGCCCTACATGTCCTGCTTTGCCTAAAGGCAAGCCTTCGTAGAGCTGTTGGGCGATAGCCATAGTTTGCTTGGCGCTGAACCTGAGCTTTCGCCATGCCTCCTGCTGCAGGGTGCTGGTGATGAACGGCGGCGCGGGCTGTCGAGCTGTCCTCTTCTCGCGCACAGCGGAAACGGCGTAGCCGGACTTTTCCAGCTCTTTCACCAGCTCTTTGGTTTGCTCCTCGTTTTTAAGCTCGATTTTATCGCCGCCGACCAATCCCACCAGCCCTGCCCTGAAGCTGGGCGACTTCTTAGCCTCTTTGGTAAGCTCGGCTTCGATAGACCAGTACTCCCGGGGGACGAAGCTCAAAATGTCTGACTCGCGGTCGACGATGAGCTTGAGGGCGACCGACTGCACCCTGCCGGCGGAAAGCCCCGGTCTGACCCGCTTCCAGAGCAGGGGGCTCAGCTTGTAGCCGACCAGCCTGTCCAAGATGCGCCGTGCCTGCTGGGCGTTCACCAGCTTGGAGTCTATGGCGCGGGGGTGTTTGAAGGCTTCTGTGATGGCTTCCTTGGTTATCTCGTGAAACACGACTCGTTTAAGCGGCATTTTGCTTAGACCTGCTGCATAAACCAGGTGCCAGGATATAGCCTCTCCCTCGCGGTCGGGGTCTGTGGCGAGGTAGACAGCTTCTGCCGCTTTCGCCCCTTGCTTTATCTCCTGAAGCACCTTTTTCTTACCCTTGGCGACTACATAGGTGGGGGTGAAATCGTTGTCGATATCTATGCCGAGCTCTTTCTCGGGGAGGTCGCGCACATGCCCCAGGGATGCTTTGACCGAGTAGTCCTTCCCCAGGAACTGGCTCAGGGTTTTGGCTTTGGCGGGTGATTCCACAATAACAAGATTCTTTGACATCTTTAGTTTGCTCCTACCCTATAGCTGCTTCTAGCCTCGCGGGACAGGATGTAGTTCATCCCGCCCATCTGGCGTACTATACCTTTAAGCTCCATCATCGCCAGGGTGCTGGATACGGTGGCGATGGGGAGGCAGGAGCTGCGGCAGACCTTGTCGATATGGGTGGGCTCGTAGGAAAGGTGTTTCACTATGAGGGATTCGGTCTCGTTCTGGGGGACCAGCTCTCTCATCTCGATCTGGCGGGGTATCATGGTCAGATTCAATTCCTCCAGGATGTCCTGGACACCGCTCACCAGCTTGGCTCCTTCCTTAATAAGGCGGTTGGTGCCGCGGCTTGCGGGCGAGAGCACGCTGCCGGGCACTGCGAAGACCTCGCGGTTCTGCTCCAGTGCCTGGCTGGCTGTTATCATGGCGCCGCTGCCCTCTCCAGCCTCGGTGACCAGAACGCCCAGGCTTATTCCGGACATTATGCGATTGCGGCGGGGGAAGTGGTCAGCCTTGGGCTTGATACCCAGGGGGTACTCGCTCACCAGTGCACCGTGTTCCATTATGGACTGCGCCAGTTTCACGTTCTCCGGCGGATAGACTATGTCCAGCCCGCAGGCGAAGACGGCTATGGTGCGTCCTGCGGACTCCAGAGCGGTGCGGTGTGCAATGGTATCTATGCCACGCGCCAGTCCGCTTACTATGGTGATGCGGTTGCGCACCAGGTCAGCGACCAGGTACTCGGTTACCTCTCGACCGTAGATTGTGGCTCCCCTGGTGCCGACCACGGCGATAGTCCATTCGTCTTCTGGGGTGATAGTCCCTCTTACGTAGAGCACCGGCGGGACATCGTAAATCTCCTTGAGCCGTGCAGGGAAGGCGGGGTCGTTCCAGGTGAGCGCCTTAATCTGGAATCGCTCCAATTTCTCGAGTTCAGCGTCGGGCGAGATAGCGGGGCGTGCGGCGACGATGGACTCGATGGTTTTAGCGTCCAGTCCTGCTGCCTTCAGCTCCGCAGCGGTAGCCTGCCAGGCTCGCTCGAAATCGCCGAAATAGGTCTCAAGTTGGGAGAACCTGGCGCGACCTATGCCCTGTATGCGATTGAATCCCACCCAGTATTTGATGTCTGACATCTCAGCTCCCTAATAGCCGAGAGATTGTAGCACATCTGGGGCGGGTAAGGCAATCAGTTTTTGCTGGGGGCGGACTGTTCCAGGGCGAGCCGCATTTTGCGGAAGAGCTCGGTGAGTTGCTCAACGCTCATGGACGCCATCTCTGGCGTCAGCGCCAGCACCATGGGGAATTGGGGGGAGCCCACGACCTGGGCTGGGGACTGGAGCTCTAACCCCTTGACCGCAGGCTCGGCCTGAGGTCTGGCATAGGGGTGGGGCTGAGCTTTTCCCCTCTTTCTTCCTCGGGGAGCCCCTGTTGGCGATTCTGGGGCTAACTCTATTTCAGCCATCCGGCACAGCTTGATGAGGAAGCGGGTGGCTTTGTTGGCCATCTCGGCTCCCAACCCGCCGTCGGTGACGAAGTAGTTGTAGATGCCCTCGCGGGTTATCTCGTTGGGTCTAATTTTGCGGAATATCCCTGAGTAGGCTTTGCGTACCAGCTCTTGCAGTGCCAAAGTATAGGTGGCGCCCTTGGTCTTCAGCAGGCGGCTGTTATCGGTGGGTCTGCCGTCATCATCTATCAAGTCCAGGAACCTCAGCGCGCCCACCACCTTGTACTCGTTGCCCGGGGCGATTTTGTTCAGGCGCAGGTAGTCGCTGTCTATGCGGGAGGGCGTAGTCCTCTTGAGCAGGTGCAACGCCTGGAGCATGCCCCGGGAAGGACCGTAGGGCGGGATAAGTCCGCGCCCCTCCAGCTCATAGTCTCTAACAGCAGCCATTTTCCCTCCCTGGACTCCATTTTTAGCGGACTGAACTGTCCAGTCCGACATTAGTATTATACCAAAAAACAGGCGGACTGTCAACAGTCCGTAATTACTCAGTCCATTTGGTCGTTATTAGCTACGAACTGGTCGTCTGGGAAGCTGGGGTTGGCGGGACTGTTTCCGGGGAAACGGTCTTCAGTCCGAGCCATTTTTGTGGTTTGGACAGTGACAAGACATTAAACAGGGGGTTAGTCCCGGCAATAAGACAGGTTAGTCCTGATATTAAATAACAGGACTGAGGCATTTCAGGCGGGGGTCTTGACAGCTTACACGAAAACGTGTAAGCTCCCGACCATGAGTTCAGCTAAGGGAAGAAGGGTGCAGTGGGACAGCGGGGGCGTGAGGGCGCTGAGAAAACACCTCGGTTTGACCCAGCAGGGGCTCGCTGACGAAATGGGGACGCGGCAGCAGACCATCAGCGAGTGGGAGACCGGGATGTATAAGCCACGCGGTGCCTCGGCGACGCTGCTCACCATGATTGCTGAGCGAGCCAACTTTGTTTATGGGGCGTCTGAGGGGGCGGAGCCCTCCCAGGATGTGGTTTGAATCGGCGGCGGGGGGCAAAGCCCTCTAAATC
>Ga0315284_10009664_pt1 | contig 13745 bp, 19 predicted proteins | sample YL17G09_16_MG_FD_203696 | JGI IMG/M metagenome (GOLD analysis project Ga0315284, IMG submission 203696) | Sediment microbial communities from Yellowstone Lake, YNP, Wyoming, USA - YL17G09_16 | ecosystem: Environmental > Aquatic > Freshwater > Lake > Sediment | place: USA: Wyoming | collected...
TCGCTTGGCGCCATGTCAGCATAGCCTGATCGCGAAACACGCGCAGGGTTCGGCGGGAGGTCAGATGGCGTTGGATGTTGAACACATTGTAGACGGCGGCGTGGATTGAGAGAAAGCGCTGTGCCGACCCAGGTGACTTGAAGCGCTTCATTCGTCGTTCGCGTTGTCGCAATGGCTGATGGGAATTCTCTGCCCGGTTGTTCTTCCAGCGACCTGTGTCGTGCCGGCGCGCGACGCCGAGTTTGCGTAGCGCAGAGCTGTAGGATCCGAGCTTGTCGGTCACGACGGTGGCTGGAGTGATGCCCTGCTTCTTCAGGAGCTTTCGCATCAGCTTGAGCGCCGCCTTGCGGTCTCGCCGTGGTTGAACGAGGATGTCCAGGACCTCGCCTTCGCTATCCACGGCACGCCAGACATATAGCTGTCTGCCGTTGATGGAGACGAACACTTCGTCGAGATGCCACCGCCCGTCCGGCCGAGGCCGTCCTCGTCTCAGCCTGCGCGCAATGATCCCGCCGAACTTCAAAGACCAGCGGCGGACCGTCTCGTACGACACATCGATGCCACGCTCGGCGAGCATATCCTCGACGTCGCGGTAGCTCAGAGCGAAGCGGAAATAGAGCCAGACGGCCTGCTGGATGACGATGCTGGGAAAGCGGTGGCGGCGGTATGAAAGCTTGTCCATAAGCGAACGCTATACGGCCCGTCCGTGCCAAGCCAGTGTGTTACCGTGACAGTGCCTACCGGAGCACGTATTCGGGTGCCAGAATGAGTCTCCCTTTCAACGAAAGATCGCGTCGCGATGAGCAGTTGCCCCACTTGGTCCGCTGATCCATCACATACACCCGGGCCGGGCGGCAGCCCAGTCGAGGCGTAATGCACGACAGGTGATCGTCTATAGCTTGGCGGGTCTGTCGACGAAGCCAGAGCTCCAAGCTCCGGGTGACGAACCTCACCCCTCGGCCGGCGTCCTTTCGAGCGCGGAAGCGAGATGGGCGCGCGCCTCGGCCCGCTTGCGCTCAAGGATAGGGCCAACATGCTCCATGCCGCGCGCGAGCAGGCGCTCGACCTGGTTCACGCCCATCGGCTCGTCGAACTTGTGGTGCTCGAGCTTCAGGGTCGCGAGCAGCGTGTCGAGGCGCGAGCCCATGTTGAGCCAGGCGCGGTCGAAGCTCACGAACGGCGTACCGAAGATCACCGAAAAGATGGCGCCGTGGAACGAGTCGGTGAAGTGAAGGCGGGCGTTGCGCACCAAACCCAGGAACTCCGCGGGGTCGGCGGCATAAAACGTGCCGACCGAGAAGTCGTTGAGGTGCACGACCTTCAGGCTCAGCCGATCGGCGCAGCTCCGGACGAGCTCATCGCACGCCGCCGAGCGCGGACCGAGGAAGTAGGTGAGAATGTAGTCCGTCTCCGGCCGCTCCGGGTGCGCCGTCGCGAGGGCGGCCCAGTCCGCCTCGCCGAGCATGAGCGTCGGATCGATCGTCACTGGCACGGTCCGCCCGGTCAGGTCGTGCACGATCGCGGCGGCGGCATTTTCGCGCACGGAGATATGCGCGAAATCGCGCAGACGCTCGCTGTAGAAGGCGCGGTGCTCTTCGGGGATCTCCGGGATCCCGATGCTAGCCGAGAAGGCGATCCGCTTCCGCTTCCTGGCGAAGGTGAGGAAGTCGATTTCGGCGAGCTTCCGGAACTCGGGATTCCAGACCTGATCGCTGCCGACGACGAAGTAATCGTACATCGCGTCGAGATCGCCGGTGGGTGTGTCGCGATAGATCGTGAAGTCGGTCTCGTGGATATGGGCGCGGCTGAAGGCGCGGGCGCGTGCGTCCTTCTCGGCGCGAAGGCGGAGAGCCGCGACACGCTCCCGCTCGGCGCGCCTCCGGAAGACGCGGCGCGCGAGCCTCCCGCCGAGCCGCCGAACCAGCGAGGGCAGGCGGACCGGCGCCGGGCGCGCCTCGGCCGCGGCGTGCGGAGTGTTCAGGATTGTGCTGCACGAGAAGCCGAGTTTTAAGATGATGCGCTGCATCGCGTAGTTCTGCAGCCGGTTGCCGAAGTTCGAATCGCCGGTGATGGTTACCAGGCCCACTCTACCCGCGTTAGGCTGTTGATCGAGCATCGTGCGTCCTCATCCCGTGTCGCTGCTCGGGACCGTAGCGGGTCTTGCGCCTCGGACCAAGTGGAGGGGTCGACCGGTGGGGGGCGATGCGACGCCCCGAGCGGCATTCTCTGAAATTGTGGCTTGTTGCCGGAGCCCGGCGGCCCGCGACGCGAAGCCGCCGCGGGGAGACCTCAGCCTGCCACCGACGAGCGCGCTGCGTCGAGTACCGCTCGACGTCGCGAACGTCAGCTTCGGCGCAACGCAACTCCTCGCCGTCGCGCCACCCCCCAGGGCCCGCCCAGGCGGGTCGACCTGGGGGAGGCCGCGCGATCGCCGTTCTGCAACGGAGCATGGTCGGGGTAGACCGGACCGGGGCGTCCTTCGATGCGGCCGCCGGCCTGCTCCACGAGCGGCTGATCGCGCCGCTGCTGCCGCATCCGGGCACGGCGGAGTCGCTCGACATCGCCCTGACGGGGCGCTCAGCGCGATGCCGTTCGAGGCGCTGAGCGACGGCTGCGGCAAGCGGCTGGCCAGCCGACTGCCGAGGGATCGAAACGCCGTGATCCGTCGGCCGCTTGGGCTGGCGATGCGCAGAACGAGGCGCGGACTTCAACCGCAGTTGTCCAAGTGGTCGGCGAGGCGCAAGGTCAGCGCCACGATCGTGAACGTCGGGTTCAGACTCCCGGCGGTCGGAAACACCGAGTTGCCAGCGACGTAGAGGTTGGCCAGCCCAAACACCTTGCAGTCGGCGTCGACCACGCCCTGATCGGGCGAGGAGGCCATCCGCGTCGTACCGGCGTGATGATGGCCGCCCTCCATGTGGCTGCCCTCGAACACCACTTCACGCGGCGCAAGCCTGCTCCAGTCGGCCTCCAAGAAATCGGTATCCATCTTCAGCCGTGCGACCCCAGCGGCCGCGAAGGCATCGGCGAAGATCTCCTGGGCTCGCCGCAACGTTCGCCGCTCGGCGTCCGTCACGACCCAATGCAGGCGGACGCGACGCATACCCAGCGCATCGTGGTCCGAGGTGAGCGTCACTCGGCTGTCCGGGTTCGGGAAGGGCTCGACCATTGTCAGGCATCGGGAGGGCCGCCGGCCGACGGCTCGACCATAGAGCGACGTCGCGACGCCCGGGGCATCGAGGAACACGTCGGCAATGTGTTCATGCACCGAGCTGAAGTCGCCTCGCGCGAGCTCCCGTCGCAGCTTGGAGAGCGACTGGGCGCCGCGGGAATATGCGCCGGCCTCTACGTCGAGTTTGAGCCGGACGACGCTGATCTCGTTCGCGCGCTGCGCTGCCTTGTCGATGTAGAAACAGAGGGCACGTCCGAACCGGCCGCCAGTCGACGGACCGATATCGTCGTAGGCGTCGAGGCGCACATCGGCCCTCGGGGTCACGTGGCCGCTCCAAAACCCGATATGGTCCATGAAGAAGCGGCCGACCAAGTCACGCTGGTTACCGATGCCGGCGGGCATCACGTCGTCGTTGGTGAGCAGGAGCCGGGCGTTTTCGATGGCGCCGGCCGCCAAAACGACGCGCCGAGCATGCACGGTCACGCGGCGACCATTTAAGCTCGTCGCCTCGACTGACTGAACCGCTCGCCCGTTCTCCGAAAGGCTGATGCGGGTGACGCACGCATGCAGGTACAGCTTGAGATGGGCCAGCTGCTCGAACAGTACGCGGTGGCGCTCTCCGGCAAGAAAGGCCGGCATGCACACACGCCAAGTCTTCGAGAAGACGGGCGTACCGGTTAGAGCGACAGGCTCTAAGCTCGGATCCTGCCGCTGCCAGCCTTCGAGATCGTCGAAGTCGTAAGCGCCGAGGCCGAAGTACTCGACCGCCTGTCGATACCAGGGGTCCAGGTCGGCCCGGACGATCGGCCAGCCGCTATGAGGTATCCAAGGGCGCGCCTCGAAGTCGATCGGCTCGAAGGGGCCGACCTGGTTGCCCCAATTGTTGGTCGAGCCGCCGAGCATCCGAAGGCGGTCGACGTGGAGATCGTAGTGGCGCTGCCCAGTCAGTTCTCCGGCATAGAGGTCCTGAACGTCCGGTTCGAAGTCGACCCCACCCGACTCGAGCACCACCACTTCTCGGTCACTGCGGCTGCGGAAGTACCAGGCGATCGCGAGGCCCGCGGCGCCGCCGCCGATTACGCAGAGGTCGGTCTCGATGCGGTGGTCGCTCGGCTGCTCAGCGAGGTCGACGATCATCCGCAACGACGTCCAGCGGCCGATAGGCTCTCGTAGCAGGCGAGCGCGACGGCCGCCTGCGCAAGAGCGAGGCGCGAGCCGTCGAGCGCGACCACGGTGCCCCTGGCGAAGACGCGTGCCGTGGCGGCCCGCATTTTGGCAAGCAATGCAGCAATCGGCGCGCCGTCACGCAGACTCTGTTCCCATCGAGCTGTTCCGAGGCACGTCCGCTCCGCTGGCGGAATCGACGCGGAGAGCAGTCGGAAGATCTCGGCCGCCGCTTCGAACACCTGATTACCCTCGGCGTGCGCGCGCCCGGCGCCGAGGCGAAGCGCAATGGACGCGACCGTGCGCGAGTTAGGGCAGGGCCTCAACTGGTGCAACGCTTTCCTCTTGGGTTTAGGACATTCCAAACTGTTCAGCGAGATGGCAGACAGCCCCCTTGTTCCGATGATAACTTGGTCAGACGGCACCCTGCTAGCGGAGCCCCTGCCTGCTGCGGACGCATCCGTTGGTCTAGGTCGGAAGGGCGCCGCGCTCGGCGACCAGCGCCTCAAATTCGGAATCGGTCTTTGGCCCGTAGGTGTCGAATGTCGGATCGGCGTTTTCCCGATAGGCCTGCTTGCGCCTCCCGATCGGATCGGTCTCGGTCTTTTGGCGCCGCTCGGGCACGTCGATGCCGTAGACGCGAGCGCCGTTGAGGCCGAAGATTTTCTGCTTCAGTGCCGAAGTGAGCTCAGGGTAGCCGTGCACCTCGATCAGCTCCGGGGCGATTTGAAAACTTCGGAAGGCCTGGATCTGGTCCTGCGGCGAGCCGTACCAGAGTGCATCGGTGCCCCACAGCACATTGTCCATGCCGATGTGCTTGAGGAGCTTGCCAAGAAGGTGCGCGGCAGTGGTCGGATCGCGCATGACGTAGCGCCAGGTGGTGCCGAGCTCGGCATAGACGTTGGCATTGAGGCTGATGCCGTTGGATTCAACCGATTTGATCAGGGCATCGACGCCCTGTGTGGCATTCGTCGGATCGTAAGGGCCTTCTTTCCTTCCGACCTCAAAGCCTGAGTGATAAATGATGAAATTCATGTCGGGGTATAGCCGTGCGGCGCGGCCGACATCGGCGCAGCGCCCCAATCCTTGGGGAAACCCCGCGAAGAACACGCCTTTGTGGATGCAGATATTCCGGACGCCGAGCTCACGTGCCCGCTCGATGAACGGGATGCCGACGTCGGGGCTGTCAAGCTCGAAGCCGATGCCGGCAGGGCCCCACTGCGTGTAGCATTTCCACGCCTTGATGGGGTAGCGATCCACTGCATCCTTCATCAGCTTTAGCGGTGCGACCTCTGGGCCGGCATTCGGAATCACCATGGCATGGAGGAACAGCCGCTCGGCACCGCCCATCTGATTGATGAGGACGCGAACGCGATCGGCTTCTTCGAGCGAAAGCGGGTTGTTCTCAGGCAATTCGGGCACGAACGAGAGGACGGCGACGTCGGTGTCGCTGTCCATGAAGATGTGCTTGATGTACCGGTCGGCGGAAAAGCAGGCGACCGGGTCCTCTTCGCCGCAACGGCCCTGGGGATCGGCGGCGAAAGCTTGTGCCCAATATTTGCCGGCGGATTGGCGCCACTTGCCGGTCGGATCGACAAGGTGAGTCTGAACATCGAAGATGAACTCATCGCCCGCCAGGACGTCCGCGGCCGCAGCGGGCTCGAAGGTGCTCTCCTTGGGCAGGCTGTAGACGCCGCCGGTATTGCCCACGAGCGCGAAGGCGTCCTTCAAGGTCAGCAAGGTGGTGGCGGCGCCGCAGAGCGATTGCAGAAAGGCGCGGCGTCCAAGCCCAACGCGCTTCGCGTGCTCGCCGATCCGCCGTTTGGCTTCGCTGTTGGCGCGCGCCACCTCCCTGGTCAGTGGTACTGGGCGAAATTCGCCATTGGAAGTCGAATCGACTTTGATCGGAAGCGGCCCTCTTACCTCGTCCACCATGACCTCGTGCCTTTCCGTCGCTGCTCAACCCCCTAGGTCAGTTTAGAGCATCGTGCGACCACGGGAAGGGGAGGTTAGCGGGGAAGCGGTGCCGTCTCAGGGCCAGAAAGCTGCTTCAGTGAACCGAGAGTCGTTGTGATGGTGATTGTCGTCGCGATTACCGGATTGATACTACTCATGTCTTTGCAAGGATTGTGGAGAACATTCCCCCGCATAGCGATCACCTATGGCGTCCGCCCCACTACGGATTCGAGCATGTTTCTCAAGCTGTCCTTTCCGAAAATTCCATCCGGCCTGGATTCGCATCGTGAGGGAGAAACCATCGCATCACTGAGAGCGATGTTTGCGACCTCGTTGCCTGATATGCGGGTAAGATTCCCTGCTAGCTCCGAAAACTTCCCCTGTTCCGATGCGTAGGGAATTTGGCCGTAACCCTCTGATTTACATGCGCGAAAACCGAGCCCAATCGCGTTTTTGAGGCTGGATCTGCGAAATTTCCCTGTATTTTCCCGCTTAACAGGGAAAACTCCCGCTGAGACAGGTTCGCTGATGACTGCCTCCACCGCCATTTCTGTAACTATCTTATTGAACTGGCAATATAATTTGAAACGACTGCATAGGGCTGGGTGCCCGGAGCAGCTTTCGGCCCTCAGGGGGCAATCTAGCCCCGAACCCCTTGACTCGTTCCTGGTCTGTTCTCATAATAAAAATAGCGCCATGATTCAGCATGCCGCCTAGCAAAAGAAAGGAACTTAGAGTTGTTTACAGACACATTGATGGTTTTTTTGGGCGAAATTGCCGCTCACGCTGCGTATGATGTTTCAAAATCAAGCTTGCTTAGTGCCGTTAAATATGTCGCGAATAAACGGCCTGACCTCGAACTTGCCGCGGACACCGCGACAAGCCGTGAGCAACTCCAGCAAACTCTCGACGATGCTGTCGGCTTCCTTGTCGCGGAAGCGGATCGCGGTTCTATAGTTATTGATGGCACGTTGCTCAGCGCTTTGAGGGGCATCCAGTTCGATCACCAGCATGGCTTGGTGACCATCGGCAACTCGACGTTGTCGGCTGCGGTTCTCATCACGGGCGGTTCCCCGGGCGCAAGCGGTGAGACCCATATCTTGGGCAACACCGTAATGCAGTCGAGGGGCACTCGTATGAGCATCGGGCCAACAGCCTCGGCGCGAATTACCGGCGGAGCCTCTATCAGGCAGAACTAAGCTAGCCTTAGGGAAAAGCTAAGAGGGAAGGCTTGGCTCCGGCCTCGCCCTCCCTCGCTTGCTCGATGTCGTGCGAGCACCAACGGTGTGAGTGTTCGTGCCTATCTCTTGGCGATCAGCGCCAACAGCGAAAGCGGCGTCACGCCAGCACTCCACTGCAACAAGAACATGCCCGGAGAGGCAGACGCGAAATGAATGAGCCCAAGGCGAAGCCTACCCGCGAGGCAAGTTGGCGGGACCACCAACAGCTAAATTTTTGGCTATGGGGATGCTTGCACGACGGCGAAGCATATTTGCGTTCGAGCGCAGAGTTTTGGGGCTTCTTGCGAGGGAGCAAAATCCGCGAGGCCCCTCCTAATTTCAATCAGAGACGCATCGCACTGCAAGATAAGGTAGAGCTTGAGAAGTATCACTTCGTGACCAGCCTTGGCAGCCTCTTGCGGGAGCTTGGTCGCGCTCGCTCTCTGTTCCCCCCGATAGAGGCGGTCTGTCGTCAACAGGAACACATTTTTGCGGAGGGCAAGGACTTGCGCGATATGATCGAACACGCCCGTGAGTATGAAAAAGGGGGCGGGAAGCATCCGGAGGAGTTTGTCCGCGAGGCGGTGGGCGTCGCTGAATGCCTTCCAGGTGATCGCCCAGGGACTGCGGATGCGACATCGACGATAGTCGACAATAATGGGCACTGGTTAGGCGGACGCTTCAGCGTTGAACGGGCTCTCGTTGAAATTCGTGCCATACAAGAGGTGGCTGCTAAACGTCCCCCACCAACGCCAACCAACAGACCTCCTCGCGTTCGACCGCCGGATCAGGGGGAAAATTAAAGACGGAGACGCCGCTGGGCTTGCTGCGAGCTGTCTGGGTGCCGAGAAATCCCCCACGCTTCCACGGGCTCCAAATCGCCCCGGTCGAGTTGAGTGCCAGAGCTGGGAGGAGGGCAGTCTCCAGCCCCGGCACTCGTCGCGCAGGGTGTATGAGGCACCCCGCAGCGTCTTCGATGTAATCCGCGCCTGTAGAATGTCGTGCGGGAAATCCCAAGCCGTTCCCATGGCCGCAGCCTCGTGAGGCTTTCGCTCTGAGGCTTCATGCCCTGGAAGCCCGTATGGGCAAGTCCGGCAAGCGCGAGTTCGTGCAGGTGCTGCGGCTGATGGAGGTGTTCAAGATCGACGACGTGGCTGCCGCTGTGCGCGATGCCATCGCGCGCGGCGCAGTCGGCTTCGATGCCGTGAAGCATCTGGTGCTGTGCCGCATCGAGCGGCGTCCGCCACGCCTCGACAATCGTTGAGTCTCTGTTCTCGCTGAAGCCGATGCGGGAGAGGAACGAACGGCAGCGACCTTCACGTCGAGTTGGACCGGCTCAACATTATTGTCACGATGTAGGGCACCAGCTTCATGGTGACGTATTTCAAACCTGCAGGCACGTCACATCTCATTGCGAGGCCTAACTGGACCAATGATCCCAATGCCGCGATTGAGCTTGGAGCATTTCTCGAACAAGCTTGGACAGCCGCCAACGACAAGGCGCGCGAGCTGGGGTGGATCGCGTAGCGGCACGCCGCCAATTCCCAGGCCCGTCGAGTTTGCTCGGCGGGCTTTTCGTTTGCCCTACGAATGGGCGAATTGCCACATTCGGGCGTTACGCCTTCGATATGGATCGCCAAGAGCCGCCAGCGCCACGGACTTTCAACTGCGAGCATTGCCGTCGCCCCCTCGCGCTCGTTCAGGCACGGGGCGGCATGTGGCGTGGCTGTCGCTCGTGTGGACGGTGGCTCGACGTCCGCACCGGGCAAGTGGCGCACTTGCGGTCTGACGAGGTGAAGCCGCTTGGCACGCCGCTGCGGCGAGCCAGTTAAGGGGTTGGCGATTGCCATAGCGCGACGACCCATGTGAGGGCGGGCTTCACGCCGCGCCAGCCATGATCGTGGCGACCACACTAATGGCCAGCCCGCTATGCGCTGCGGCCCACGCGGTCGAGCGCCTCGGAAGTGACGAGGATGCAACCCTCGTCATCGACGCCGGCATCAGCGTCGTAAGCATCGCTGGCGATCTGTTCGATGATCTCGCGATAGGCCTTGAAGATCTCGATATCGGTGCCCTGGAAGTGAACCCGATTGGCATGATCGTCCAGCGCCTCATGGCTCACCCTGCAAAGCACCGGGTGCCTCTCATCGTCGGCCATCCAGAACTTGACGCCGTGCCAAGTCGAAGGCCGGTAGTCGCCATCATCCAACTGCGTGAGGGGCATCGCCTTCATCCTTGACGGGCTCCATAGTTGCGCGCTGAAGCCCCTTCGTCTAGCCGCCCCTTTGCCCGCCCCTCATGGCTTACGCCCGCCAGGCGCGCTAGCTCGGCTTGTCCTTCCGGTCGTCGGTGCGAACGAAACGCCCCTTTCCAGGAATGAATTGCCGGGGCGCCTTGCCGCTTCCATCGCGGACGTCATCAGCCTTCGGCTTCGCCTTGGTCGGCTTCATCTTGGACTTCGGTTTGGTTGTCGCCATGCGCTTCCCCCCTTGCTCGGCCGGTGCTCCTGGTCATTCTCGATGAGAGCGCCTGAGAGGGCCAGCCGAACAGGCGCGCAAGCTCGGCGGTGCTCAGTGTCGTGTTCTCGATCATGCGCCGAGTCTACAACAGACCGCGAGTGTGTCGAACTCCAGACGCGCAAAGGCCCTCCGCCTTTTCGATGGAGGGCCTTGCTCGGCTTTCCTGATGGCACGCAGCCTACATTTTTTTATGTGTGCTAGAGTAATACTCCTGCGCTTTGGCCATATTGCCCTTAGGGTCCTTCATAAACATCGTCTTGGCGTCCTCATTGCCAAAGCAATAGGTCTTGCCGTCGATCACGGTGTTGACCGAGCAATCCGTCTTGACGTCCTTTCCAAGAGCGAGGCCCTGTGTACACATGTTGTCGAACTCTCCGGTAGCTGCCAGCGCCGCCGTGCCTAGACCAAGTAAGAGCGCGCCTGCAAAGGCGGATGTGATGTAATTTCTAACCATCGTTTCCTCCCGGGGGTTGGGGGCTTCGGGTTTGCATTATAGCGCGCTGGACGCGCTACTTCCTGTAACCACAAGTCACTTAGGCGTGATGGGTCCTTAACCCCTGCCGCTGATTTTTGCAGCGAGCGAAATGCCGGGAGGCTGCGTCCCCCGCTAAGGCCCGCAAGCCGGAAGACCGTGCTAAAGCTTTGGCGCTTGGGAGGGGGGGCAAGATGGCAAGCGAGGCAAACGCGATTTACGGACTGATTGGGGTAGTGATAACTGCGGTTGTGGGACTGCTCGCCGCAGGGCTTGGATATTTGTTCAACGAGCTTCGACGTCAACTTGCTCCAAGTTTATCTTCGCGCCACGCGAACTACGAGCCTGCTGTTCGGTTTCGACGCGGAAAGCGAGATCAACGCGGATTGGGGATTAGGGTTCAGACGCTGACCACCCAACGGGTTTGCGTCGGCCCAGATGAAAAGGGGCCGCCGCAGGGCGGCGGTCGTGACCGAGGAGACAATTATGCTTCGCAAGCTATCGTTGATTTTTGTAATCGCAGCGGTCCTTTTGCTTCCCGTGCAGACTTTTGCTGCTCCTTGGCACGGCGGTTCCCATCGCGCTTGGCACAGTCACCATAGTCAAAATATGCACCGTCACCGCAGGCACCATCGTCATGGACCCCGACACCATCATAACCTTAATTGGTGAATTCTTGGGGGCAGCCTCCTTTCGCTCCTCGTTCGTTTTGCGCTGATGCTCAGTAAGACCGGAAGCCAGGTGGCAATTCGGTCTGGTTAAGTGCACAACGACCCTGGCCAGATAGAAGGTCCGTGAGCAGAAAGAGTTAGGACGTGAACTCATAAACGCGCCCTTGGCTGACTTCTTGCCAGAGTCCGCTTTGGAGCCGTAAGCGGCCTTCCTTTGCAGCGGGCGGCACTTCCGGGAGGTGCCAATAGCGGACATTGAGAACTCAAAATTTTAGTCCTCGACAACACGGCGGCGCTCTTAACGCCGCGCTTTGGCACTTGTCTTGTTGTCGGTAATCCCCAATGGGAGAACAGTTGTTGTTCGCGTGAACCTTGCCCGGTCGCAGTCGCATGCACCTCTACCTGGCGACGTAAACGATCCTCCTGGCCGTCGGCTCGACCAGAACCCTTTGACCGTTGATGTACGAAAACACGTAAGGCGACGCCGGGATGGGATAGACCGGCGCCGCAGCAGGCAAGGTCGCGCCGACCATCACTTCTCCGTCGACGAGGACCGGTTCAACCGCCTGCTGCGTCACGTAGGAGAGAACCTCCGGGGCCGGCAGGATCGGCTCGACAACGCCGACGGTGGGTGGGACTGCGACCATCGCGCCAACCGGCGGCGTGGCGACGACCTCGCCGACGGCCTGGGGCACCACTATCGGAATGCCGAGCTGAGCGCCGGACACTTGAAGATTTGTGAGCTTGCCGCCGGCGTCTGTGACGAGATATTCGGCAGACGCCCAGCCAGTCACCCATTGATCCGCACGAACACTTCGTCCAGGTGCCCGCGCCAGTTCGAGTGCCAATGAAGATGAATCCGACGCTTCCGGATCTCCGCTGCAAACAGCGGACCGAACCGGTTCCACCAGAACCGTACCGTCTCGTGGCAGATGTCGATGCCACGTTCGGACAGCAGATCCTCGACCTGTCGCAGCGACAGGGGAAACCGGACATACATCATCACCGCAAGCCGGATGATCGCGGGCGAACTGTTGAAATGGCGGAAGGGATTTTGCATCGCTGCAAGCTATGGAATACCACATCCCGGCTCAAGCTGATTTGCTCTGACACTGCCGTTGTGCGAGCTATTTTTTTGTCCGAGCAAGCGCGGCCGCGAAAGGAACTATCCGCCTACGGGACGTGATGTATCCTAAAGCCGGGGCGAACGAGAAAAGCTTATGTAATCCGACCTGCGTAATACGGGGAGACGAGATGACCTACTGGGTATACGAGAACATTCCACTTCGCAGGACTAGAGTTCACCTCGGCTCATGTTCATTCTGTCGGGACGGATATGGAATCCATGGTGGTGGGAAGCGGCCGACCGGTGCCTGGTTCGGACCTTTTCTGACTCTTCGAGAGGCACAAGAGCTGGCCGCGTCACGTAAGCGCCTCGATAACCAAAGGTGCCAGGAGTGTCTCCCGACTTCCGAAGAAGAAGCGACAGAGGATGACGCTACGATGGAGGCGACAGTTCTGTCGCCATTGAAGAGTCCTGATGCTTACTCATGGGATAAGGAAGAGGAACTGAGGTGCTCGCTCAGCTTAAGGTGGAAGCCCATAGGTAGAGTTCTGCTGGATGAAACGGGAAAATTGCGATTCCCCACCATGCCAGAGGGGCCGGGTCTTTACCGTTTGCGTTTGAGGACCAGCGACGGGATCGAATCGAACTACGTTGGTCAAAGCGACAGTTTGCGTCGGCGCTTCTTTCACTACCGCAATCCAGGGCCTACGCAGCCGACTAACATTCGGCTGAATCAGCTCATTCGCGATCTCCTTTCGGGTGGAGGCGAGGTTTCGGTGGCGACCGCGCACGAGGTTTGGGTTCAAGCCGAGCAGGGTGTCGCGCGGGCTGATCTCAATCGCGGAAGCCTCCGCCGGCTATTTGAGAATTTGGCGCTAGCGGTCGAGCAGGCCTCAGATATCGATAGCCTGAATCGCTAGTGGTACGTGCGACCATGATTGAGTACCGCGACAATGATGCCGGCTATCTGACGTGGATAGCGACAAACCCGGATGGCTTTGTTCTTAACGTCAGGCGCGTGTCTGATCCAGAGTATGTCATTCTCCACCGCGCGCGCTGTCGTACCATTTCTGACAATCAACGAGCGCCGGGCGCGTACACAGCGAGAGGCTACCGAAAGGTCTGTTCGGCTAGCCTGGCCGAGCTTCAGTCGGCTGCGAAACGGGAAGGTCGACTTGATGGCTCGTTTTCCAAGCGATGCTACTTATGCAGACCATAGCGCGGGCACGGCTGTGTGTACCGAAAACTTCATCCGTATTGATTGGCTGACGGAATCGCCTAACGTCAGTGGACGATGTTGGCGCTGTTATCCTTTGTCCTGGCCGTTTTGACCTCGCCGTTCAAGTCCAAGAGCCGGCTTGAGGCAGAAAACGCGGCACTTCGATATCAGCTGATCATCTTGCGGCGCAAAGTGCGGGGACGGGTCAGACCCACGAACAACGATCGCTGGTTCTTGGTCCAGCTATATCGATGGTTCCCGTCGATCCTGCAGGTCGTGACGATTG
>Ga0315284_10009666_pt1 | contig 13744 bp, 11 predicted proteins | sample YL17G09_16_MG_FD_203696 | JGI IMG/M metagenome (GOLD analysis project Ga0315284, IMG submission 203696) | Sediment microbial communities from Yellowstone Lake, YNP, Wyoming, USA - YL17G09_16 | ecosystem: Environmental > Aquatic > Freshwater > Lake > Sediment | place: USA: Wyoming | collected...
CTGCAGCCGGCGGTGATGCGCCTCGGTCTCCGCCACGCCCACCGCCAGCAGGTAGTCGAGCCCGGCGCGGAAAGCGCCCATGTTCAGGAACGACGCCGGTTCGCCCGTGTCGAGCCGGCGCCCGTGCAGCGGAAAGCCGCTGTACTCGAGCACGCGCTGGAAGTCGCGCGCGTTCTCGGTCGACCACCAGTTGGCGTTGACGTTGGCCAGCTCGGCGAGCAGCGGGCGCCGCACCCACACCGCACCGGAGCCGTAGGGGCCGAGCAGCCACTTGTAGCCGCTGGTGATCACCGCGTCGGGGCCGAGTCGCGACCAGTCGTGGTCCACGCAGCCGGCCGCCTGCGTGGCGTCCACCACGAGCAGCCCGCCCTGCGCGTGCAGCAAGGCGGCGAGCGCGTCGAGCGGATAGAGATCCCCGGTCAGATAGTGCAGGGCCGCGACGGTCAGCAGCCGCACCGGCCCGCCGGCGAGCGCCGCCTCGACGTCCGCGACCGTCAGCGGTCGGCCGCGCTGCCCCACGAACTCGACCCGCACGCCCTCCTCGGCGAGCGCCTGCCACGCGTAGACGTTGCTGGGGAACTCGTCGGGGCCGATCAGCAGCCGATCGCCGGCGCGCCAGCGGATGCCCTGTGCGAGCAGCATGGCGCCGAAGGTCGTGCTGGTGGTGACGCCGACTTCGTCTTGCGGCACGCGCAGCACGCGGGCGACGCGCTCGCGCACCGCGTCGGGGTAGCCGAAGAACTCGTCGGGCCCGATGCGGTAGGGCTCGGCCTTGAGCGCGTAGGCCGCGGCCACCGCCGCGCGGGCGGCGCGGGGCAGGGGGGCGCAGTAGGCGCCGTCGAGATAGATCTCGCCGGGGGCGAGGTCGAAGTCTTCGCGGCCGGGCATGGGGTGGCTCCTTGCCGACGGAGGGGCGGCGGTCGCGCTCAGCGCCCGCCGGCTCAGCCCTGCTTCTTGATCGGCACCACCGCCTTGTCGTCCAGCCCGAGCACGTTCACCAGGTCGGAGCCGGACGGCACGATGAACTTGGTCTGGCCGGACAGCACGTTGTTGAGCACGTCGAGGCGCTTGCTCACCTCGGCGCGCTCCTTGAAGAAGCTCTCGGCGGCGTTCGAGATCATCTCGACGGCCCGGGCCTCGGCGGTGGCGCGCGTGATGCGGGCCTGGGCGTCGCCCTCGGCGCGCAGGATCTCCGACTGCTTCACCCCCTCGGCCTGCAGGATCTGCGACTGCTTGATGCCCTCGGCCTCGAGGATGTTGGCGCGCTTGTCGCGCTCGGCCTTCATCTGCCGCGACATGGCCTCGGTGATGTCGGCGGGCGGGTCGATCTTCTGCACCTCGACGCGCGTCACCTTGACGCCCCAGGTGTTGGTGGCCTCGTCGAGCACGAGGCGCAGGTTGGAGTTGATCGTGTCACGCGCCGTGAGGGTCTCGTCGAGCGACTTGTCGCCGATCAGGTTGCGCAGGTTGGTCTGCGCCAGCGTGGTGGCGGCGTAGCCGAAGTTCTGCACCTCGAAGGTGGACTTCACCGGGTCGACGATGCGGTAGTAGATGACCGCATCCACGACGACCGAGACGTTGTCCTTGGTGATCACCTTCTGCGGCTCGACGTTGATGACCCGCTCGCGCATGTCCACCTTGATCAGATCCTCGATCATGGGGACCAGGAAGGTGAGGCCCGAATCGACGGTGGAGCGATAGCGCCCCAGCCGCAGGACCAGGCCCTTTTCGTACTGCGACACGACGCGCGCCGAACGGGCCAGCGCGATGAGCGCGATGAAGATGATGATCAGCCAGAGTACGAGTCCGATGCCCACGACGCCCTCCATGTTCAGGCCCTCACCCGCAACGTGACTCCGTCGACGCTCTCCACCCGCACCACGGTCCCCGGCTCGTAGGGGCCCGGCACGCCGGGAGCGGGCACGGCGCGCCACACCTCGTCCCGCACCTTCACCTGGCCCGGCGCGTGCTCGGCGACGCGCACCGTGACCACGCCGGAAAGCCCGATGAGCGCGTCCGTGTTGCTGGGCACGTGCTTGGTGCGGATGCGGTTGCGCACCCAGCGGCGGCCGACGGCGATGTAGAGGATGGCCAGCGTGCTGGAGGCGGCGAGGCCGACCACCCAGCTGCAGAAGAGGAAGCCGAGACCGCCGCCCAGGACCAGCGCCGAGCCGATGAGGACGAGGTCGAAGCCGGCGAAGCCGCCGAGCGCCACCTCCGCCAGGATGAGGATCGCGCCGGTGATGACCAGCAGCCAGTTCCACAGACTCGACATGGAATCGCTCCTTCGGACACGCCGCGCACGGCCGCGCGGCGCCGTGAACGATAGCAGCCTCGCCCGGCGGCGCAAGGCGAATCGGGGCCGGCGGGCCGGCGCCGCCGGCCCCCCGGGGGTGCCCGTAGAAAGCGCCCGCGGATTCCGAAAATCCCTTGGTGTTTCCCCCGAGGGGGGCTAGACTCGAGGACCCACCGAGTCAGGACATTCCAGCAGGAGGAGGAGACATGAGCATCAGGTACCTCGCAACTCTCGCGGCCGTGGCCCTCTTCCCCGCAGCGGTCGCCGCCCAGGGGGCGCCGACCTACCAGCTTCAGTGGGGCGGCCAGGGCACGGCCAACGGGCAGTTCAACGATCCCGTCAGCGTCGCCGTCAACGGTTCGGGCGAAGTCTTCGTGGCCGACACCGGCAACGATCGCATCCAGGTCTTCACCGCGGGCGGCGCCTACTTGCGGGGCTGGGGCTCGTCCGGCGTCGGCCCCGGCGAGTTCGTCGGCCCCAACGGCGTGACCGCGGACGCGGCCGGGAACGTGTACGTGGTGGACACGGGCAACGACCGCGTCCAGGTGTTCGACGGGTCGGGCGCGTTACTCTCGCAATTCGGCGGCCCGGGGACGGGACCGGGCCAGTTCGACGAGCCGATCTCCCTGGCCGTCGACCCGTTCGGGAACCTGTACGTCGTGGAGTCGGCGAATCACCGCGTCCAGAAGTTCCTTCCCAACGGCACCTACGTGACCCAGTGGGGCGGCTTCGGCACGCTGAACGGCAAGTTCGACCGCCCGACGGGGATCACGACGGACCTCAGCGGCAACGTCTACGTGGCGGACCGCGCCAACCATCGCGTGCAGAAGTTCCTGGGCGACGGCACCTATTTGACCCAGTGGGGCTCGCTGGGCAGCGGTCCCGGGGAGTTCTCGGGCCTGGTCGCGGTGGCCGCCGACCGCACCGGCAACGTCTACGTCGCGGACACGGACAACGACCGGATGCAGGTGTTCTCGGAGAGCGGTTTCTTCTCGGTGCAGTGGGGGACCGCGGGGTCGGGCGACGGGCAGTTCCGGCTGCCGTCCGGGGTGGCTTTCCTGGGCAACGCCGTGTTCGTGGTGGATTCGCAGAACCATCGCGTGCAGAAGTTCGCCTATCTGCCGGTGGCTGCCCACGCGATCACGTGGGGGCGCCTCAAGGCCGAGCGGCGCTAGCGGCGCGGCATGCCGGGTGAAGGGCGCAGCGCTCTCTTCAAGGGCGGGGAAGGGCTAGGATTCGACCCGGTAGAGGCGGCGCGCGCCGTGGCGGCAGCCGATCCGCAACTGGCGCGCGTCATCGAGCGGCTGGGGCCCTTCGGCTTGCGGACCAACGCCCTGCACAGCCCGTTCAGCGCGCTGCTCGAGGCCATCGTCTACCAGCAACTCACCGGCCAGGCGGCCGCGACCATCCTCGGCCGCGTCCGCGCGCTCGCCCGCCCGCGCCGCGTCCCGCGGCCCGAGGACATCCGCCGGCTGCGCGCCGACCGGCTGCGCGCCGCCGGCCTGTCGCGCGCCAAGGTGCTGGCGGTCAAGGACCTCGCCGCCAAGACGCTCGACGGCACCGTGCCCACCCTGGCCCGCCTGCGGCGCATGGACGACGAGGAGATCCTCGAGCGGCTCACCTCCATCCGCGGCGTGGGGCGCTGGACCGTGGAGATGCTGCTGATCTTCCGGCTGGGCCGCCCCGACGTCCTGCCCGCCACCGACTACGGGATCCGCAAAGGGTTCCGGAAGGCGTTCGGCCTGGCCGACTTGCCGACTCCCGCGCAGGTGGCTGAGCGTGGCGAGGCGTGGCGGCCCTACCGGACGCTGCCGAGCTGGTATCTTTGGCGAGCGGTGGACGGGGACGAGGCCTAGGCGGGGAAACCGTCAGCTTTCTGCAAAGGCCGGTCGGTTTCGAAACGACGGCTGCCGCCCGGCATCGCAAGAGGCACACGAGCCCCGCGCGGGGCGTGAGCGGGACGGCCGAGGGTTCCAGGTCAGGGGAGGTTGCGTGAGCAACAACGTGGGGAAGATGGATCGCATCGCACGGATGCTTCTCGGGATCACGATCCTGGGTCTCGGCTTCTACTTCCAGTCGTGGTGGGGGTTGCTCGGCGTCGTGCCGCTCCTGACGGCGGCCCTGCGCTGGTGCCCGGCCTACCTGCCGTTCGGACTCAACACCTGCCGGGTGAGTGTGCCGGTGGAGACCCAGCGGCGCTAGAGCGTCCATCGATCACCGACGCCCGGCGGGCGCCTGCGGACGGCGGGCGCCCTTCTCTTTTCGTGTCGCCGTCCGGCTCTAGCCTGCCTTCCGCGGCCGCGTCCCCGGCCCGACTTCCAGCGCCAGCACCGACAGGTCGTCCTCGAGGCGCAGTCCCCCGCGCCATTCCTGCACGCGCTCGAGGAGCTTCGCCAGGCCCCCGGCCAGCGGCCGCCGGCGGTGGCGCTCCAGGGTCCGGATGATGCGCGGATAGTCGAACTGCTCGCCGTCGGGATCGGTCGCCTCGGGCAGCCCGTCCGAGTACAGGTAGAGCCGGTCGCCCGGCTCGAGCCGCACGGTGTGCTCCTCGTAGGTCACGTTCTCCATGACGCCCACCGGGAAGCCGCGCGCGTGCAGCAGGCGCGAGCCGCCGCTCTTGGGGATGTGGATCGGTCCCCAGTGCCCCGCCGAGGCGAAGCGGAATTCGCGCGTGCGCAGGTCGAAGACCCCGTAGAGCAGGGTGAGATACTGGGCGGGCAGCAGGTGCGGGCGGATGCGCCGGTCGAGCCGCTGCGCCACCCGCGCGGGGGCGGCGATGCCCGTGCCGCCCGGGCCGGTCTTCGGCTGGTGCAGGATCGAGTCGCGCGACGGGCCGGGAGAGAGCAGGCGCTGCGCGATGACCGCCAGCAGAGCGGCGGCCACGCCGTGCCCGCTCACGTCGAGCACGTAGAGGCCGACGTGGAGCTCGTCGAGGGGGATGATGTTGAGGTTGTCGCCGGCCAGCTCCTGGCAGGGCCGGAAGACCCACGCCGTGCGGATCCCCGGGATGGCGGGCAGGCGGTGCGGCAGCAACGACTCCTGGATCCTGGCCGCCGCCGCCAGCTCGCGCCGCGCGCGCTCGCGGTCGCGGCGCAGGGCTTCGTCGTAGCGCTTGCGCTCCGAGACGTCGCGCGCCAGGCAGACCAGGCAGGCGCGGCCGTCCATCTCGATGCGCGAGCAGGACACCTCCACCGGCACCGCCTGTCCGCTGCGGGTCACGCAGGACAACTCGTGCGTGCGGCCGTCGCCATTCTCGTGCGTGTTCTCCGCGAAGCGCTGCAGCAGGGCGAGATCGTCGGGGTGGACGGCGGAAACCGGCAGGGCGAGCAGCTCGTCGCGCGTGTATCCGAGCAGCGCGCAGGCCCTGGGGTTGGCGTCGAGGATGGCGTCGGCCACCGGGTCGATGACGAAGATGGCGTCGTAGGAGTACTCGAAGATCTGCCGCAGGAGATCGGGGCCCGCCCACTCCGCCTGGTCGTATCCAAGATTCCGTTCCTGCATGACGCCCCCCGCCGGCCGAGTCGGATCGGTAGAAAGACTACGCGGCCCGCGGGGCGGGGTTGTCAGTTGGGTGTCAATGGAGTGTGAGTTCGGCGCGCCGGGCGAAAGCGCGTCAGGAGCCCGGCGCCGCACTGTCAGGGCGATGACAACATCGTGCGTGTGGCAACGCCCGTGAGCGGCTACACTGGGCGCCGGATCCGAACCGGGGTCGGCGGGTGGCCCGCCCCGGAGCCGCGCGGCGCCACGGTGGGGTCGCCGGCACAAGCGCGCCGCCCAGGACCGGAAGATGGTTGGCAGCCGGAACTGGTTCTACTACGCGGTCTGTCTGCTGGCGCTCGCCGTGTATCTCTGGTGTTTCCACGGCCAGCGCGGGGTGGGCGCGTTGCCGCCCGCCGGGCCGGCGGCAGCCCTGCGCGCGCCGGCGCTGGTCGGCGGCGTGCAGGCTGCAACGGAAGCGGAAGTGCGCTTCCTCCTGCAGCGCCGGCCGCCGGGCAGCACGGTCGAGATCGTCGCCGGGGGGACGCGCGCGCGCCTTCCCGTCGTGGGCGCCTTCCCGCCGCTCCACCACTGGATCACCGCCGTCACCGGACTGTTCTTCTGGGGCATCTGCATCTTCGTCTTCGCCGGCCGCGCCCACATCGAGTCGGCGCGCGTGCTCTTCTGGGGGACGCTGTGCTACGGGCTGGCGGTCGCCGCCGGCGGCGTCTACTTCCCACCCGATCCCCTGTGGCCGAACGCGCTGCGGCCGCTGCTCCGGCTGGTCGGCATCATGGTGCCGGCCACGCTCTTCGTGCGCCTCGGCCTGGTCTTCCCGCGCCGCCGCGCCGCCCTCGACCGCCGGCCGTGGCTCCTGCCCGCCCTCTACGCCGCCGCCGCCGCGCTGTTCGCCTGGCACGCGGCGGCCCTGCTGCTCTACCTGCGCGCGCCGTCGCCCGCCGCCTGGCGGGTGCTGCGCGTGCCCGACCTGCTCGCCGACGCCTATCTCGTGAGCGTCTCGGTGGCCGGCGTGCTGCTGCTGTCGCAGAGCAGCCGCACCGCGCAGTTGACGCGCGAGCGGCAGCAGGCCAAGTGGGTGTGGTGGGGGATCACGATGGGCGCCAGCCCCTTCATCTTCCTCTACACGCTCCCGCGGCTGCTCGGCCTGCCGGAGCTGGTGCCGCTGCCGGCCGCCCGCGTGACCGCCATCGTGGTGCCCGCCGCCTTCGCCTTCGCGGTGGCGCGCTACCAGTTCATGGACATCGACCTGATCATCCGGCGCAGCCTCATCTACGGCGCCCTGGCCGGCATCCTGGTCGGCGTCTACGTCTTCCTCGCCGTGCTCATCGGCCGGCGCATCGAGGCGGCCGTGCCGGCCGCGGCGCGCTACGTGCCGCTGGCGGCCGCGCTCGTCTCGGTGGCGCTCTTCGGCCCGACGCGGCGCTGGATCGGCAACTGGGTGGACCGCACCTTCTTCAAGATCCGCCACGACCACGCGCACGCCCTGCGGTCGTTCCGGGCCACCGTCGCCGGGGCGTCCAGCCAGGGGGAGCTGGCGGCCATCGTGCTCGCTTTCCTGCGGCGCACGCTGGCGCCGCAGCGGGCCGCGGTGGCGGTACGCGCCGGCGCCGAATGGCTGGTGACCGGCGACGTGGAGCGCGGCGCGGCGGAGCGGGCGCTCACGCTGTCGGGACCCGCGCCGGGGGGCGGCGGCGACCCGGCGGTGGCCGCGCCCAACGCCACCAGCCTGCCCGAGGTGGAACGCGGTGACTTCCCGGCCGAGCTGTCGGCCGCCGGCGTCCGGCTCGCGCAGCCGCTGGCGGCGGACGGACGCCGCCTCGGCGTGCTGCTGCTCGGCGAGAAGGAGTCGGAGCGGCGCTACATCGAGCAGGACCTCGAGCTGCTCTCGGCGGTGGCCGCGACGGCGGCGACGGCGCTCGAGCGCATGGACCTGGTGCAGAAGGTGGCCGAGGAGGCCATCGTCCGCCGCCGGCTCGGCGAGATCGACCGGCTCAAGAGCGAGTTCCTGTCGCGCGTCGCGCACGACCTACGCACGCCGCTCACCTCGATCGCCTGGTCGGCCGACAATCTGCTCGACGGCGTGGCCGGGCCGCTCGCCCAGCGGCAGTCGGAGTACCTGCACGCCATCCGCATCTCGGCGCGCCAGCTCGCCCGCCTCGTGAACAACCTGCTCGAGATCACCCGGTTGGAGACCGGCACCGCCAAGGTGCCGATCGATCCGGTGGCGCTGGCGCCGCTGCTCGAGGACGTGCGCATCGCCCTCGCGCCCCTCGCCGAGGCCAAGCAGGTGCGCCTGACGCTGGCCTGCGAGAGCGGCCTCGGCCCGGCGCGCGGCAACCGCGAGAAGCTCATCGAGGTGGTCACGAACCTGGTCGAGAACGCCATCAAGTACTCGCCGCCGGGCGCGGCGGTGGACGTGACGCTGGCGCGCCAGGGCCCCGGCGGGCTGCGGCTGGCGGTGCGCGACCGCGGGCCCGGCATCCCGCCCGGTGAGGAGGAGGTCATCTTCGAGCGCTTCCATCAGGGCGCGCCCAGCCCGCACTCGCAGCAGCAGGGGTTCGGGCTCGGGCTCTACGTGGTGAAGTCGTATCTCGACTTGTTCGCCGGCACCGTCCGGGCGCGCACCCACCCCGACGGCGGGGCGGAGTTCGAGTGCGAGCTGCCGGAGTGGGGCACGGAAGGAGAGGGAGGCGGATGAGAGCCAACGTGCTGATCGTGGACGACGACCCCGGCCTGCGCCGGGCCCTGGCCGACCGTCTGCGCTTCTGGGAGCACGGCACGGCCGAGGCGGCCGACGGCCGCCAGGCGCTGGCGGCGCTGGCCGAGCGCGAGTTCGACCTCGTCCTGCTCGACCTCTCGATGCCCGGCATGGGTGGCATGGAGGTGCTCCGCGCCCTGCAGGAGAGCGGGTGCAGCGCCGACGTCGTGGTGCTCACGGCGCACGGCTCGGTGGAGGCGGCGGTGGAGGCGATCAAGCTGGGGGCGGCCGACTTCCTCGCCAAGCCGGCCGACTTCGAGCTGCTGCGCGCGGTGATCGAACGCGCGCTCGAGAAACGGCGTCTGCAGAGCCTCAACCGCGCCCTGGCCGACCAGGTGGGCGAGGGGGCCGCCGCGGTGGTGAGCGAGTCCCCGGCCATGCGGCAGCTGCTCGAGACGGCGGCGCGCGCCGCGCAATCCAACGCCACCGTGCTGCTCACCGGCGAGAGCGGTTCCGGCAAGCAGGTGCTCGCCGAGTTCATCCACCGGCAGAGCCCGCGCCAGGCCGGCGCGTTCGTCTACGTGAACTGCGTGGCGCTCTCCGACGAGCTGATCGAGTCCTCGCTGTTCGGCCACGAGAAGGGGGCATTCACCGGCGCGGTCGCCCGCAAGGAGGGGCGCATCGAGGCGGCCAACGGCGGCACCGCCTTCCTCGACGAGGTGGGGGACATCTCGTCCAGCCTGCAGACCAAGCTGCTCCACTTCCTCGAGACCGGCGAGTTCGAGCGGGTGGGCGGCACGCGCACGCTGACGGTGGACTGCCGGGTGGTGGCGGCCACCAACCGCGACCTGCCGGCGGCCATCCGCGAGCAGAAGTTCCGCGAGGACCTCTACTACCGGCTCAACGTCATCCGCCTGCACGTGCCGGCGCTGCGCGAGCGGCCGGAGGATGTCACGCTGCTGGCCCAGGCCTTCCTCGACCGCTTCGCCAAGGAGCTCAAGCGCGGCCGGCTGAAGCTGGCGGCGCGCACGCTCGACGTGCTGGGCCGGTACTCCTGGCCGGGCAACGTGCGCCAGCTCAAGAACGCCGTCGAGCGCATGGCCGTGCTGGCCCCCGGAGACACGCTCACGCCCGACCTGCTGCCCCCCGAGATCCTGGCGCCGGCGGCGGAGGGGGCCGGGGCGGGCGCCGCCCCGGGCGCCGCGGCGGACCTGCCCTACAAGGAGGCGGTCCGCGGCTTCAAGCGCGAATGCATCGCGCGTGCCCTGGCCCGGACGGGTGGCAATCAGAAGAAGGCGGCGGAGCTCCTGGGTCTGCAGCGCACCTTCCTGAACCGCCTCATCAAGGAGTTCGGCTTGTAGGGGCGGCAGACGCTCCGCCGGCAATCGCGACGGCCACCCCCGCGTCGGCGGAGGTGGCCGTTCTGCGTGGCGGGGGACGCCGGCCAACCCCGGCGGAGCGCCCCGCCGCTACGAATCCTGGCACTTCGTGCGCAGGCGGAAGCTGTTCTGGCCGTTGGTGCCGACCTTCAGCTCCATCTGCTGGAACTCCGTGCCGCCCCGGCCGGGCGCCAGGCGCCGCGAGTGCACCTGGCCCAGCTGGCTGGCGGGCTGCAGGAAGCCGTTCTGGTTCTCGTTGGCGATCACCGGGAAGGGCTCGCCCACCGGCACCGGCGGGCTCTGCGTGATGTCCACCGGGGTGGCCATCAGGTTGCCCTGGAAGTCGGCCGTGAAGTCGAACTTCCCGGACTCGTCGAGGTAGGTCTGCTTGTGGAAGGTGAGGGGGCCCTGGATGAGGATCCAGTCGGTCGGCCCGCTCGCGCACAGCGGCCGCGGCACCACCTGGTTGTAGTTGAGCGTGAAGGTCTGCGTCGTCGGCCCGGGCGTGACCGTGGCGGCCGTGGCGACGTTGAACACCATCGCCTGGCCGTCGCTGGCGATCGGCACCGACCCGCTGGCCGGCTGCGGCGGCCCGCCGATGGCGGCGATCAGCTCCGGCGGCAGCGCGTTGTAGATGAAGTCGGGGATGTCGCGGAACGAGGGCGCCGCGTTGATCTGGCCGCTCGGCATCATGGGCACGGTCGCGTCCAGGAGTCCGGTGCGCATCATGTCCACGGTCACCAGCTGCTCGGCCAGCTCCCAGCTCAGGACCTGGTGGTCGGCGGTGCCGGGGATGAGGATCTCGAAGTGGGCGCCGCCCACCGTCCACTGGCCGCCCCCGCCGAACGGCTTGGCGGTGCGGAACAGGCGCAGGTGCGCGCGCGCCGGCTCGTAGTTGCCGAGCTGCAGCTGGACGACGCTCCCGGTCCAGCCCTCGCCGTCGGCGTAGTTGGTCTGCACGTCGCCGGTGGCGTCCGTCCACGTGGCGTTGAAAGGATAGACATTGGGCAGGCCGAAGGCCGTGCGGTCCCCGTCCAGCGCCAGCAGCGCGGCGCGGATCTTCAGCGGATCGGCCTGGCCGGCGAAGATCACGTTGATGGGATCGACCGGCGTGCCGGCGAACGAGTTGCCGGTGTAGGGCCACAGGCGCAGCGACTCGCCGCCCAGGCCGACGGTGGCGATCTCGGCGGGCGGCGCGTAGTCCGCATTGCCCCCGGGACCGCCGGCTTCGACGTCCTGGCGGTCCTGCGCGGTGAGGGCGCTGGAGACGGGCTCGAGCAGGTCGGTGGCCTTGGAGCAGCCGCCGAGGCACACGAGGGCCCCGAAGACGGCGGCGAGGACGAGGACGCCGAGCGCCGTGCGAAGCCGCGGCGGGGTCTGGTAGCGGAGAGTGGGAATCATCGTGGTGCTCCTCTCTGGAGGGTGGCGCGGGTTCGCGCCAGGCGCCTCGCAGTGTGGGGGGTCGCGCAGTGTGGGGGCGGCGCGGCGCCGTGCAGCCCGGGGCTGCTGCGGGGATGAATGATAGGCCCGCAGGCGGACGGGCGTGTATGACCGGCGTCAGTCTTGCTTCGGTTTTGTTCGGAGGCCGGGTCGTGCCGGCGCCACCGGCCGCCCGCGCCCGCGCTGCTGCTGGCGCGGCAGGGGTTCGGGATCTGCGGGATCGGCGTCGTCATCGGCATCACCTCCGGCCGTAGCCATACTCAAGGTCCGTGCCAGAGAGACGCGGAAATGGGATGTCGGCGGCGGAGAAGAGGTTACGGCGCACTGGCCACGCGGCGCGCGCGCCGCCGCGTGGTCGGCGAGTATCACTGCGTAGAACGCGGTGTATGGAGAACGGTGCGCGGCGCGGGGCCGGACCGTGGGCCGGCCGCGGCACCTCGGGCCCCAACCCGGGGCTGGAACGCGGACCCCGGGGCGTTTATCTTGTCGGTGTTTCGCACCGCGAAACACCGTCCCTTTCCTGCGGGTGCCCATGGTCCGTGATGTGGCTGTGATCGGGGCCGGCATCTCCGGCCTGACGCTGGCCCGCGCCCTGCGCGCGGCGGGGCGGTCGGCCGTCGTGCTCGAGCGCTCGCGCGGCGTGGGCGGGCGCTGCGCGACGCGCCGCATCGATGGCCAGCCGGTGGACCACGGCGTGGCCTTCCTCCACGGCCGCGATCCCCGCTTCCTCGCCGAGCTGGATGCGGTGGCCGGCGCCGCGCCGCACCGCGGCTGGCCGTTCGTCATCCAGGGGCACGGCGTGCCCTGCCAGCCGGAGGCGTTCGACCCCAGCGAGAGCCGGGTCGCCTTCCGCGAGGGCGTGTCGCGCCTGGCCAAGCACCTGGCGCAGGGCACGGACGTCTGGCTGAACACCCGGGTGACGCGTCTGCGTCCCGGGGCGGGCGCGGCCGGCTGGCCGGCCGCAACCGTGGACATCGAGCTGGAGACCGGCGAGTCGCTGGCGGCGCGCGCCGTCGCGCTGGCCCTGCCGGTGCCGCAGGCCAACCGCCTGCTCGAGCCGCTGGCCGCGGAGTCGCGGGCGGTGGCGGAGATCCGCCCTCTGCTGGGCTTGGTGCAGATGGCCGCCTGCGCCACGGTCATCGCGCGCTACCCGGCCGGCACGCCGCGGCCGGCGTGGGATGTCTGCTACCCGGAGACCGTGCACGCCGTGCACTCGGTGTTCCACGACTCGGCCAAGCGCGGGGAGGGGGCGGTCCTGACGCTGGTCGTCCAGGCGCGCCCGGCCTGGTCGCTCTCCGCGCTGGGGCAGGCGCCGGAGCGCTGGGCGGAGGAGTTGCTGGGCGAGGCGGCGGAGACCGCCGGCGGTTGGGTGGCACGACCGGCGGCGTTCCAGACGCACTTCTGGCGGCACGCGCGCGTGCACCGCGCCTCGGAGCTGGCCGCGCCCGTGCTGCTGGCGCTAGAGAACGGCGCGGGCCTCGGTTTCTGCGGCGACGGCTTCCACGTCGCGGCCGGCCTGGAGGGCGCGTACCTGTCGGGCCTGGCGCTGGCCAACAAGCTCGCCGCGCGGCCGGCGGCGGGCGAGGCTTGAGATCCGCATCCTAGAGAGGAGATTGCCGTGGCGCTTTCCCTGAGCCAGATCGACGACATCCTGCGGGCCGAGGCCGACCACGAGTGCGCGGGGTTCGGCGACGCCAAGGTCTGCGTGCGCATCGTGTCGATCGCCGACCTGCCGACCCGCTTCGGGCACTTCCAGATCGTCGCCTTCTGGAACAACCGTGACGGCAAGGAGCACGTGGCGGTCATGCACGGCGATCCGATGGGCCAGGAGGAGGTGCCGACGCGCATGCACTCCGAGTGCCTGACCGGGGACGCTCTCGGCTCGCTGCGCTGCGACTGCCGCGACCAGCTCGAGGAGGCGCTGCGCGCCATCGCGCGTGAGGCGCACGGGCTGGTGCTCTACCTGCGGCAGGAGGGGCGCGGCATCGGGCTCTTGAACAAGCTGCGCGCCTACGCCCTGCAGGACCGCGGGTTCGACACCGTCGGCGCCAATGTGGCGCTCGGCTTCCGCGACGACGAGCGCGAGTACTCGATCGCCGCGCACATGCTGCACAGCCTGCGCATCCCGTCGGTGCGGCTGCTCACCAACAATCCGAAGAAGATGGAAGACCTGGCCCGCCACGGCATCCGGGTGAGCGCCCGCGTGCCGCACGTCATCCCGCCCAACGAGTTCAACCGCTTCTACCTCGAGACCAAGCGCGACCGTTCCGGCCACCTGCTCGATCTCGCGGGCAAGCCGCACCTGCCGGAGCAGGGCGAGTCGGTGGAGGTGGGCGGGGCGGGGGCGTAGGCCCGCCGGCATCTACCCGGAAGCGCGGTCTTTGCCATCATGCCGATCGGCAACCGTCGTTCGGCCCCCATCTCTCAAGGAGT